>Ga0207428_10003624_pt1 | contig 14899 bp, 9 predicted proteins | sample RhiMethybrSRZTD1_FD_187600 | JGI IMG/M metagenome (GOLD analysis project Ga0207428, IMG submission 187600) | Populus rhizosphere microbial communities from Tennessee, USA - Rhizosphere MetaG P. TD hybrid SRZTD1 (SPAdes) (version 3) | ecosystem: Host-associated > Plants > Roots > Rhizosphere >...
AGGACGCGGGCGCAAATGCTTTACGGCCGGCTATCTGTGGGGATTCGCTGAAACGTTGATGGTATCGAGACTTTCGACAGATTGTTCGGGACGCGCAACGCGCCACGTTATCAATCACGCTTCACGGCGCCGATGTGAGGGGAGACTGTCGGAAAATGAAAACGCATACGCTGAAAAAAATAACGCGTCGCCGGGCGCTCGGTATGTTCGCGGGAGGCGCTTGTCTGTTGAAAGCGCCGCATCGCCTGACGTTTCCGGCGCAGGAATCACCCGTCTCGACGATTGCCGTTGATCCCAAGCCGCGCTACGAACTGTCGCCGTATCTATACATGCAGTTTATGGAACCGCTGGGCGCGACTGACGCTTCGGTCGAAGCCGCGTGGGATCATCTGCGCGATGACTGGCGCGAAGATGTGCTGGAAGTCACGCGCGAGCTCGCGCCGACGATGATGCGTTGGGGCGGCATCTTTCTAGATTTCTATCGCTGGCGCGAAGGCGTCGGGCCGCGCGAAAAACGCCCGCCGATGCTCAACCTGCTATGGGGCGGCATCGAATCGAATCAGGTCGGCACGGTGGAGTTCGTTGATTTCTCTCGCCGTGTCGGAGCGGAGCCGTTGATCTGCGTCAACTTCGAATCGGATGGCCGCCAGCGGTATATGAAAGCGAAAGGCAGTGTGCGCACCGCCGACGCGAGTGAAGCCGCGGACTGGGTGCGGTATTGCAACGACCTGGCCGACGCCGACCGGCGCGCGCACGGTCACTCCGCGCCGCACACCGTGAAATACTGGCAGATCGGCAACGAGACCTCTTACGATAAGAACGGCTTCGATCTGGAAACCGCCGCGCGCAAGACCGTAGAGTTCGCCAAAGCGATGCGCAAGGCCGATCCGGCGATTCAACTGATAGCCTGGGGCGACAGCGGCTGGGCCCCGCGAATGATCGAAGTCGCGGGCGAACACGTTCAGATGCTGGCTTTCCATCACATGTTCAATCCCGACGATGAAAAGAACCCCGTGCTGCGCGGCGAACTGTACCGGCGCGACGCCGACGCCACGTGGCGGCAGTTGATGAAAGCCTGGGAAATCAACGACAAAAAAATCCGCGCGATCCGCGAAAGCCTGGTCGGTCGCGCGATGCCGCTGGCGATGACCGAATGCCATTTCACCGTGCCGGGGCGGGATCGAGGCGATGTCAATTCGACGTGGGCGACGGGCGTCGCCTACGCGCGCATTCTCAACAATCATCAACGACACGGCGACCTGTTGAAGATCGCCACCGCCGCCGATTTCTGCGGCACGCGCTGGCAGAACAACGCTGTTATCATTCCCGTGCCCCGCAATCAGGGCAAAGCTTATCTGCAACCGGTCGCACGCGTGATGCGGCTCTATCGCCATCACATCGGCATCCACGCCGTCGCCGTGAAACAGACGCCGGACGGATTGGACATCGCAGCCAGCCGAAGAGGCGACACGCTCTATCTGCACGTCGTTAACACGCATCGCAATCGAGCCGTCAAAACAGGGTTTCAGATCGCAGGCCGCCGGATTCAAAGTGGCCGTGTGTTTGAGATCGCGGATGATCCAATGGTCGAAGTTAGTTTGCTGAACAGCGCAGAAACGATGCGAGTTGCGGAGAAGGACATTGGCGATTCAGGAATCTGGGAATTTCCGGCTGCTTCGGTATCGGCGGTCGAAATCAAACTGGCGCAGGAGATATTGAAACAATGAAGAAATATCTGACGCGGGTCGTGACGCCGACGCTGGCGTTTGTCTCCATGCTTGTGACACAACCGTTTGACTATGGGACAAGATGGAGCCTCGCCGCACAGAAAGAAGAGCAAGCGCGGCCTAACATCATCGTCATCCTCGCGGATGATCTGGGCTATTCTGACCTCAGTTGTTACGGAGGTGAAATCAATACGCCGAATCTGGACGGGTTGGCAAAAAACGGGCTGCGCTTCACGCAGTTTTACAATTCAGCGCGCTGCTGTCCGACGCGCGCCGCCTTGCTGACCGGCTTGTATCCGCACCAGGCGGGCGTCGGATTGATGACGGGCGATGCAGGCGCGCAATACCCGGGCTATCGCGGCGCGATTCAGCCGTACGCCGTAACTTTGGCCGAAGTCTTAAAGGCTGCGGGCTATCGTACGGCAATGAGTGGCAAATGGCACGTGGGTGATCGGGTGTCGCCGATCGAGCGTGGCTTTGATGATTTTTACGGCTTCACGCGCGGTTATGGAGTGGATTCGTTTGAACCGCGAATGATGATTCGCTTGCCGGAAGGGAAGCCGCAACGCAGCTACCGGCCAGGCGCCTATTTCGCCACCGATGCGATCACCGATCACGCGCTGGATTTTCTGAATGACGCTCGCAAAACGAAACAACCGTGGTTTTTATATGTCGCATATCAGGCGCCGCATTTCCCGGTGCAATCGCGCGCCGATGACGCCGCGCCCTACGCCAAAACTTATGACAAAGGTTGGGACAGGTTGCGCGAAGATCGGCTGGCGCGGATGAAGAAAGCCGATTCGATTCCGAAAAACACGCCGCTCACCGCGCGCAGCGCCATTCCGCGGCCTGACGTGGCGAAGCGGCTCGGCTCGATGACCGCCGACGGCGCAAATCCGGCATGGGATTCGCTCGATGAGGAACGACGGGCGGATTTGGCGCGGCGTATGGCGGCGTTCGCGGGAATGGTCGGCGGGATGGATCGCAACATCGGGCGGCTCGTCGCCGATCTGAAGCGCAACGGCGAACTCGACAATACGCTGATCCTGTTTCTAAGCGATAACGGAGCCTGCGCGGAATGGGAACCGTATGGTTTCGATCTGAACAAACCGGAGAACGTGACCGCCGGCGCTGGGATCAACATGGGTACGCCGAATTCACCCAACATCCTGCATCGCGGGGTGGAACTCAGCGCGATGGGCGGCGCGGACAGTCTGTTCAGTTATGGCAGCGCGTGGGCCAACTTGAGTAATACGCCATGGCGCTTATACAAACATTACAGTCACGAAGGGGGGATTTCGTCGCCGCTGATCGCGCATTGGCCCGCCGCAATCAAAGCGCGCGGGCAATGGCGCGCGCAACCCGGTCACGTCATTGACGTGATGGCGACGCTGGTGGATGTGGCGGGCGTGACGTATCCGAAAGAGCGCCTAGGCGCGCCGGTCTTACCGATGGAAGGCGTCAGCCTGCGTCCGGCGTTCGCGAATAAGCCTCTCGCCCGCAAAGCGCCGTTGTTTTTCGAGCACGACGGATCGCGCGCCGTGCGCGATGGCAAGTGGAAATTAGTCAGCGCGCGCGCTGGCGAATGGGAGCTTTACGACATCGACGCCGATCGTACGGAACTCAATAACCTCGCCGCAAACCACCCGGAGAAGGCGCGCGAACTGGCGGCGCGCTGGGATGAGTGGGCGAGGCGCACGCATGCGCTCCCGCGGCCGGGCGGCAAATGAGGAGCCGAATGATTCAATTATGATTGCGAACGACTTTGTCACTGCTTTTCTCGGTTATTGTATTTATTTGTTTCTGGGGCTGTGCTTCACCAAAACTCCGTCCGGCCTGTATTTTCAATAAGTTCATTTCCAGGCGAGGCGCAAAAAAGGATCGAGCAAGGAAAAGGAGAAGAGGGAAGAGAGCCATAAAGTAACATTGAATCTCGATGACATCGATAAGATCGTCTTGACGTTCACGGGGCAATATCGTATTCGTCCTGATAAATAGGACCTGCTCGCCGCACGGTAACTGCTTCGAACGACGGGGGCGCCGGAAATTTGCGCGGCGGGAGCCGAGGGCCCCTTCGCTTCGTTGGGACTGCTGGAGACAGATAAGAGGATAGCGTCGAAAGTGGCCACCACGTTTTAGCTGTAACCCTGTGAAAGGATAATTTCCTTGACAACAAAATGCGGTTTTATTATAGAGTACACCATCTCACATAATGAAACGCACTCATGTTACAAAATCGGAGAAGTGAAGGGGCAATGAAGACCAAGGTGAAGGCGGTTGATTCTCCATACCAGGTGCAGGTGCTTGATCGCGCGCTGGGCATCCTGGACCTGCTGGCGGACGAAAACCCCGAACTGGGGCCATCTGAGGTCTCCGAACGGACGGGGCTGCACAAGAGCACCGTTCACCGACTGCTTCAGGTTCTAGAGCGCCACCGCTTGATCGAGAAGCAAGCCCAAAACGGGAAGTATCGTCTGGGCTTGAAGCTTTTTGAATTGGGCAGTAAGGCCGTGACGCAACTCGATCTGCGTGAATGCGCGCGGCCATATCTGGAGCGCCTCGTGCTCGAGATCGGCGAGACGGCTCATATCTGCGTCCTGGACGGGGATCGAATGCTCTCAATCGCCAATGTGGAAAGCCCGCGTACGCTGCGGACGCCTTCGACCGTCGGTCGCCGAACGCCTCTTCACTGCACTTCGGTGGGCAAAGCCCTGCTCGCCTTCCTGCCGGGCGCCGAGCAGGATGAGTTGATCAAAAAGCTTGAGTTGACGACTTACACTCGTCACACGCTCACAAAGCCTGCGCGGTTGAAAGCTGAGTTGAAGCTCATCCACCAGCGCGGATACGCGATGGATGACGAGGAGATTGAGGAAGGACTCAGGTGCATCGGCGCGCCCGTGATGGATTATTCAGGCAGGGTCGTAGCCGCTATGAGTATCGCCGGGCCGGCCTTCCGTCTGATCGAAGAGAGAATCCCGGCGGTAGCGCGGTCAGTGGTCAAAGCCGCCAACGAACTCTCGATTGAATTGGGTTGCAATGAAGCGCAACCCGAAAAGAAGAGCGCAGAGATCAAGCCGATCAGGGTCGCGCTCTAGCTTGTACGAGATGTATCATCAGGCATTAACACATTCCCCCTAACCTGGCGCCATTTCGCGGACCAGGCAAAAGTATCAAGCAATCACCAAAATAACTGAAGTGAGGCTGCAGCGGATAAAGGTTTTGGCCTCGCTCGCCTCCCTTATTTACTGAAACGCACACGGCTACCGGCTCGGGTTGTTTTGAGCCGAGTGGCTTCGGTTTTGCCGGGCGTTCCTTTGAGCAAACGTTGTGGCCTCGCGCGACCATAGCATCTTCTCTGGTCTCTCCAACCAGAAGGAGGTCAGCATGCTTTCAAGGTTCGGACGTACTTCACTCGTCTCTTTTCTATTTTTGCCGTTCGCAGCCACTCTGCTCTTCGAGCAATCCGGCGCTGCGACGCTCACGGGAACTGTGATTGACCAGGCTGGAGCTGTGCTGGCCGGGGTCAAGGTCGTCGTGCGCGATCCGGAGACCGGCTTTGAGCGCGAGACACTCACAAACCAATCCGGCAACTACAATCTGCCTGGACTGCGCCCTGCGAGATATGAGATCACCGCCGAATTGAGAGGCTTCCGCAAACGCTCTCAGCGGGGCTTTGTGGTGGAGGTCAATCAGACCGCGCGGCTAGATATGGAGATGCAAGAGCGAGTGTGACTTGAGGTGATGGAGTGGCGCTCGCCACCTTCGTAGCGCTGATTCGTTGCAACTACTTATGACGACTTTCAAACAAAAGTCATTTTTTGCCTTATTAGCGATCTTGCTGGTTATCGTTTTGCGCTCTGGCCCTGCCGCGTCGGGATGGCAGGCTGGCGGCAAAAGCAAGCTCTCGCCAATCAAGCTGGTCTATCCCAACGGACTCGCGCTCGATGACAGAGGCGATCTGTACATCTCCGACATCGGAACACACCGCATTCTGAAGCTCAATCGGCTGGGACGGCTGATCGTCGTGGCCGGAACAGGAGAAGGAGGGTTCAGCGGCGACGGAGGGCCGGCGACCAAAGCTCGACTCAATGCGCCGCACGACCTGGCCTTTGATACGGAAGGTAACCTGCTCATCGCCGACACGTTCAATCACCGCATCCGCCGCATTGACCGTCAGGGAGTGATCACGACAGTGGTTGGCATTGGCGAAGCGCCGTATGCAGGCTACGGCGCCCCTGCGCCGAAGGACAGGCTCAACAATCCCCAGGGCGTCGCGGTTGATCGCGCGGGAAATATTCTGATCGCCGACACCTACAACCGCGTCGTGCGGCGGCTTGACCGCAACGGAACGCTGACGGTGATCGCCGGATCAGTGGCCGGACTGAGCGGTGACGGCGGCCCGGCGACTGAAGCGCAGTTGAACCTGCCGATGGCCGTGACTGTCGGGCCTGATGGCGGCGTCTATATCAGCGACGCGGCTAACAGCCGCGTCCGGCGCGTCACGACGGACGGCGGGATTCGGACGGTGTCTGGTTTCGGCGGAGGAGAAGGACTCGGCGGCGCTGGCTTTGTGGGCGACGGCGGCCCCGCGGAGAAGGGCAAGCTCTTTACGCCGGCGGATGTGAAATTCGACACGGCGGGCAACCTCTATATTTCAGACAGCGGCAACAATCGCATTCGCGTCGTCCGTGGCGGAACCATCACAACCTTTGCCGGATCAGGGCGGACAGGATTCAGCGGCGACGGCAAAGAGGCCATGGCCGCCGAATTGAACACTCCGCAGAAGATCGCTATCGCTAAAGACGGCAGCGTTTTCATTGCCGACCGAGGCAATCAGCGCGTCAGAAAAGTCGACGCGAAAGGCTTCATCACGACAGTGGCGGGCGAAGGCAAGCCCACAGGAATGTTCTTCGATCCTGAAGGCATACGTTAAACCGAGAGGGAGAATCATGATGCAATATCGCCTGTTCATCAAAACATCGCTCATCGCTACCTGGATCGCAGTCGCGATCTGGTTCGGAGCGGATTCGCTTCAGGCGCAGAAACAGACTTCCGGTAAGAACAAGTTCCCCGGTGAACACTCGGACGAAAAGCTCAAGCCGCAGCGCCCCGACAAGCAGGTCAGCGATCTCACGAGCGGCGTCGCCGCGAAATTGCCGCACACCGGCGCTAATGGGCGGAAGGTCGCCATTCGCAACCTGGTTGACGAACATCTGTTCGGCGCGATGACGAAAGACCGGATTCCAAACGCGCCGGTCTCGAACGATTACGAATTCTGCCGCCGCATCTACCTGGACCTGACCGGGCGCATCCCGACTCCCGATCAACTCAAGGCCTTCGCGGGCAACAATGATCCGAATAAACGCGACAAACTGATTGACGAATTGATCGAGAGCCCGGCGTGGGTGGATCACTGGAGTTACTGGTACGGTGACCTGGTGCGAAACTGCGGCAACCGCATCGGCAATCCCGCGCTGAAGCATTTCGACGCGTGGATCAGGCAGTCGTTCAAAGAGGACAAACCCTACGACCGGTTCGTGACCGAGATGCTGACAGTTTCCGCGCCCAACACGAACTGGATGCCGGACGCCGCGGCCTCGGGCTTCCTGACGCGTTCGCACATCACCGGCCTCACGATGTATGACGACAATTACGAAGACACGGCCGACGAGATCATCGTCAATTCGGCGCGCATCTTCCTCGGCGTCAACTACCAGTGCATCTCCTGCCACGGCGGCAAGGGCTTTCTCGAAAAGGTCAGCCTCGACCTGGTCGCGAAGAAGCGGCGCGACTTCTGGGCGATGGCCGCCTTCTTCGGCAAGACGCGCGTCCGCGTGGTCACTTACCAGGATCGCTACACGGTCACGGAAGAAGGAACCGGTTACGACACGAAGGGCTGGAGTCAGGTTCGATTGCAGCGCGAAGGCGGCGAGATTCATCCGACCTTCATGTTGACGGGCGAAAAGGCCGATCTGGGCAAACCGCTGCGCCCGCAGTTCGCGCGGATGCTGACGACCGACCCGCAGTTCGCGCGCGCCACGGTTAATCTGATCTGGAAACAATTCTTCGGCCTCGGCATCGTTGATCCGGTGGATTCGTTTGATCTGGCGCGGCAAGACCCGAAGGTCACGCTGCCCGCGCCGTGGACGTGCCAGCCGACGAATACCGAGCTGCTCGATGCGCTGGCGCGAGATTTCGCGACACATCGCTTCAGTCTGAAACACTTGATGCGAACGATCGCGCGGTCGAGCGCATATCAGCTCTCTTCGCGCTTCGACGGCGAATGGAAGGAGAGTTACACGCCGTACTTCGCCCGCCACTTCGTCAAGCTGCTGACCGCCGAGCAGATTCACGACGCGATCTCGCAGGCCACCCAGGTCTTCGGCGATTACAGGCGCAAAGATTACGTCTATGACACGCCGATCGCCCCGGCGCGTTTCTGGACCGAGGCCGCGTCGCCCGAAGACATCAACAACGGCGAGGCGAAGAATTTCCTGCGCACTTTCGGGCAGGCCAACCGCGAGCAGTTTGATCGCCAATCGGTCGGCTCGATTCTTCAGGCAATGACGCTGATGAACAGCCCGTTTGTAACCAGGCGAGTGACGGCCGCCAATGGCAGCCTGGTCGATCAACTGGTGAAATCCGCAAAGAGCAGCGCGGAGATTGTGGATGAGCTTTATCTGGCGACGCTGTCGCGCTACCCGCTGGCGCAGGAGAAACAGATTGCGATCGAGTGGCTCGAGAAGGATCGCAAGCAGGGGGCTGAAGACCTGCACTGGGGTCTGCTGAACAAGCTCGATTTCGTCTTCAACTACTGAGGTGCATTAAGCTATGAATAATAATGAACGGAACATCCCAATGCTAACGCGGCGCGAATTGCTGCGCGTCGGCGGGGTCACCCTGGTCGGCGGTTATCTCAACACCTTCCGCCCGTTCAACGTCCGCGCTCAGGAGAAAGTCAGACCTATGGCCACTGCGCGGCAGGTCCTGTTTATCAACATCGAGGGCGGGATGAGCCAGATAGACACTCTCGACGCTAAAGAAGGCCCATGGACGCCGAATTATTTCGACATTCGCAGCTTTTCGGGCGACCTGAAGCTCCCAGTCGGGCTGTTCAAGAACCTGCCTGGCGTGCTCGATAAGATCACCGTGGTGCGCAGCTTCACGGCCTGGGACGCAGTGCATGGCCGCGCGCAGTACTATATCCAGACCGGTCATCCGCTGAACCTTGCGCTCGCAAAGGAGGTTCCCGCAATTGGAGCGACGGTGTGTTACGAACTAGCGAAACAGCGCAAGTCCAGTGATTCGCTGCCCGCCTTCATCTCGATGAATATGGCGGGCAATCAGGCAGGGTTGATCAATCAGGGATTCCTTTCGGCGGAGTTCGGCTCCCTGAGCCTGGCGATCGGCGACGGCCCGCCGAACCTGGCGCCGCAAAAAGGAATGGAAGAGACCTTCAAACGCCGCTGGGAGCGATTGCAGCAGTTGGACGGCGCGCTACGCAGCGGCCATGGCCATACAGACCGCAGCTTCAGCGATTACAACGAATACTATCGCGGCGCGTGGGCGATTATGAACGACCCGCGCGTGCCGGAAGTGATGACAATTACCGATGAAGACAAGAAACGATATGGCGCCAGCTCCATCGGTAACAGTCTGATCCTCGCGCGCAATCTATTTCGAGCCGACGCCGGAACACGGTTCATTATGGCCAGTCACGGAGGCTGGGACCACCACGGCAATATCTACAAGGAAGGCACGCGCAACCATCCGGTGTTGATCCGCGAACTCGACGTCGCGTTCAGCAACTTGATCAAAGACCTCGACGGCATTCCATCGAAACACAGTCCGGGCAAGACGCTGCTCGACGAGACGCTGGTTATTGCGATGAGCGAGTTCGGCCGTACGACGGGGCAGATCAGCGAAACGCGCAAGGGACGCGAACATTACATGCAGGTTCATTCGGGAATGCTGGCGGGCGGAGGCGTTAAGCGCGGCGCCGTCATCGGCAAGACCGACGAAGCGGGCGGGAAGATCGTTGACTTCGGCTGGTCGGGCGGCCGCTCAATCTATATGGAAGACATCGCCTGCACGATCTACTCGGCGATGGGCATTGATTGGACGAAGCGAATCGATAGCACGCCTTCGGGAAGGGCGTTCCATTACGTCGAACCGGCTTCGGGAACGAAATACGTCGACTTCAAACCGATTCAGGAAATATTCGCCTGACACCTGACAACTTTTATCCGCAAATATGAGATCAATGAGCTTTTTAACCACGAAGCGATTCATCGGGAACTAAGCGGCGGCCTGAAGACACGGTACTTCTCGACCCTGCTTGGTTCTTCGTCGTCGTTTTCAAATCGAACTCGGACGAACCAACAGGAGTGTTTTATGAAGTTACGCTGGACAGTCGTGTCATTGGCGATAGCCTTGATGCTCATTCTGGCCGGAATTGGTCTGTCTCAAGTCACTACTGCCACGCTCTACGGAATTGTTCAGGATCAAAGCGGTTCCGTGATCGCCGGAGCTCAGATCACTCTCACTCACGAGGCTACGGCGGCAGTGAGGCAAACCACCACCGATGAAACGGGCGAGTTCGTCTTAACGGCGCTGCCCGTCGGCGCTTACGCGCTCAAGATCGAGAAGAGGGGTTTCAAAGCCTATGTGCGCACGAGGATCGAGCTGGCCGCCTCTCAAAACGTCCGCCAGACGCACGCGCTCGAAGTGGGCGAACTGACCCAGTCAGTCACCGTGGAATCCTCGGCCCCGTTGGTCAACACGGTCTCCGCCGAACAGCGGGAGAGTCTGGATTCACACAAGGTCGGAGAGTTGCCGCTCTCGCGCCGCAACGTCACCAACATTCTCAGGCTCTCTTCAGGTGTGGACACAGGCCTGGGCAGTGTCCGGATCAACGGCCAGGGCAAGAGCGGCGCCGGGGTCACCGTCGACGGCACGGACGCCAACTCCAACCCGTCGGAAGGCCGGGCGATGGCGCAGTATGGGGAGCGGAATTATATCGATGTCATGAGCATTGAAGCTGTTCAGGAGGTGCAGCTCATGCGAGGTATCATGGCGGCCGAGTACGGCGGCGTGATCAGCGGTCAGGTGAACCTCATCAGCAAATCGGGCAGTAACCAGTGGCACGGATCGCTGTTCGAGAATTACCGCTCGCACCTCTTCAACGCGCGCAACCCATTCGCGGTGAACCGCCGAAGTGATGGCTCGATGAGCCCTAAGAACCGCGAGGTCTTCAACCAGTTCGGCGGGTCCCTGGGCGGCCCTGTCCTGCGTGACCGGGCCTTCTTCTTCTTCACATACGAGGGCTACCGTGAATCCACTTTCCAGCGCGTGACCGGCACAGTCCCAACCGCGAAATTGAGAAGCGATATTCTGCGAGCTCTGCCGTTTCAAGAATCCAATATCCTGCTTGACACACTACCGCTGCCGACCCTGCCGATCATCAGAGCGGGCGGCGTGCCTGATGCGGACCTCGGGACCTTTGAGGGCGCAGGCCAGCGCGCAAGCACGGAGAACCACATTGTCATCAGAGGCGACCTCCTGGTGACCAAAAGCAGCAATCTGACTGTGACCTATACGAGGAATACTCCTTATGGCTTGGATCCCCAATACAACCTCAATGGGGCCAACGACCGCGTCTATGATTACTATCAACCACGGCTCACCTCCCAGTATGTGTTCAGCCGCGGGCCGTGGGTCGCGGAAACCCGCTTTGGTTACAACCACCAGGATATGTTGCGGCTCGACAAATTCTTCACCTTCAAGGATCCGAAGACGCCAGAAAAAATCGAGTGGCAGCGCAGAGTGGCGCGGCTCTCCATCCAGGGCCTCAACACCTGGGGGGCCGCCGAGGTCTGGGATATGGAAGGCACGACCTATAGCGTCGATCAGAAGCTCAGCCGCCACCTGGGACGCCACCTCTTCAAGTTGGGCGGCCGGTATGTGCGTTCCGTCGGCAGCCGGACTAACCCCGAGAACCCCTTATATACTTTCAATAACCTTGCGGACCTGGAGGCCAACATCCCCGGCACGGTCAATATCACGTTCGGCTCTCACGGCCCGCACTCCTCGCGCATGTTCGAGTTCGGCTTTTTCGGCCAGGATGACTTCCGGGTCAATTCCAGATTGGTCTTGAACCTCGGGCTGCGGTACGACTTCTACTCCAACAACGTGGTCAAGCCTACGGGCGACGTGCCAGTCGGTATCGTAAATCTGTCCCCCGCGACGGACCTTCGCCGGTTTAACTTCGGGCCGCCGCGCCCGCTCGATAATCCGGTCGAGCACGATAGCTGGGCCAACCTGGGACCTCGACTCGGCTTCGCCTACGACTTCGACGGGAAAGGGAAGACGGTCGTGCGTGGAGGATTCGGTGTCCTGTTCGCCGGGCAGGTGCCGGCGCTTTATCGGCAGAGCGTAGCGCACCCCGTGGTGCCATTCCGGATTATCTACAGCAGGGCTGAAGCCCAGCGGCTGGGGATCCGATACCCGTTCTACGCTGAAGAAGTTCTGCCGATCGCGGAGCGGGATGTGGCGGCCAGCGGTCGGAAACTGATCTTCTCGGTACTCGATCCCAAGCTGCAGAATCCCTATACGATGAACTTCCAGCTCAACGTGCAACGCTCGCTCACGGCAGACCTGATGCTGGAAGTCGGATACGTCGGCGTCCGCGGCGTGAAATTCCCTCTGCACCGCCGGTTCAACCTGCCCGACCGTGTGACGGGCGAGCGTCCGAATCCGCAGCTAATTCCCGGCGGCTTCTTCGTGGATAATTCGGAGAGCACGGTCTACCACTCCTTGCAGACCTCCTTACGGAAACGTTTCACCCGCGGGCTCTCTTTCGACGCTCACTACACCTACGGTAAGGCGCTCGCTTTTTCGGGTGGTGACGTCGGCGTCTACTACGGGACGGACGTGAATGAGAACGTGATCCAGGATTTCTTCAACCTGGCCACTGATCGCGGACCTTCAACCGGGGATGTCACTCACCGCTTTATCGGCGATACGATCTACCGGATGCCCGAGCTAAAGGATTGGGGCTTTGCCCCGCTGCGACACGCGCTCGGAGGCTGGCAGGTCTCGGGGATCTTCACGGCGCGCAGCGGCAGCCCTGTCTTCATCACCCAGAGTTGCTCGAACTCTTACCATTGCCGCCCTGACTATGTTGGAGGGAACACTGTTCTGAAGGAACGGGTCGAGACTGGGACTTGCCGCGCCGGGGGACACTGTGACATCCAGTACATCAACACGGCGGCGTTCAACCTGGTCACGGTTAACCAGGGCATGGCCGTCCGGCCAGGGACGGCCGGAAAGAGTCTGGTCCGCACCCCCGGCGCCTGGAACGTTGAGCTTTCCCTGGCGAAGAACTTCAAGATCACGGAGAAGAAGACGCTCACGTTCCGGGCCGATATGTTCAATGCGCTGAACCACGTCAATCTTGGAGGTCCGAACGGCTCCATCAACAGTTCGCAATTCGGCCGGATCAGCGGAGCGGGCAGCATGCGGTCGATGCAGATGGGCCTGCGATTCCAGTTCTAGTCAGGACGCAATTGCCCACGGTCTGTCCCGACATAATTCGGTAGCGGGCTGGAAATGACCGGCCCGCTGCCGACTACGTCCGAATGACATATTGGGGAGAATACGAAGCCTACAAGGCGTCAAACCCGGTTGTCAGTCCAGACGGCAAATGGTACGCCTTCCAGTCTGCCCGCAATAACGAGCCGGCCGGAGTCGGCCACGGAATCTTTCTTTATCTAAATCCGCGAAAGAATACTCCATCCATAGCGTCAGCTTGGATGGAGATGAATTTCGCATCGTGGGCGCTTCGCCCACGATTAACACTGGTTACCACCTCCATCAATTGGATGTAAAATATTCCGGTGATAGTCCAAAAGGCGTTCAAATACAGATTCTTCCCCACTGATGAACAAGCGGCTCAACTGGCTAAAACCTTCGGCTGCGCTCGCTATGTTTACAATCAGGCGCTGGAGTTTCGCTCCACAGCATGGCAGCTAGAGAAGAAATCCATTGGCTATCACACTACCGCCGCCAAACTCACCGTGTGGAAAAAGGAGCCTGAGAAAGCCTTTCTTTCCGAAGTCGGTTCGGTGGTACTGCAACAATCGCTCCGCAATCTCGATACCGCCTTCACGAATTTCTTCGAGAAGCGAGCACAATATCCCAAATTCAAATCCAGACGCGACCGCCAATCGGCGCGCTCTGCCACGAATGCCTTCATCTTTAGAGACGGCCAAATCACACTGGCCAAGCAATCCGCGCCTCTGGACATTGTATGGAGCCGTCCACTTCCCAATGACGCCAAAGTCCTCAATCTGACAATCAGCCGAGATACGAGCGAGCGCTATTTTGTCAGCATCCTCGTTGAAACCGATGTTAAGCCGCGAAGGCGAGCCAAAACCGAAGTCGGTATAGATGTCGGCATTAAGACCCTGGCCACGACCAGCGATGGCGAAAAGCTAGAAAATCCTCGCCCCTTGGTTAAGCGCGAACAGCGATTGAAGAGGCTTCAGCGCCGCCTGTCGCGCAAGGCCAGGGGCAGTAACAATCGCAAGAAGGCCAGACTGAAAGTCGCCAGACTCCACGCCAAAATCAGCGATGCCCGAAGAGACACGCTTCAGAAATTCACGACTAGGATCATCCGCGAGAACCAAGCGATCTTTGTTGAAGGACTGAACGTAGCCGGGATGGTACAGAACCACAATCTTGCTAAGCACATCGTTGATGCGGCGTTCGGCGAAATATTCCGCGAACTGGAATACAAGGCGAAATGGCGCGGCAGAACCTATTTTCCACTGGATAGTTTTTTTCCGTCGTCCGAAGTTGTGTTCGTCGTGTGGTCATCTGCTGGATGAACTACTTCTCTCTGTACGTGAGTGGGATTGTTCGGCTTGCGGCGCCCACCATGACAGAGACATAAACGCGGCGATAAATATCAAGCGAGCAGGACAATATCTGCTCAAAACTACCAGGTCGGACGCCCGAAAAGTAACGCCTACGAGAAATCAGCGACGGCGCTGAGCGTAGGAATCCCCCGCCATAATGCGATAGCGTTTGGCGGCGGGAGAAGGTCAAAAGCTCAAGTAGGGATGAAGAGGACGACATGAAACAGACTTGTTTTTCAAAAGCGACATACA
>Ga0207428_10003625_pt1 | contig 14898 bp, 7 predicted proteins | sample RhiMethybrSRZTD1_FD_187600 | JGI IMG/M metagenome (GOLD analysis project Ga0207428, IMG submission 187600) | Populus rhizosphere microbial communities from Tennessee, USA - Rhizosphere MetaG P. TD hybrid SRZTD1 (SPAdes) (version 3) | ecosystem: Host-associated > Plants > Roots > Rhizosphere >...
AGACCACGTCCCGGTCGCCGTCGCCGTCGACGTCGCCGGTCGCGACGCCGTACTGGAAGTCGGCCGAGGTCTGCTCGAGCACGTCGGGAAGATGGCCGTTGCCGACGTTCAGCGCGACCGCGAGGCCCGCGTAGCTCGCCGCGACGAGGTCGGGGCGCCCGTCGCCGTTCATGTCGGCGACGACCGGCTCCTGGCCCGAGTCCGCGAGCGGCGGCCCCTTGCGGAAGGTCGCGTCGCCCTCGCCCCACGCCACCGCCACGCGGCCGCTGAGGCCCTCGGCGATGCCCAGGTCGAGGTCGCCATCGCCGTCGAGGTCGCTGACGAGGATCTCGCCGGGCATCGTCGTCGCCACCGACGGCGCCGGCACGAAGGTCAGGTTGCCGAGCCCGGTGAAGACGTGCACGCGGCTGCCCTCGAAGGACTGCGAGACGAGCGCGTCCGGGCGGCCGTCCTCGTCGAGGTCGGCGACCGCCAGGTAGCGGGGCAGGAAGGGCAGCTCGACCGCGAAGATCGGGCCGCTAAAGACGCCGCTGCCGTTGTTCATGAACAGGTCGAAGCGGTCGTCGCCTGCGGTCTCCTCGACCACGGCCAGATCGATGTCGCCGTCGAGGTCGAAGTCGGCGGCCTGCAAGTCGTTGGGCACGAACAGGCCCCCGATCTCGCCGGCCGGCTCGAAGGCGCCGGCGCCCAGCCCCAGATAGAGTGTCACGTCGCCGATCTTCGCCGACACCGCGAGGTCGGGCAGCGCGTCGCCATTGAAGTCGGCGACCGCGATGCGCTTGTCGCTGGCGCCGGCCGGGCCGACGTCGAGCGCGAAGCTGAAGACCGCCGCGCCGTCGTTGAGCAGGATCTTCACGCGGCCGTCCTGCTGCACGACGACGAGATCGAGATCGCCGTCGAGGTCGAGGTCGGCGATCTCGGCCTCGGCCGGCACGTAGCTCAGCGCGTAGCTCGTCGCCGCGCCGAAGGTGCCGTCACCCACGCCCAGCCGCACGCGCACGGCCGGCCCCGACTGGCTCGTCACCACGAGGTCGAGCACGCCGTCGCCGTTCAGGTCGCCGAGCGACACGTCGGTGCCGCCGCCGCCCCAGTTGCCGGCCGCCACGAAGTTGCGGTGGCCGACGTTGAGCAGCACCTGCGCCAGGTTAGAGCCGCCCGCGACGAGGTCGACGTCGCCGTCGCCGTCGAGGTCCCCGGACGCCAGGCTCTCGCAGCCGACCGGCCCGGGGAAGTGGACCGCCTGGAAGAGCGGCTCGGACTGTGTCGCTGCCGGCACGACGACGCTGGCCACCGACCCGGCCACGAGGATCACGACACGCGCGCACCGTGGATGCATGGCTGACCTCCGCTACCCACCGCACGCGGAGCATCCTAACGCGGTGGTGCAGAATCGGGGGCCGCGAGCCGCCTTCGATTGTAGAAACGCTGGGACCTGCGGCGGGATGTGCGCGCAAGCGGAGCACACGCACGGGCCGCGACGAGCGCGGTGGGGCCACTCGGCTCGCCGCGCGTCCCCGCCTCGATGGGTCATCGCCCTGCGATGCACGCAGCCCATGGCGCGCCGGGCCGGAACACGATTTGCACCGGCGCGGCCGGTTCTTCTGCCAACTTCAACCAGCCAGGGAGTGCATCCATGAGAAACCGCTCACGCCAGGACTACAACGAGGAGTGGGAGCGCGACGAGGAGAGTCGTCGCGATCCCGGACGTTCCTACTCGGGAGAGCGCGGCGGCCGCTACGAAGGCGAGTCGACCTACGAACAGGGCGGCTGGATGCCCGGCGAGCGCGGCCAGCGCTCGCAGTGGGGCGGCGAGTCGTACGGCCGCGAGGAGAGCCGCTACGGGTCGCGCCCGGGTGGCGGCTCGGTGTCGGAGCGCGGCGGCTCGTACGGCGGCGGCTCGTACGGCGGCGGCGAGTCCCGCGGCGGCCAGTGGGGTGGCTCCGGTCGCGGCTACGAGGGCCAGTCGGGCAGCGGCTACGGTGGCCGGACGTCCGGCGGATACGGCGGTGGCGGCGGCGAGTACCGCGGCGGTTACGCCGAAGGCGGCCCGTACTCTCGCGAAGGCCAGGGCGGCGGCTACGGCGGTCGCTCGGCCGGCGGCTACGGCGGCGGGCAGTTCAGCGGCAGCTACGGCAGCGAGAGCCAGGGCAGCTACGGCGGCGGACCGTATCCCGGCGGCACCTACGGCGGCGGCCAGTACAGCGGCGGCTCGCAGTACGGCGGCAGCCAGTACGGAGCGGGTCAGTACGGCGGCGGCCAGCCGGGAGTCGGCGGCCAGGTCGGCGGCCCGTCCGGAAGCTACGGCGAAGGCCAGATGAGCGGCTACGGCGGCGGGAGCTTCGCCGGCCCGAGCAGCTCGTACGGCACCGGATGGTCCGGCAGCCAGTCGTCGCGCGGCAGCTGGGGCAGCAGCTCGGGCACGTCGTCCCGTCGCGGCCGCCACACCGGCCGCGGGCCGAAGGGCTACCAGCGCTCCGACGAGCGGATCAAGGAGGAGGTCTGCGATTGCCTCACCGACGACTCCGACATCGACGCGAGCAACCTCGAGGTCGAGGTCAGCAGCGGGCAGGTCTCGCTGACCGGCACCGTCGACTCGCGCGAGGCGAAGTGGCGCATCGAGAGTCTGTGCGACCAGATCTCGGGCGTGAAGGACGTGCAGAACAGCCTGCGCGTCCAGCGCAACACCGAGTCGGGTGAGTCGGACGCGTCGTCGCGCTCGTCGCGCGGCGGCAGCTCGGGCTCGAGCAGCGGCTCGCAGCAGAGCCGCTCGTCGAGCGGGTCGAGCACGGCGTCTCGCTCCGGCTCGAGCTTCGGCAGCTCGACCTGAGCGCCCTGATCTCGCATCGGGGCGTCCGGGCCATCGCGCCCGGGCGCCCCGACGCGTCTCAGACGACCGCGACCTTGACGCAGTGGATCGGCGGCAGCGCGTCGAAGAGGCACTCCCACTCGTCGCCGCTGTCGCGGCCGATCCAGAGCTGGCCGGTCGTCGTGCCGAAGTAGAGCGCGGGCGTCTTGAGCTCGTCGATGTCCATGCCGTCGCGCTGCACGGTGTGCCAGCTCTCCTTCTTGGGGAAGCCCTTCGCGAGGCGCTTCCACGAGTCGCCGCCGTTCTCGCTGCGCCAGACCGCGGGCGCGCCCTTGACGGACGTGCGCGCGGGCACCTCGAGCGGCACGACGTAGAGCGTATCCGGGTCGTGCGGGTGCACGACGATCGGGAAGCCGAAGTCGCTGGGCAGGCCCTTGGCGATCGAGCGCCAGGTCCGGCCGTGGTCGTCGCTGCGCAGCACGCCGATCTCCGGGCGCCGGCCGCCGGGGCCATCCCAGTCGGCCCAGCCGCCGTGGTTCTGCATGTACATGCGTCCCGGCACCTGCTTGGGTGCGGCGATCTTGTGCACGCACTGCCCGAACTCGGGGTAGGGGTCGGGCGTGAAGCCCGCGCCCACGCCGGTGTTGCTGGCCGTGAAGGTCTCGCCGCCGTCCTCGCTGAGGTAGTGGCCGCCGGTCGAGATCCCCAGGTGCACGCGGTTGCCCTCGCGCAGGATCGTGTGCAGGCACAGGCCGCCGTTGCCCGGCATCCACTGGCGCGCGTGCGGGTGGTTGCTGATGCCCTCGACGAGCTTCCAGGTGTCGCCGCCGTCGCTGCTCTTGAACAGCGAGGCCGGCTCGACGCCGCACAGCAGGTCCTTCTTGCCGGGGCCCGGCTCGAGCGACCAGATGTTGGCGAGCGCGCGCCCGTCCTCCTTGGGGAAGGCCGGCGCCGACTTCGTCTCCTTGAAGCTCTTGCCCAGGTCGTTGCTGCGCAGCAGCTTCATGCCGAAGAAGGGATTGCAGCTCGAGAAGAAGATCCTCGGCGCGGCGCGCGTGTCGACGAGCGTCGTGTAGACCGCGACGCCGGGGGCGAAGGGTCCGCGCAGCGACCACTTGCCGCGCGACTTGCCGCTCTCGGCCACGAAGTGGCCCTTCTTGGTGCCGATGCTGAGGAGGACGCGGTCAGCCATGGAACAAACTCCGGGAAGGCAGGAACGAAAAGGGGAGGAGCTTAACCGCCCGAGACGGCGGGCAGGACGAAGAGCACGTCGCCGGCCGCGAGCGGCGTGTCGAGCCCCTGCAGGTCGCGGACGTGCGAGCGGTTCACGAAGAGGTTGATGTGGCGGCGCACGGCGCCGGTCTCGTCGCAGATGCTGCGGTGCAGCGCGGGGTGGCTGCGCTCGAGCGCCTCCAGCGCCGCGCGCACGTTGGCGGCGTCGACCGGCAGCTCGCGCGCGCCCGCGCTGCAGTCGCGCAGGCTCGAGGGCACGTGGACGGAGATGGTCGTGGCGGGGAGCAAGGAGCCGACGAGGTTAGCCGCGCGTCGACGCGGCCGCCATTGCCCTCGAGTGGACGGTCAGCGCGCCGCGAGCGCCTCGGCCAGGGCGCGTCCGAGCTCCATGATCGTGTCGATCTCGGCGCGCGTGAAGTCGCGCGGCTCGCGCGTCGCCACGCCGAGCGCCCCCACGGCCGTCGTCCCGCGCATGAGCGGCACGGCGACGGCGCCGCGGGCGCCCGTCTCGCGCGCCCCCTGACGGATCACACCGCCGGCGTCATCGGTCTGCAGGTTGCAGGTCGTGACCGGCCGCCGCTGCTCGACCGCGACGCCGGCCATGCCCTTGCCGACCGGGATCACGCGCACCTTGTCGAGCACGACCTCGGGGATCTGGCGTGAGGCCATGAGCTGCAGCGCCGATCTGCCGGGTGGAAGCACGTGCACGGTGCCGCTCGTCGTGCCCGTGGCCTCGAGGATCGCATCGAGCGCGAGCGCCACGCCCTCGTCCCGGCTGGCGGCGCCGCGCACGAGCTCCGCGATGCGCTGAATGTCCGTCGGCGAGGTCACGCCCTGCATATCTCATGCCCGCCGAGCGGCGGCAAGGGCGCGACGGTCACGGCGTGATGGACCTGAGTCCGTTGCTCGCGGCCAGTCCTTGCACCGCGAGCCGGTCGACGATCCAGAACTGATACCAGGTCGGCGCACCCGAGGGCAGGCCGACGGGCCAGTCGCCCTGGAGCGCGAGGCTGCCCGTGGCGTCCGTGGCCAGCCCGCCGACGAGGATGTTCGGCCGCGGCACGAGCACCCCGCCCTTGAACGGCGCGAACAGCGGCCAGGCTCCGACCACGAGGATCGCCGGGCTCTGCGGCCGCGCGCCCTGCAGGTCGAGCGAGACGGTCTCGCCGCCCTCGAGCGAGCCGTGCCCGACGAGCATCGGGATCCCGGCCGTCCCCTTCAGGCCCTTGCCCAGCGAGGTCCACGGCTCGGGGACACCGAGGTTGCGCAGCACGGTGACCGCGCCGGTCTCGAAGTCGCTGTGGTGGTTCAGCGCGAGCACGTCGGTGCGGCCGTCGCCGTCGATGTCCGCCGCCGCGACGTGGCCGGGGTACTCGCCCGCGGCGTGTTGCTCCGGCGGCAAGAAGCCCGAGCCGTCGCCGCGGAGCAGGATCACGCCCCCGCCCTGCAGGAAGGTCGAAGCGAGCACGTCGGACAGCCCGTCGCCGTCGACGTCGGCGATGGCGATGGCCTGCAAGCCGAAACTCGCCGGCCATGGATGCGCCGCCAGGAAGCCACCCGATCCGTCTCCGGGCAGGACGGTCACGGCGTCCTGCAGGAACGGCGGCTGGGAGGCGATGACGAGGTCGGGCAACCCGTCGCCGGTGACGTCGCCGACCGCGACGGCCGTCGGATTCTCGACGGCGGGCAGCACAGTCGGCGCCGAGAAGCCGCCGGCGCCGTCGCCGAGCAACACGACGACCGCATCCGACAAGGTCGAGGCCACCGTCACGATGTCGGGGTCGCCATCGAGGTCGAGATCGGCGACCGCCGGGCTCACCGGCGTGACGCCAATCGGATAGTCGACCGGAGCGGCGAAGCCGCCGCCTCCCGTGGCCAGCGCCACCGTGATCGCGCCGTTCGCGTAGAAGTCGCGCGCCACGACGGCATCGTCGTCGCCGTCGCCGTCGAGGTCGTGCAGACAGACGTAGAACGACGCCGGCCCGGTGTTGAAGACCACGGGCGCTGAGTACCCGCCGACTCCGTCGTTGAGCCGGACCCCCAGGCCGTTGCCCGACGTCGTCGCGAGGTCCAGGTCGCCATCGGCGTCGACGTCGCCCGCCGCGATGTCCCAGAGATAACCCGGTCCCATCTCCGGCCCGGGCTCCAGCGTGCCGGCGCCGTCGTTGGTCAGGATCGTGACGCCGCCGCCGCCGAAGTAGCCCAAGGCCGCGATGGCCACGTCGAGGTCGTTGTCGCCGTCGAGATCCGCGACCACCTGGTCCGACGGATCGGAGTCGAACGGTGCGAACCTGAACGTCTCGAAGGCGCCGAAGCCCGCGCCGGACAGCACGATCACGCCGCCTGGCTCGCTCTGGCCGACGACGAGATCGGGCAGGCCATCCCCGTCGGCTTCGATCACGGCGACATTGCGGGCCTGCTGCCCGATCGGGATCTTGGGCAGCGGCGGATCGAAGGCGGCCCCGGCGTGTCCGAGGTAGACGAGGACGCTCTTCAGGTCGCCGCTCGTCGTGATGAGGTCGTCGAAGCCATCACCGTTGGCATCGGCGAGCTCGGGCATCGATCCGTTCAGCGCCAGCAGGCTCAGCGGCGCGAAGCTGCCGTCGCCGTTGCCGGGGTGCAGGGTGATGCCGTTGGACCCCTGGATCACCACGTCCGCGTCGCCGTCCTCGTCGACGTCGCCGGTCTCGACGAAGTAGCTGCTCGCGGGCATCGGCATCGTGAGCGGCGGCGCGAAGCCGCCGGTGCCGTCGCCCAGCAGCACGCTCCACGACAGGAAGTGGTTCCCCACGACCAGGTCGGCGGTGCCGTTGCCGTCGAAGTCGGCGTGGTCGATGGCCCTCGGCCCATCGGGCATCGACACGACGCCCCCCGGAAGCAACTCGCCCGTGCCGTCGCTCAGCAGGATGGTGACGGCGCCCGTGCCCATGCTCACGGTTGCGACGTCGTCGTCGCCGTCGCCGTCGAAGTCGGCGAGCGTGAAGGCGCTCACGTAGGTGAGACCCGAGAACACGTGGAGCGGGCCGAACCCGCCCGCCCCATTGCCCAGCCGCACCGACAGGGTCCCGGCGTTGCCGCTGCACGCGACGACGTCGAGGTAGGCGTCGGCGTTCAGGTGGCCGACCGCGACACTGCTGGCTTTGTCGTCGATGTCGAAAATCGTGGCGGGCAGGAAGCCGCCGGCCGGGTCACGGATCAGGACCGAGAACTCGGGGTTCCACCAGCTGACGGCCACGACGTCGGTCCGGCCGTCGCCGTTCAGATCGCCCGTCGCGAAGTCGGACAAAGGGCCTGAGATCAGGTACTGCCGCGCGGGGAGGGTCTGCGCGCCGAGCGGCGCGGCCAGGAGCAACATGACGGCGGCGATGCGCAGCGCAGGATGCATGGCATGACCTCGCGCTTCCCCGGCGCACACCATATCCGAGATCGGGCGGCCGCGGTGGGACGTTGCCGCCCGCCGCGCGGCCTGCGACGATCGGCCGCGATGCCTGCGCGGCGCACGCTGCTCGGACTGGCCGCGTATCTGGCGCTCGCGGCGTTGATCCTGTGGCCGGCGGGCCTGGGCGGCGAGATCCTCTCGGCCTGCGCGCCCTTCGTCCGCAACGGCCCCTTCCCCGACGCGCTGCGCCGCGCCGCGACCGGCGGGACGCCGCTGCTCAGCGACGCGATGCAGCAGTTCGAGCCCTGGCTGCGCTACGCGGCCGCGGCCTACGCGCGCACCGGCGCGCTGCCGCTGTGGAAGGACAGCCACCTGTGCGGCGCGCCGCTGCTCGGCAACGCGCAGTCGGCGCTGCTGTGGCCGCCGAACCTGCTCGCGATCGTGCTCGGCGCGCCGGCCGCGCTGCTGGCCTGGATGGCGATGGCGAAGCTCGTGCTCGCGGCCTGGGGCGCGTGGCTGCTCGCGCGGCACCTCGGCGTGTCGGCGCTGGGCTCGTTCCTGTCGGGCGCCGTGTTCGCCTTCGGCGGCTTCCAGGTGCTGTGCCTGCTCCACCCGCACAGCAACGTCTCGGCGCTGCTGCCCTGGCTGCTGCTCTGCGCGGACCGCGCGGCGCTTCAGCCGACAGGCCGGCGCGTGGCGGCCGTCGCGCTGGTCGCCGGGCTGCAACATCTGGGCGGACACCCCGAGACGGCCTTCCACTGCCAGGCGCTCGCGGCGGCGCTCGTGCTCGCGCGCGCTGCGGCGGCGGGCGGCGGCGTCGCGCGCGCCCTGGCGTCGCGCTCGCTGTGGCTGCCGCTGGCCGGGATGGCGCTCGGCGTCGGCCTCGCGGCCGTGCAGATCCTGCCCTTCCTCGAGTATCTGCGGCTCAGCGAGGTCCTCGCGCAGCGCACGGCGACGGCGGCGACGCCGATCGTCCCCAGCAGCGAGTCGCTGATCGTGCCGCTGGCGCTCGTCGCTGCGCTGGGCTGCGCGCGCCGCCTGGCGAGCGACGACGGCCGTCGCGTGCTGCCCTCGGCGCTGGGGCTGTTCGTCGCCTGCGCGGCGCTCTTCGTCGCGGCGCGCGGCGACGGACTCGACTACGACCCGGTGCTGCAGCTCGCGCCCGACTGGTTCGGGGCGCACGACGGCTATCGGGGCTTCGGCAACTACCTGCTCGCGAACTGCGGCTACGCCGGCGCCGCGCTGGCGCTTGCGATCGTCGGTCTGCTCGCGGGCCGGCCACGCGGCATCGTGCGCGCCGCCGGCGTCGTGCTCGTGGCCGGCGCGCTCGTCGGCTACGGCGTCCCCATCGCGACGGGGATCGTCGAGCGGCTGCCGCCCTTCGACGTCTCGGCGAACGCGCGCCTGCAGCTCTTCGTGTCGCTCGCGCTCGCCGTGCTCGCGGGGCTGGGCTGGGACGCGCTCGTCGCGACCGCGCGCGCCGCCGGCGCGCCGACCTCGCTGCGCGCGCGCTTCGTCGGCGCGACCGCCGCCATCGCCGGTGCGGCGCTCGTGGCGCTGCCGATCTCGATCGCGCGCGGACAGGTCCAGCCCAGCGAGATCGCCGGGCCGTTGCGCCGGGCCGGGCTCATGGAGGCCGCGGAGGTCGCGCCGCGCGCGACGGTGAGCGGCCCGCGCGCGGTCGCCGGCTGGGTCGCGCCGCCCGCGCCGGCCCGGGCCGCGCTGCTGCTCTTCGGCCGGGGACGCTCGGCGCCGGTCGAGCTCGTCGCGCTCGAGCCCGCGGAGCGCGCGCAGATCCCGGCGCTCGCCGGCCGCGACACGGAGCCCGTCTACGCCTTCCACAGCGCAGCCGGCGCCGACCTGCCGGCGTCGACTCCGTTTCGCGTGCTGTGCCTGGATGCGGACGGCGGCGCGGCCGTTTCGCCGTGGCTCGGAGGCGAGGAGAGCTGGCCGGCCTGGCTGCTGGCGGCGGCCGCGCCCGAGGGAGCCAAGGCGCCGCTCGAGCTCGCGGCCCTCGCTGCCACGGCGGTGCTCGTGCTGCTCGCGCTGTCGGCGCAGGCGCGTCGCGCCGCCCTCGCGCGCGCGGCGCTCGCGGCGGTCGCTCTCGGCTCGCTTGTCGTCTTCGCGCACGACTTCCTGCCGACCGTGCCGCCCGAGCGCTTCTATCCGCCGTCGCCGCTGCTCGGCGCACTCGGCGGCCTGCGTCCCGCCGGCCGCGCGCTGACCTTCTCCGGCCGCAAGCTCCAGCTCAACCCTGAGACGGCCGCGGCCTACGGCGTGCTCGAGCCGACGGGCTACGACGCGCTCGGTCCCGCGCGCGTCTCGCGCGTGCTGCGCGCGGCCGTCGACGATCCCGACCGTCCGGTCGCGCCGGGCAGCCTGCCCGCGCGCCTCGACGTCGACCGCCGCCTGCTCGGCCTCATGGCCGTGCAGGCCTTCGCGCACTCGGAGCGGCTGCCGATCGCCGGCGCCACGCTCGCGGAGCTCGAGCCCCAGCAGGTCCTCACGGCGAACGAGCGCTACTTGCCGCGGGCGCGGATCGTCCCGCGAGCCCTCGTCGTGGCCGACGACGAGCGCGCGCTGGCGCGGATGCGCGACGAGTCCTTCGAGGCCGAGAGCACGGTGATCCTCGCCGCGCCGCCGGGAGGCACGCCGCTGACGGCCGCGGAGTCGGCGCGCGCCGGCGGGCCGGCGGCCGCGCGCATCGTCGTGGACGAGCCGGACCGCCTGGAGATCGACGTCGAGGGCAGCGCCGGCGGCTACCTCGTGCTCGCCGACACCTTCTTCCCGGGATGGCGCGCCGAGGTCGACCGCGAGCCGCGCGAGATCCTGCGCGCCAACGTCGCCTTCCGCGCGGTCGCTCTCGCCCCCGGCGACCGGCTGGTCCGCTTCGAGTACCGGCCGCTCAGCGTGCGCGCCGGCGGGATCGTGTCGCTGGCCTCGTGCGCGGCGCTGGCGTGGCTGGCCTGGCCGTCGCGGCGAGGCCGGGCGGCGGCCGATCTGCCTTCGCCCGACACGACTCGCTAGCGCTTCGCCTGCGCGCGCCGGCCGGCGACTCCGAGCGCCACGACCATCGCGGCCGCGAGCAGCGACACGACCGCGCCGGCGCGATACGACAGCGGCTCGTAGCGGAACTCGACGCGACTCTCGCCTGGCTGCACGACGACGGCACGAAAGGCCACGTTGGCGCGCAGGATCTCGCGCGGCCGGCCGTCCACGCGGGCGACCCAGCCGGGGAAGAAGGTGTCGGCGAGCACGAGCCAGCCGGGCGCCGCCGGCTCGATGGCGACGTCGACCGCGTCGGGCCGGTCGCGCACGATGCGAGCGCTGCCGGCAGCAGCCGGCCTCGCGGCGCGCGCCTCGCCGGCCGCGAGCACGACGCCGTGCTCGCGGGGGAAGCCGGGATCCTGCAGGCGCGCCAGGGCGCGCCCGTCGTCGGGCTCGATCTCGGCCGAGGCGACGAGCCGCGCGCGCGGCAGGAACCGGGGGTTCTCGACGATCTCGAAGGAGCCAGCCGCCGCCCCGCTCAGGCGCTCGAAGGACGGCGGCGCGCCGTCGAAGGCCACGAGGTGGCGCACGGCCATCAACCCGAGCAGCGCGAAGTCCGGGCCGTGCTCGCCGCGCTGGGCACGCTCGGCGCCCGCGACCGGCTCGCCGCCGCCCTTGGCGGCGGGCGTCCGCCCGAGTGCCGCGTCGAGCAGCCGCATGACGCGCGCCGGCTCGAGCGAGTCGTAGCCGCCGATCTCGGACAGCCCGTACCACGTCGGGATCTCGGAGCCGAGCACGTCGCCGCGCATCCCGAGCAGGCGGCCCTCCGGCTGGCCGGCGCGCAGCGCGTCGAGCGCCGGCGAGGCCGGATAGAAGAGGTCGCGCGGCACGAGCGGCACCAGGCCCGCATCGAAGGTCCACAGGCTCGCGGCCACGATGACGGGCAGCGCGACACGCAGGCCGGCGCGCGCCGCGCCCGCGACCGGTGCGAAGGCGACGAGCGCGAGCGCCAGCGCGAGCAGCAGCAGCTGCCCGGTCGTCGTGCCCGCCGCCGGGCGCGCGGGGAAGGGCCACGCGCCGCCGTCGTCACCATCCTCGGCGAGCAGGCCGGAGGTCGCCACGACGCGGCCGCCTCGCAGCAGCTCGACGCGCACGCGCGTCCGCTCCGGCGGCAGCTGCTGCCGCGGCACCGCCGCGCGGAAGACCTCGACGCTGGCCGCTGCGGCCGCGGCCGGCCGCGAGCCGGGCAAGGGCGCGGCGATCCAGCTCGTCGCGGCGGGCCGGCTCGCGCGGCCGTAGACGAGGCGGATGTCGTCGTGCGGCGGGGTCTGCTCCGTGGCGATCACGCAGCCGTGGAACAGCCGCTCGTCGGCGGGAGTGGGCGCGCCGGGGAACAGCGGCTCGACCTTGTCCGCCGACAGCAGCCGGGCCTCGGCGTAGCCGGCGCCGCGCGCGAGGGGCGGCGCGTTGCGGCTCGCGATCACATCCAGGCGCACCGCGCAGGTCAGCGCCGCGACGCCGGCCAGCACCGGCACGAGCACGAGCAGCGCGAGCCGCCGCCGCGGCCAGGGACGCGACGCCGCCGCGCCGAGCGCGTCGAGGCCGAAGCCGGCGAGCAGCGCGAGCCCGAGCGACGCGAACATGATCAGGCGCGAGTTCCAGGCGAAGCGGAAGCCCGGCAGCAGCGCGAGCACGTCGTTGAAGATCGGCGCGGTGGCGCCCTCGAGGATGCCGAAGACCACGACCGCGCCGGCCACGAGCGCCGGCCCGCGCGGCCGTCCGCGCAGCAGCCCGAGCGCGGCGAGCGGCAGCGCCGCGCCGGCGAACGCGCCGCTCTCGCAGATGTAGACGCCGGGCCCCAGGTACTCGCGCGGCCGCCCGAACCAGTCGGGGCCGAGCCCGAGGATGTAGCTGGGCTCGAGCCCGGCGTTCAGCCCGGCGAGCAGGCCGCCCGTCGCCGCGACGAGGAGCAGCAGCGCCCAGCCGCCGACGGCGCGCGCGCTCGTCGCCAGTCCGCGCAGCGCGACGGCGGCCACGACCAGCGCGACGCCGAACGCGGCCGCCGCGAGCGGGTGGCGCAGTCCCGCGGTCGGCTCCCACGCGCCGCGCAGGTGCACCGCGGCGCTCTCGCGCAGGTACTCGAGCAGCGGCAGGATCTGCACCGCCGCGAGCGCGGCGCCGAGCCCGAGCGCGGCGACGACCAGGAGCAGCGGCCGCCGCAGCGCGCTCCACGCGCCGGCCACTCCCGTCGCGCCGGCTGCGCGGCCGAGGGCGATCGAGCGCACGCCCGCCAGCACGACGACCGCGAGCTGGCTGTGGAAGGCCGTCTCGGCGTGGCCGGCGAAGTGCTGCAGCGCGGCGACCGCCGCCAGCGCCGCGACGCGTCCCGCGGTCGGCCGCAGCACGAGGCGGTCGGCCGCGAGCACGAGCAGCGGCAGCAGCAGCGAGGCGTTCGTGACCGTGTGCAGGTAGAAGCCCATCTGGAAGCCGCCGAAGCCGAAGACCAGGCCGCAGAGCAGCGCGGCGGCGAACGACAGCCGCAGGTGGCGCGCGAGCAGGAAGGCGCAGAAGGCGCCGCCCACGAGGCGGGCCAGCGGCATGAGCGCGTGCACGATCGGCGGCGCGCCGAGCAGCATCGCCAGGAAGTTCGTGGGGAAGAACACCGCCGACTGGCAGTTGCCCACGAAGGGCGCGCCGGCCGCGGCGGTCGGCTTCCACAGAGGGATCGCGCCGTCGGCCGCCCACGCGTCGGCGGCGAAGCGCAGCCAGGGCACGAACTGGCAGGCGCTGTCGTAGACGCAGTCGAGCGCCGGCGGCGCGCGCTCGCGCAGCGCCGCGGGGAACGGCCCCTGCTCGACGAGCTTGGCGCTGGCCGACAGCACCTGGTCGCCGGCCAGCGCCGGCCAGAGCAGCGCCGAGCCGTAGGCGAGGTAGAGCAGCAGCGCCGCCGCCGCGCTCAGCAGGCAGCGCGCGCGCGGCGGTTCGTCCGTCGCGTTACGGGGTGACGACACGCACCGCGTTCGAGACCGCGTAGCCGTTCAGCGCGCCGACATCCTTGAACCCGAACTGCAGGTAGAAGGCGAAGCCGGAGGGCACGCTGCCCGGCCAGGTGGCCGAGAGCGTCGTCGCGCCGGCGCCGCTGATGGGGAAGGGCGTGTAGACGAGATCGGGGAAGGGCACGAGCGTCCCGCCCTTGAAGGGCAGGTTGGCCTGGCTGAAGCCGAGGAAGACCGTCGAGTGTCCGCCCGGCAGCGCGTTGAGCAGCTTGAAGCTGACCGGCGTGCCGGCCGCCAGCGTGCCGTCGGCGAGCTGGATCGCATAGCCGTTGGCGCCGGGGAAGGCCTGCCCGAGATCGGTGAAGGGCGAGCCCGCCGCGTAGGTGTGGTTGCGCAGCACCGCGATCGCGTCGGTGGCACGCAGCGCGGGGGGCGACTGCGTCCCCACGGCCGCGTCGAGCACGCCGTCCTCGTCGAAGTCGCCGAGCGCCGAGCCCACCGTCAGCGGGACGTGGCTCACCGTCGCGACGACGGTGAAGGTGCCGTCGCCGACGCCGCGCAGCAGCGCCAGCTCGCCGTTGCCACCGGCGGAGACGAGCAGGTCGAGTGCGCCGTCGCCATCCAGCAGGCCGGCCGAGAGCCAGCTCGGCTGCCCGGGGACGGGCACGCTCTGCAGCGCGGTGAAGTGTCCCCCGCCGAGGCCGGTCAGCACGAGCACGCGCCCGAGCGACGGATCGACGAGCACGATGTCGAGCAGGTCATCGCCGTCGAGGTCGCGCAGCAGGAGCTGGCCCGGGCTGCCACCGACGGAGAAGCTCACGGGCGCGGCGAAGGTGCCGTCACCGAGCCCCGCGAGCACGGACAGGCTGCCCGCGGTCGAGTTGCTGGCGATCACGTCGGGACGGCCGTCCCCGTTCACGTCGCCGATGCCTGCGGAGCTCGTGCCGCCCTGCAGCAGCGCCCCCACGTGCACCGTGTAGCCACCGACGCCGTTGGCGACCCACGTGTCGATCCGCCCGGGGAATCCCTGAAACCCGGTCTCGACGAGGACGAAGTCGAGCAGCCCGTCGCCCGTGAGATCCGCGGGCAGCACCTCGAGCAGCCCGCCGCTGCCGAGACCGAGCGGGAAGACCTGGCTCGGCCCGACCGTGAAGGTGCCGTCGCCGTTGCCGAAGAGCAGGGTGATGCCGTTGTTGCTGGTCGTGGTGTAGGCCAGCGCGAGGTCGGGGAACCCGTCGCCATCGATGAAGGCCGTTCGGCCGCGGCCGCTGTTGGTCGTGCCCAGCGTCGTCACGATCGGCGCGCCGAAGCTGCCGTCGCCGGCGCCGAGCAGCACCGAGACGTGCGGGGGATTGAAGGCGATCTCGAAACGCGGCTGCGAGATGAGGTCGAGGTGGCCGTCGGCGTTCACGTCGGCGGTCAGCACGCCCTGCGTGAGATGGCTGAGCGACAGCGTCGTGGGCGGCTCGAACACGATCTGCGCGGAGGCGGAGCGA
>Ga0207428_10003626_pt1 | contig 14886 bp, 12 predicted proteins | sample RhiMethybrSRZTD1_FD_187600 | JGI IMG/M metagenome (GOLD analysis project Ga0207428, IMG submission 187600) | Populus rhizosphere microbial communities from Tennessee, USA - Rhizosphere MetaG P. TD hybrid SRZTD1 (SPAdes) (version 3) | ecosystem: Host-associated > Plants > Roots > Rhizosphere >...
GAATGCCGATCTCGCCCGAGAGCTTCTGTCGCGCGGCGCTGATCCGAACGCAACGTTCACGAACGAGTACGGGGAGATGTCGGCGCTCTACGGAGCAGCCGGCGTCGTGCACGACGCCGAGCTCACGCGAGTGTTGCTCGAGGCAGGCGCGAGCCCGGATGACGGTGAGTCGGTCTACCACTCGGTCGAGGCGGAAAGCCCCGAGTGCCTTCGCATGCTGCTCGACGCCGGGGCGGAGACCAACGGAACGAATGGGCTGGGGCACGCGCTCGACTACGGCCGTCTCGAGCCCGTGCGCATGCTGCTCGAGGCAGGAGCGGACCCGAACGAGCACGCCCATGTCGCGCATGCGATTCGCCGCGGCCGTGGTTCCGAGTTCGTCAGGCTCCTGCACGAGTTCGGTGCAGACCTGGATCGACCGGGCGGAGAGACGTGGCGGGGGGATGCGCTGCTGCGCACCCCGTACGCCCACGCCGTCCTCCGGGGACGGGACGACGTGGCGCAGACGCTCGAAGAGCTCGGCGCGTCCACCGAGCTGCCTGCCGGCGACGCAGCCGTCGCCTCGATCTCGCGCGGCGAACGTCCGGCTGAGCCGCTCTCGGAGGAGCTCGACTACGACGCACAGGAGGCGTTGATCCTGGCCGCACTCGCCGGAAAGGTCGAGCTCGTCGTGGACACGGTGGGGCCCGATTTCGCCGGCGTCGTCGGCGGCTCGCCCTCGGGCACCCTGCTGCATCACGCGTCGTGGGTGGCGGACGCCGGCGTCGTGCGCGAGCTGCTCGCGCGCGGTGCAGATGCGACCTCGCGGGCAGCGGCGGACCGCGAGACGCCGCTCGACTGGGCCGCCTGGGCGTCGGTGCACCGGGCCTTCCGCGACCGCGACCATGTCGCAGTGGCCGAACAGCTGGTGAATGCCGGCGCCGACATCGAGCCGCGCCTGCTGGAGATCGCGGCGGGGCCGTTGCTCGAGTGGCTAGAGTTACAGGTCCCCGGAGAGCTTTGAACGGCAGCTTGGCGACCGGGTTACCAAACGCCTAAAGAGCCCGCGGAGCCTCCGCTCCCGCACTCTTTAGGACGGGAGCGTTTTTCATGAAGGCAACGATCGAACAACTCAAGAATCTCCTGGACGAGCGGATCGTGGTGCTCGACGGCTCGTACGGCGTCCTGATCCAGAAGACGGTCAAGGGCGAGGAGGCGTACCGGGGCGAGCGGTTCGCGGACCACCCACGCGACCTCGCGGGCGATCCCGACCTCCTCAACCTCACTCGGCCAGACGTCGTCCGCGACATCCACCGGTCGTACCTGGACGCGGGCGCCGACATCGTCACGACCAACACCTTCACGGCGACGACGATCGGGCAGGCCGATTACGGGCTCGAGCCATTCGCGTATGAGATGAACGTCGAGGGCGCGCGGCTAGCGCGTAAGGCTGCGGATGAGGTCGACCGGCCGGCCTGGGTCGCCGGCTCGATCGGCCCGCTGAATGTCGCCCTGTCGCTCTCGCCGAAGGTTGACGATCCGGCGTTCCGCAGCGCGACGTTCGACCAGGTCCGAGAGGCCTACGCGGAGCAAATCCGCGGTCTCGCAGAGGGGGGCGTCGACATCCTCATGATCGAGACGATCTTCGACACGCTCAACGCGAAGGCGGCCGTCGTCGCCGCAAAGGACGTCGTGCCCGACCTGCCGCTCTGGATCTCGTTCACCGCGATCGACAAGAGCGGCCGGAACCTCTCGGGCCAGACCGTCGAGGCGTTCTGGACGTCGATCGAGCACGCAGATCCGTTCATCGTCGGCGTCAACTGCTCGCTCGGCGCGACCGAGATGCGCCCGTTCGTGGAAGACCTCTCGCGGGTCGCGACGACGTACGTCGCGTGCCATCCGAATGCCGGGCTGCCGAACGCGATGGGCGAGCACGACGAGCAGCCCGGCGACACGAGCCGGATCCTCGGTGAGTTCGCCCGCGACGGCCTTGTCAACATCGTCGGCGGCTGCTGCGGCACCACGCCGGAGCACGTGAAGGAGATTGCCGAGGTGGTGAGCGCGTGAAGCCCCGCGAGCTTCCCTCGGGCCCGCGGCGGACGCGCTTCAGCGGCCTGGAGCCGTTCGAGATCGGGCCGGACACAGGTTTCGTGATGATCGGCGAGCGGACGAACGTGACCGGTTCGGCCAGGTTCCGCCGGCTGGTCGAGGCTGACGACTTCCAGGGCGCCGTGGACGTGGCGCTGGAGCAGGTCCGCGGCGGCGCAAACCTCCTCGACGTGAACATGGACGCCGACCTGCTCGACGCCGAGCAGGCGATGACGACCTTCCTGAACGTCGTCGCCACCGAGCCTGAGGTCGCCCGGATCCCGATCATGGTCGACAGCTCTCGCTGGTCGGCGCTCGAGGCAGGGCTCAAGTGCATCCAGGGCAAGGGCGTCGTCAACTCGATCAGCCTCAAGGAGGGCGAGGAGCAGTTCCTCGAGCAGGCGCGGATCGTCCGCCGCTACGGCGCCGGCGTCGTCGTCATGGCGTTCGACGAGCAGGGCCAGGCCGACACCGTCGAACGCAAGGTCGAGATCTGCGAGCGCGCGTACCGGCTGCTCGTCGACGAGATCGGCTTCCCGCCCGAGGACATCATCTTCGACCCGAACGTCCTCGCGGTCGCCACGGGGATCGAGGAGCACGACGAGTACGCCAAGAACTTCATCGACGCGCTGCCGCTGATCAAGGAGCGCTGCCCAGGCGTCCGTACGAGCGGCGGGATCTCGAATCTCTCGTTCTCGTTCCGCGGTAACGACGTCGTCCGCGAGGCGATGCACGCGGCGTTCCTCTACCACGCGATCCAGGCCGGGCTCGACATGGGCATCGTGAACGCCGGCCAGCTCGCGGTCTACGAGGACATCCCGCCAGACCTCCTCGAGCACGTCGAGGACGTGATCTTCAACCGGCGGCCCGACGCGACCGAGCGCCTCGTCACCTTCGCGGAAACCGTCGGCGGCGAGGGGACGAAGCGCGAGCTCGACACCGCCTGGCGCGACGCGCCCGTCGAGAAGCGCATCGAGCACGCCCTCGTCCACGGGATCGTCGACCACATCGAGGAGGACGCCGAGGAGGCGCGGCAAGAGCTGGCGCGGCCTCTCGATGTGATCGAAGGGCCGCTCATGCGCGGAATGCAGGTCGTCGGCGACCTCTTTGGCTCCGGAAAGATGTTCCTCCCGCAGGTCGTGAAGAGCGCTCGCGCCATGAAGCGGGCCGTCGCCTACCTCGAGCCGTTCATGGAGGAGGAGGCTGCGGAGAACGGTGGCCGCCCGCCGGCCGCCAAGGTCGTCCTCGCCACCGTCAAGGGCGACGTCCACGACATCGGCAAGAACATCGTCGGCGTCGTCCTCGGCTGCAACAACTACGAAGTGATCGACCTCGGCGTGATGGTGCCAGCGGACCGGGTCCTGGACACAGCGCTCGAGCAAGGCTGCGACGTCGTCGGCCTCTCGGGACTGATCACGCCGTCGCTCGACGAGATGGTCAACGTCGCCCGTGAGATGGAGCGGCGCGGGATGGACCTGCCGCTGCTGATCGGAGGCGCGACCACCTCGAAGCAGCACACCGCGGTCCGGATTGCGCCCGCCTACAACCAGCCGACGATCCACGTGCTCGACGCCTCGCGCGTCGTTGGTGTCGTCTCCGACCTGCTCGACTCCGCACGGCGCGTCACACTCGAACAGGAGAACGCCGAGCTGCAGGACCGCCTCCGCGACCAGCACGCCGAGAAGGAACGGAAACCGCTGCTCCCGATCGAGGACGCGAAGGTGAACGCGGAGGAGGTCGACTTCGCCGAGCTGCCGGTGCCCGATTTCACCGGCACACGGGTCGTCGCGCCCGACCTCCCGACCCTGGTCCGGTTCATCGATTGGCAGTTCTTCTTCCACGCCTGGGAGCTGAAGGGCAAGTACCCGGCGATCCTCGAGCAGCCGGCTGCGCGGGAGCTCTTCGACGACGCTCAGGCGCTCCTCACGCAGATCGTCGAAGGCGAGCTGCTCCAGGCGAAGGGCGCCTACGGCTTCTGGCCGGCGAGCTCCGACGGCGACGACATCCTGCTCGAGGACGGGACACGGCTCGCGATGCTGCGCCAGCAGTCGGCGTACGGCGACGCACGGCCGAACCGCTCACTCGCCGACTATGTCGCGCCGGAGGGCGACCACGTCGGAGGGTTCGCCGTCGCGATCCACGGCGCGGACGAGCTCGCGGCCGCATACGAGGCCGAGCACGACGACTACCACGCGATCATGGTCAAGGCGCTTGCCGACCGCCTCGCCGAGGCCTTCGCCGAGTTCCTGCACCTGCAGGCGCGGCGGGACTGGTACGAGACCGGATCCGACGAGCTTTCCAGCGAGGACCTGATCGCCGAGCGCTTTCGTGGGATCAGGCCCGCCTACGGCTACCCGGCCTGTCCCGACCACACCGAGAAGCGGACGCTGTTCGGCCTGCTGCCGGTGGTCGAGGTCGGCATCGACCTCACCGAGACCTGCGCGATGATGCCCGCCTCCGCGGTCAGCGGGATCTACTTCGCGCACCCGCAGGCCCGCTACTTCTCCGTCGGCAGGATCGGACGTGACCAGGTCGAGGACTACGCCGCCAGAAAGGGAATCCCGGTCGAGGAGGCGGAACGTTGGCTGAGACCGAACCTCGCATACGACCCGGAGGCAGAGGCGGCCCCGGCCGCAGTCTGAGCTATCCTCCTAGGGAGGCGCCCGTGAGGGCGTCTGTCGCATTCTTATGAGGACGACGCTGAAGCGAGGAGTCGGTCGTGCGACCGGCGGGAATGGAAACGGCTACGCGGCGCTGCCGCCTGCCGGCCTGACCGCGGTCAGCCACTATCGGCAGCCGCGGCGACGAGGCGGGATCCCGGGGCTGATCGCGCGGATCCTGTTCGTCCTCCTCGCAGTTTTCACGTCGCTCGCCATCGGCATCGCGGGCGGCTACTGGCTCGACGGCGAGCAGACGGTGGTCGACATCGACCGTGCCTCGCGCAAGGACCCGCAGATCCGCAAGGCCGCGCAGAAGCTCGACATCGCGCTGCCTGGCCGTCCCGCGATCGCGATGGTCGTCGGCCAGGACTTCCGGAAGTGGGCCAAGGACGAGGAGAGGGGCGGCCGCGCAGACACGGTCATGTTGATTCGCGCGGACCCGAATGTCGGCACGCTCTCCACGATGTCGTTCCCTCGCGACCTGATGGTCGACATCCACTGTCCCGGGCGCTCCCCATTTCCCGGCCCGATCAACTCGGCGTACGCGCTGTGCGGCCTCCAGGGAACCGTCCAGACGGTCAAGGAACTGACCGGGCTGCCGGTCCACTACCTCGTGACGATCGACTACCGCGGATTCATCCAGACCGTCGACAAACTGGGCGGGGTCTGGATCGACGTCGACCGGAGGTACTTCAACGACAACTCCGGCGGCGGGCCGACCTTCCCGCCGATCGACCTCCAGCCGGGGTACCAGCAGGTCTCAGGCCGCGCGGCGCTCTCGTTCGTCCGCTACCGCCACACGGACTCCGACCTGTACAGGATCGAACGGCAGAAGATCTTCATGCGCGCTCTCAATGAACGCCTCGCGAGCTCGTTCAAGCTCACCGCGATCCCGAAGCTGACGAAGATCGTCCGGGACAACGTCAAGATCGGGAAGGGCGGCGAGAAGGCGCTCGAGCCGGACGAGTTCCGGGCGTGGGCGTTCTTCGCCCTGCAGCTGCCGCCGGGCCGGATCTTCCAGTCGAAGGTCGGCGGGCTCTACGGCTCCGGTACAGCCGGTGACCCACTGCGCACCGACGGGTCGAACATCCAGACGGCCGTCGAAGAGTTTCAGACTCCCGACGTCGTCGCCGGCGAGAAGGCGACAGCTGCGGCACTCGGCCAGCGGCCGCGGCTCCCCGGCGCGAAGGCGCCGCCGCCCGGCCGGACGTCCATGGTCGTCCTGAACGGGAACGGCGTCACGGGCTCGGCCGCCAACGCGAGCTACCTGCTCGGGCAGCGCGGCTACCGGACCTTGCCGCCGCCGGAGGGCGTAATCGCCAACGCGCCGCCGCCGCACCGCTTCAAGACGGAGATCTACTTCGATCCGCAGCAGCGCGGCTCTCGCGCAGCGGCCCGCTCGGTCCGGAACCTTTTCGGCTCCGCCGTGGTCAAGGGGCCGATGACACCCGAGATCGCAGGCTTCGCGAACACCGGCATGCTCGTCGTGGTGATCGGGACGACGTTCCACAACAACCTCGCTCCCGCGCCGGCCGACCGGACGCCGAAACGCCAGCCGCCCAACACGGTCCGCAACCCCGGAGCAACGCTCTCGCAACTCCGGGCGATCCGGTACCGCGCGGATTTCCCGCTCATGGTGCCGAGCCTGATCGAGCGCAGTTCCTCGCTCCATTTCGAGAATCCGGTGCGCATCTACGCGATGAAGAAAGGCGAGCGTGCGGTGCGAATGACCTTCCGCACGGGAGCCCAGGAGTACTGGGGCATCCAGCAGACGAGCTGGCATGACGCGCCGGTGCTGGAGAGCAAGAACGTGAGCCGGCGCCTCGGGAACCGGGACTTCGACCTCTACTACGACGGTGCCCGGCTCCACATGGTCGTGCTCCGCACCGACAAGGGGACGTACTGGGTCGTGAACACCCTCCGTGACACGCTTTCCAACGAGACGATGCTCTCGATCGCCCGCGGCCTGCGGCCGCTCGGAGGGAAGAAGCAGTGAGCAAGATCGGGTTTTTCGGCGCCGGCTGGGTCGGCGTCGTCACGGCTGCTTGCTTCGCCGAGCTCGGCCACGACGTCGTGGTCAGGGATGTCTCCACCGAGCGGATCGACGCGTTGCGCGCAGGCGGGCTCCCGTTCCACGAGCCCGGCCTCGTCGAGCTCATCGAGCGGAACGCCGAGCGAATGACGTTCACGCTCGACGCGGACGAGGCGGCGTCGGGCGCAGACTTCCTCTACGTCTGCGTCGGCACGCCGTCGACGTACTCCGGCGACGCGGACCTCTCGTACGTCTGGAGCGTCCTCGACGACCTCCCCGAGCTTTCCGGCAATCCCGTGCTCGTCATGAAGAGCACCGTGCCGGTCGGAACCGGTGAGAAGGTGCGTGCCGCGCTCGACGCGCGTGGGCTCGAGCACATCGGCTACGTCTCGAATCCCGAGTTCCTCTCCGAGGCGACGGCCGTGCACGACTTCATGTCACCCGACCGGATCGTGATCGGCGCCTTCGACCAGGCCGACGGCGACCGCGTCGAGGAGTTGCACGCGAGTCTCAACGCGCCCGTCGTGCGGTCCGACGTCGCGTCGGCGGAGATGATCAAGCTCGCCGCGAACGCGTTCCTGATGACGCGCATCAGCTTCATCAACGAGATCGCCAACGTCTGCGAGCTCGTCGGCGCCGATGTGGAGGAGGTCGCGCGCGGCATCGGGCTCGACCACCGACTCGGGCCGCACTTTCTGCGCGCCGGGATCGGCTACGGCGGATCCTGCTTCCCGAAGGACGCGTCCGCGCTCAAGCAGCTCGCGTCGAACTCCGGCTACCACTTCCAGCTGCTCTCGGCGGTGATCGAGGTCAACGAGCTCCAGAAGCGGCGTGTCGTCGCCAAGCTCCAGAAGCATCTCGGGAAGCTGCGGGGCAAGCGAGTAGCGCTCCTCGGGCTGGCCTTCAAGCCGAACACCGACGACATGCGCGAGGCGCCGAGCATCGTGCTCGCCTCCCGGCTGCTCGCAGAAGGCGCCGAGGTGCGCGGCTGGGATCCCGTTGCCCGGCCCGGCCCGCTGATGAACGGGGTCGAGGTCTGCGACTCCATCGCAGAGGCCGTGGAGGACGCGGACGCCGCCGTCATCGTCACCGGGTGGGCGGAGCTGCAAGACCTGGCCAGTGCGGAGATCCGCAATGCGATGAGGAACCCGCTGATCGTCGACGGGCGGAACATGCTCGATCCGGACGTCGTCCGGCAAGCCGGCTTCGCATATGAAGGCATCGGCCGGCCCACGACGCCGCTCTCGGGGCTGCCCGAGACGAGCGAGCCCGAGCACGAGCTGGCCTAGGCGACGTGGAAGCGATCATCCTCGCCGGCGGAAAGGGCGAGCGGCTCGGCGACGCAGCGGAAGGCCTGCCGAAGGCGCTCGTGGCGCTCGCGGGCCGTCCGCTGGCCGCGTACCAGATCGCCCTGCTCGCCCAGGCGGGCGTCGAGCGTGTGCTGATCAGCTGCGCCGCGGGTCAGGAAGCAGTGTTCGAGCAGGAGCTCGGCGACCTCGGTGTCGAGCTGGTGCTGGTCGGCGAGCCGGAGCCGCTCGGACGAGGCGGGGGCCTTCGTCTCGCCGCGCAGGAGCGGCGCGAAACCGGCCCCATCTACGCCATGAACGGAGACGAGCTCTTCGACATCGACCTCTCGGACCTGCTCGCACGCCACACCGACAAGAGCCCTGCGGCGACGATCACGGTTGCGCCGCTGCAGAGCCACCTGGGGGTTGTCGACCTCGGGCCGGACGACACAGTCGTGGGATTCCGCGAGGCGCCGCTTCTGCCCTTCTGGGTCAACACCGGCCTCTACGTGCTCGACGAGGAGGCGATCGAGCGGCTCCCTGAACGCGGCGACCACGAGACGACGACCTTCCCCGAGCTCGCCGCCGAGGGTCGCCTCGGAGCCTGGCGCCACGAGGGGCTCTGGCTGACGGTGAACACCCCCAAGGATCTCCGTGTCGCGCAGGCGTTCGTCGAATCGAACCCCGAGCGATTGCGATAGTCCGGGTGAGATGATCGGCGCGTGCAGAGAGACCGGTTGTCGCCGAACCTGACGCTGCTCGACCGTTGGGCGTTCGAGCCTCGCCGCGTGGACAAGCCGTGGGGCTACGAGCTGATCTGGGCGCTGACCGACGTCTACTGCGGGAAGCTGATCGTCGTCCACGCGGGCCAGGCCCTCTCGATGCAGTTCCACCGGGAGAAGGACGAGTCCTGGTACGTGCTCCAGGGTCGGGCGGAGATCGAGATGGCCGGAGCGGGGGAGAAGTCGCCCACTCGCGAGGTGGTCACGCCGGGGGCAGCCTTCCGCATCACGCCCGGCACCGTGCACCGCGTGCGGGCGCTCGAGGACACGACGATCATCGAGGTCTCGACCCCGGAGATCGACGATGTCGTGCGGCTCGAGGACGCGTACGGACGAGAGGGAACCTCCACGCCGTAGAACTTTGACACGCTTGTGTTAAGGTTAGCCTGATGGATGGGCTGACGGTAGGTGCGGCGGCAAAGGCGACCGGATGGTCGGCGCGGATGCTCCGCTACGTCGAAGGCGCCCGCCTCGTCGTCCCAAGGCGGTCGCCCGCCGGGTACCGGCTCTACGGCCTGCGTGAGCTGAACCAGCTCCGCTCGCTCGCGCAGCTTCGGAGCCGGTTCGGCGCCGAGCTCACAGACGTCGCCTTCGCTGCCCGGCTGCGCCGCGAGCCGGCGCTCCGCGGCGCCGTCGACACGTGGCTCGCAGGCTCCGATGTCGGATCGGCCGACTGGGTCGACTGGGAGCAGCGAAAGCACGAGCGGCTCCTTGCCGCCTAACTACACTCCCGCAGTCAACGAGACAGAGAGAGAGCTGATGGCAACCACGAAGCGCTACGACGTCAAAGACCTTTCCCTCGCCGCCGAAGGTGTGAGGCGGATCGCCTGGGCCGACCGGCAGATGCCGGTGCTCGCCGCGATCCGCGAGCGCTTCGAGGCCGAACAGCCGCTGTCGGGCTACCGCGTCGCGGCGTGCCTCCACGTCACGACCGAGACGGCCAACCTCGCCCGCACGCTGAAGGCGGGCGGCGCCGACGTGGTTCTCTGCGCGTCCAACCCGCTGTCCACGCAGGACGACGTCGCCGCGGCGCTGGTCGACGAGTTCGACGTGTCCGTCTTTGCCATCAAGGGCGAGGACAACGACACCTACTACCAGCACATCGAGGCTGCGGTCGACCACAAGCCCCAGCTGACGATGGACGACGGCGCCGACGTCATCGGCGTCCTCCACGCGCACCGCCGCGAGCAGCTCGGCGACATCATCGCCGGGACCGAGGAGACCACCACCGGTGTGATCCGGCTGAAGGCGCTCGAGGCCGACGGTGCGCTCGGGTTCCCGATCATCGCAGTGAACGAGGCGCAGACGAAGCACCTGTTCGACAACCGGTACGGCACCGGCCAGTCAACGATCGACGGGATCATCCGCGCCACGAACATCCTTCTCGCAGGGAAGCGGTTCGTCATCTCCGGCTATGGCTGGGTCGGCAAGGGCGTCGCGATGCGGGCGAAGGGCATGGGCGCGCACGTGATCGTCACCGAAGTCGATCCACTCCGCGCGATCGAGGCGGCGATGGACGGGTTCGAGCTGATGCCGATGGCGGAGGCGGCCCAGGTCGGAGACATCTTCTGCACGGCGACCGGCGACAAGTCCGTCATCACCCGCGAGCACATGGAGCGCATGAAGGACGGCGCAGTGCTCGCGAACACGGGTCACTTCAACGTCGAGATCGAGATCGCGGCGCTCCGCCAGATAGCGGTCGAGTCCCGCGAGGCCCGAGCCTTCGTCGAGGAGTTCACACTCGATGACGGCCGCCGGCTCTACCTCCTCGGCGACGGTCGGCTGATCAACCTGGCCGCGGCGGAGGGACATCCGGCGATCGTGATGGACATGTCCTTCGCGAACCAGGCGCTCGCCGCCGAGTACGCCGTGGATAACGCTGCAGAGCTCGAGCGCAAGGTCTACCCCGTGCCCGACGAGATCGACCGCGAGATCGCCCGTCTCAAGCTGGACACGATGGGGATCCGGATCGACAAGCTGACGGAGGAGCAGGCGAACTACCTGGCCTCCTGGAACGAGGGGACCTAGGCTCTGAAAGCGTTGGTGCTAGCGGCCGGGTACGCCACCCGGCTCCGGCCGCTCACCGACCAGGTCGCGAAGCCGCTCCTGCCGCTCGCAGGACGGCCGATGCTGGACTACCTCTACGACCGGATCGCCGATGTCCGGCCGGTTGACGAGCTCCATGTCGTGACGAACTCCCGCTTCGCGGCGGACTTCCGCGACTGGGCGGAGCGCGGCGAGCGACAGTTGAGCATCGTCGTCCACGACGACGGCACGATGTCCAACGACGACCGGCTCGGGGCCGTCGGCGACATGGCGTTCGCGATCGACCGCGGTGGGCTCCAGGGCGAGGATCTCCTGGTGCTCGCCGGGGACAACTTGATCGGCTACGGGCTCGACGAGCTCGTCTCGTTCTGGCGCGAGAAGGGCGGTGAGGCAGCAATCGCCGTGCACCGGGTGGACGACGCCGAGCTCATCACCCAGTACGGGGTCGCCGAGCTCGACGAGAACGATCGCGTCGTCTCGCTCGAGGAGAAGCCCTCCGATCCGCGAAGCGACCTCGCGGTCACCGCGTCATACGTGTACTCGGCGAAGCTCGCCTCCTTGATCCCGACCTACCTCGCAGAGGGGCGATCGCCGGACGCGCCGGGCAACTTCGTCGTCTGGCTCCACACCCGCGAGCCGGTGTACGGCTACCGCTTCGCAGGCGACTGGATGGACATCGGCGACCCGGCGCAGCTCCTCGTCGCGGACAACCTGATGCGCGAGCGCGCCGGGCTGCCGGCGCGCGCCGAGTACTCGCTCGAGAAGTAACACCTCCGGCGCAGATCGGTGCGCCACTCGCGTGGATTTCCCGAGTAGCGTCGAGGCGATGTGGTTCTCGACCTCCTGCTGCCCCGCCGTTGCGTTTCCTGCGCCCGTCTGGGTGAGGATCTCTGCCCGGGCTGCCGGGCCGCGCTTCCGCTCCTGCTCGGCACCCACTGCGAGCGCTGCGGCGCGCCGACGACGTGGCCCGTGCGGCGCTGCCGTGAATGCTCGGGCCGTCGGCTCGCGTTCGCCTCCGCCCGAGCGGCCGTGGCATACGAGTCATCCGTCCCCGCGATCGTGGCCGCGTGGAAGGAGCGCGGGCTCCGGCGGCTGGCCGAGCTCGCGGCGGAGGTCGTCGCCGACTGCCTCGCCTGCCCGGTCGCCGACGGCATAGCGTTCATCCCGCCCGACGGCGACCGAAGCGTGCGCCGCGGCCACCATCCGGCGGAGCGCCTTGCCCGTGAGCTCGGGCAGCGCTGGAGGCTGCCGCTGGTTCAATCGCCGGCACGAACGCGCGCCCCGCGGCCTCAGCGCGGGCTCGCGCTGCCGGATCGCCGCCGCAACGTCGCGGGTGCGTTCGCGGCCAGGGAGCCGGTTCCGAAGCGCCTCGTGCTCGTGGACGACGTCTACACCACCGGAGCGACCGCGACGGCCGCGGCGTCTGCCCTGCGCAAGGCCGGAGCGACGCGCGTCGACGTGGTCACCTTCGCGCGTGCCGTCCGGTCAATACAATCGACGGGGCGACCGGCAACGGCGATCTCGGGAGGGCTTGGTGCGACTCCAGGTAAAGGGCAAGAACGTCGAGGTCACCGACTCGATTCGTGAGTACGCGGAGGAGAAGCTCTCGAAGCTCGGGCGTCAACTGGCGGACCCGACGCGCGTCGAGCTCGAGCTCGCAGTCGAGCGGAACCCCTCGATCTCGCAGAACCACGTCGCCGAGGCGACGATCTGGACGAAAGGCCCGATCCTCCGGGCGCGGGAAGCGTCGGCGGATCACCGGGCCTCGATCGACCAGCTGGTGGACAAGCTGGAACGGCAGGTGAAGCGCTACCGCGACAAGCGGCGCTCGAGGCGTGATCGCCAGCTACCCGAGGCGGGCATTCCAGAGGAGGCGATTCCGATCGACGAGGACCCGAGGATCGTGAAGTCCAAGCAGTTCGCGGTGAAGCCGATGGGGCCTGAAGAGGCCGTGCTCCAGCTCGAGCTGGTCGGACACGATTTCTTCGTCTTCCAGAATGCGGACACGGGCGACGTGAACGTGGTCTACCGCCGGCGCGACGGCGCCTACGGTCTCATCGAGCCCCAGATCTGAGAGCCACCTGGTGCCGTTCCTTCGGCGGCGCGAAAAGCCGCTCCACGAGCAGCTCGCCGAAGGCACGGGCCTGCTGGAGTGGCGCTCGAAGCACGCGCCGGTCTATCCGGAGTCCTTCGCAGGCACCCTGGACGTCTTGCACGGCGGCAAGCCGCGACGATGGGATGCCGTCGGCACCGCCGAGGCGCCCGACCTGCCGGGAAACACGCTCGAGTTCACGGCGCTTCCCGATGGGACCCTTCTGGTCGAGGACGAGCTTTCCGAGGACGCGCTCTCGCCGCTCGTCGAGGTCGTCGAGCAGGCGGTCGCACCGCCGTACCGTGCCCGGGCCGTTCGCAGCGAAGGCGACCTCTGGGCGGTCGCAGCCAATGCGATCCAGGTCGTGGAGGTGACTGCCGAGGTTCCCGGGGACACCGTCAGCCTCGCCGTGCAGGACGGCGAGCGGACGCTGCTCGTCGACGAGCGACCGGCCTGGGAGAGCATCCCCGGGCTCGAGCAGCACGGTGCCTCGGTCCACACAGATTTCGTCCTGAGCGCGGAGCGGCTCGACGGCAATCTGTGGGCAGTCGAGGTAAACCCTTTGTGAACGCGTAGTCCGGGCTCAGGGTCGGGCGCCGTGCCTCCGATACCCTAGGTCTGTGGCGACGGACCTCGGCAACTTCGAAAAATTCCTCCGCGTCGGCGAGGGCCGGCGACTCAAGAGACTCGGCAAGCAGGCGGCCTACATCGGCACCCTGGAAGAGGAGTTCGAGGGCGCCGATCTCCCCGCGAAGACGGCCGAGTTCCGCCAGCGGATCGAGAACGGCGAGACGGCCGAGGACGTCCTCTTCGAGGCCTACGCAGCCGTGCGCGAGGCGTTCAAGCGGACGATGGGCGTGCGGCTGTTCGACGTCCAGCTGATGGGCGGGATCGCGCTCCACGAGGGCGACATCGCCGAGATGAAGACCGGTGAGGGAAAGACGTTCGTCGCGACGATGCCGCTCTACCTGAACGCGTTGACGGGCGCGAACGTCCACCTCGTCACCGTCAACGACTATCTCGCCAAGCGCGACCCCGAGTGGACGAAGCCCGTCTGGGACGCCCTCGGGATGAAGGTGGGCTTCATCCAGAACATGATGCCGTTCGCAGAGCGCAAACGGGCGTACGAAGCCGACGTCACCTACGGCACGAACTCGGAGTTCGGGTTCGACTACCTCCGCGACAACATGGCCGTCGCGCTCGAGGGGACCGTCCAGCGCGGCTACGCCTACGCGATCGTCGACGAGGTCGACTCGATCCTGATCGACGAGGCGCGGACGCCGCTGATCATCTCCGGCGAGCCTGAGGTCGCCGCACAGGTCTACTACGACTTCGCCCGCGTGGTGAAGACGCTCGAAGGGGCCGCGAGCGAGGGGCTGACGCCCAAGGGCATCGACGAGACGGAGCAGTCCGGGCTCGACTACACCTTCGATGAGAAGCACAAGACCGTGTCGCCGAGCCAGGCAGCGATCGACAAGATCGAGCGCGCCATCGGGATCGACAACCTTTACGACCCCCGCAACGTCCAGCTGGTCAACCACCTGAACCAGGCGTTGAAGGCCCAGGCGCTGTACCACCGGGATCAGGACTACGTGATCCAGGACGGCGAGGTCAAGATCGTCGACGAGTTCACCGGCCGGATCATGGAAGGGCGCCGCTGGTCGGAGGGACTGCACCAGGCGATCGAGGCGAAGGAAGGCCAGCGGATCCAGGAGGAGAACGTCACCCTCGCGACGATCACGCTCCAGAACTACTTCCGCCTCTACGAGAAGCTCGCCGGAATGACCGGCACGGCCAAGACCGAGGAGAAGGAGTTCGTCGAGATCTACGGCCTCAACGTCGTCGAGATCCCCACGAACGTCGACGTTGCGCGCGAGGACAACAATGACCTGATCTTCAAGACGAAGGACTCCAAATTCGA
>Ga0207428_10003632_pt1 | contig 14873 bp, 28 predicted proteins | sample RhiMethybrSRZTD1_FD_187600 | JGI IMG/M metagenome (GOLD analysis project Ga0207428, IMG submission 187600) | Populus rhizosphere microbial communities from Tennessee, USA - Rhizosphere MetaG P. TD hybrid SRZTD1 (SPAdes) (version 3) | ecosystem: Host-associated > Plants > Roots > Rhizosphere >...
CGACGCGGGCCGGGAAAGAGCGTGATCGAGTAGCGCAGCGGATTGAGCCGGATACTCCACGGCACCGGGCCGTGATAGTCGGCACTATCAAAACGCGAAATCACCAGCGGCGGGCGGTACACAACAATTGAGTGGGGGTCATACATAAGTCTCTCCGTGCCGATGTTCAGCCATTAAGCTCCGACTCTGCGATGTGGCATAAGAAATCACAGGACGGTTGAATTGGGTTTGTGGTTGGCAAGCGCCTCGTCAATGATGCTAGAAGCCAAATGCGCGGACGTTTTGAGCCGAATAAAATCATTGGCAAATCTCCTTATCAGAACCTTGTCGCCTGAATTGCCTGACCAGCTTTTTAATTTCCGGGCAATCGAGTTCGTCCTTGAGGCCATTGCAAACCTTCTTGGCCGTGATCCACGCGGCCTCGCGCTTTTTCAATTCCTGCGTGATCGCATTGCGCAGATCGAGCAACTCCTCCTCATGGCCGACGGCGAGAACGTCCTCATGCCAGACGACATGCGGCATCGGCCAGCCATCAACCTGCGCAAGCACGACTTTTGAGTCGGCCCACCGGACGCGACCGATTGCCACGCTGCCGTGGCACTGAATGATCAGCACGAGATCGTTCACCTTGCATTTCAAAAGGGCACCCGATTGCGTTCGTTCGCGCTTTTGGTCTGCCATGCGTCGATCTTCGCCCGCGCGGCATCCATCAAAAACTGCATCTTGGTGTCGAGAAACACGGCTTGCTTGAGCGCCTCCAGGTGCGCGATGTATTTGTCATCGGCATAGGCTTCACGCTCCTGCATTGTGCCCGACCGCTTGCCGTTGTCGTGATCCTTCATCAACAGCGCCTTGAGCGATTTGCGATATTCGCGGCAGTAAACATGCTCGGCCCGCGCCTTCGCCGCGGCGTCGGCATTGTCCTGCAAAAAGTCGAGCGCCTTCATGGCGTGGTTCTCGGTGAGGATCATCGGCGTTTCTTCCGCATGACGTCGATCGCCGCCCGCATGGCGCCGGATTTGGAGCGGAAACGCCTGCCGATGGTTTCGCCATCGACGCTGGCGCGGTAGGTCAGCCTGCTGTAATTGTCGGACACGTGGATGCGCCCGTCCTCGCTGATCCAGCGGTAGGTACCGATGCCCGCGCGATAGTTGTGAAAGATGATGCCGGCGACCGTGACCGGCGTCGCCTTGGTGCGCGTGTAACTGTGATTGCGCTGCGTCTCGATCATCGCGTTCTCACCGTCAGCGACAGGCCGGGATTGGAGAGCACCGCGCCGTCGATCTGGACGCCGTCCTTGAGCGCCTCGAGCAGGTCGCGCTTGCGCAAGTGCGGGCGCATTTCGAAGAAGGTCTGCGGGATCAGTTTTTCATCGATGACGACGACATGCGGTGAGCCGCTGCGCAGCGAGATGGTGAAATCTTCCTTGAGAATCTTGGGGACGTCGGCCTCGATCATGGCATCGCGCACGATCTGGCGGCGGCGCTCGGCGCGGGACTGGAAACGGTCCAGGCGGTCGGACATTTCGCTCATGCGAATCTTGAGCAGCGCCACCATCGTCTCGTCCTCGAGCGCGGCGCGGACGTCGGCGGCAAGCACGTCGGCAAAATCGGTCAGACCCTCGGCGGTATCGGCCAGCGTCTGCGCGTCGAGATCGGCAAACTCGGCGAGCAACTGTGCCTTGACCGCCTTGTAGCGGGCCACCTCGAACCTGATTTGCGGAGCATTCATCGCGGCACCCCCGCCGCCGTGACCTTGACCCGCACGATGCGCCAGCCGTCCTTGCGGATGGCGTGCCACGGACGACCGCCGCCGTGGCGCACCTGTCTTGCTTCCGCCCTGATCCAGTACGGATTGAGATGGCGGTCGGGACCGATTGCGGCATAGGCGAAAATCGGTTTCGGTTTTTTCCTCATAGCAGCACCTCGCGTCGTGCCTCGACGTCAATGCCTTCGCTGATGATCTTGGCCGCAGCCCGTATCTCGTCTGCGGTGAACGACCAGCCGCTCACGTCCTGCGAGATGGTGGCGATGTATTTCCACTTGAACCGTTGATGCAGGATGATCGCGAGTTGATCGTCCTCGAGCGCGTCGGCCAGGAGCGCGAGCGCAAGCTGCGCCGGTCCCGACCCGCCGTAGCCCCATTCGAATCCGGTCGGCGAATGGTTGTCGAGGTCGAGGCGCATGGGCAGCGCCCGTACGCCGTTGTGCAGGATGATCACTTGAGCGATGCCGTCGTCGTCGCGCCAGCCATGATAGCTTTTCATGCGTATTCGCCCTCCAACGGCTGCGGACCGGTTTCGATCTTGTCGTCTTTCTTCGGCGGCGGCTCCTTGCGCTGCATGACCACCTTGGCGCGGTCGAACGCCACCGCCGGAATGTCGGCCAGCGTCGGCACCTCGATATTCCAGTGGCCGGAAATGAAATTGCAGAACTCGACCAGATTGACGCCGCGCTCGGTGGCGGTCTTTTCCAGTTCGTCCAGTTGCGCCTTGCTGATAACGACGCGCCCTTCCTCGGACAGATCGTCGCCATCGGCCCTGTCCTCGCCCGGTGGCTCGGCATTGCGGACCTGCGCCATCTCGTCGTCGGTGTAGATGCCCGACAATTCCTGCGGGAAGGCCTTGCGCAATCCTAGCGCCTCGGCGCACTTGGCAGTCATGACGTCGCCCATCGTACGCCATGCCCTCGTCGGGTCGCCGGTCCTGTTTTTCTGAACGTAGGATACGTAGCGGGCCTTGCCCCAACACGGCTCCTTGAAATCGGAGCGCAGGATGCCGACCCGCGCCGCCCACGGCTGCTCCTCCTTGTCGAGCCATACGTCCTTCCAGACGCCATCCTTGCCGCACCATTCCGGCCCGACCTGACCGGCATATTTGCCGGACCGCTCGGCGATCAGGCGGAAGCCGTCGATGGAGGTCTGGATCGCAGCAACATATTTTTGTTGCGAGGCATCCCACCGCTTCACCATGTAAATTTGCCGTGCCAGCGGATCGAGGCCGGTGCGCCTTGCCTGATAGAGGAACAGGTCGAGTTCATCGTCGGTCGCACCCTTGGCGATGGTGCGCTTGATCAGATCGATCTGGTCGGTGGTGAATGTCTGAAGGGCGAGCGGCTGCGGCTGATCAGTCTCGACGAGCGCGGTGGCGGTCATTTGTCAATGCCTCGGAAATGTAGCGGCGACGACGGCGACCAGGCAGCCGATGACGACGGCGGTCAGAAAGCCGATGAGGGCGGTCCATTCGCCGACGCTCAACAGTGCGTTGCCGTTGGCGTCAAACATTGGAATGCGTCGCATATTCATCGGGATGCACGACCACGTTGCCGGTGGCGAAGAACATTCCGTTGAAACGGTGCGGCCCGTCGAACCTGCCGTAACCGTTGCCGAACGATTCAACCTCGGCGATCAGCCCGTTGATCACGGTCTGCACCGCCTCTTTGCTCTCGCTGATGATCAGGTAGTGGCTGCGGTTGGCGCACTCGGGGTCGATCTCGCGCTCGACGTGGACGCGTGTCGTCCGGTTTTCTGCTTCGCGCTGGCGGCGGTAACTGGCGAGGTCGCTGACATGCGGCATCATGACGCCTCCGCAAAAAACGCACACTACATGAAATGTGATGGCACACTACATGAAATATTCGGATTGACCAGCCCAAAAAAAATCTGCGCAAAAAAATTTGATCAGGCGTGATCTTTTCAGATTGGAAAAAATAAAAAACGGCATACACTGATCGGCGGGCAGGGAGGCCTCATCGAAAGGAAAATATTTGGGAGGTGCCAGTGCAACGGCGATGTAAGGCGTGTTCAAACGCCGACAAGGCGCGGGAATTATTGGAAGAAAGTCTCGATCATGCCGTCCGCGCGGCAGAGGAATTGAAGGCGGATTTCAACGGGCGCATTGATCGACTGATCGATGACCGGAAAAACGACCGCTACCTTTTTACCAAGATGTTCCCGCGCGAAAATGTTGAAGGCGGCGGCGAGCCGCAGCAACGACCGACGATCACGGTGATCCGCAGTCAGCCAGCGCCGCGCTTGCGTTTGCGGCTGGTGGGATAGTCGTTTCCGCCGTTCCAGATCAACCTTCCGAAATGGTCGCCAAGCGGCAGGTCCGTCAGCATGGACCGGTCGGTTATGCCCGCGAGCAGAAATTTCAGCTTGTCGCTCAACGCCGAGTCGTCGCCGTCGTAAATGTAGTCGAGCGTCAGGCCCGGAATCGTTTTTTTCAGCCGGTCGGCCATGTCGCGCGACAGCGGCGAACCGTTCTCGACATTGCTCCACCGTGACGGCGCGACGTCGAGCAGTTCGGCAAATGCCATTTTTCGATGACCAAGTTTCACGCGAAGTTCTTGCAGCCGGTAGGCGACCGGGTCAGTTTTTTTATCAATGATTTGCGCCATTTACTTTCCTGAGAGGTAGCCGGTGACTGGTATGTCAGCCTTCGTACCACAAGAAAAATAATTTTTGCAAATAATTTGGGCTGGCGAAAAACTTTACTTTACATGGACTCTGTGAATAATGCGGGCATGTCCCGCAGCCCGCGCGTCCTCCAAACGGTCACGCAAGTCATTGAAACCCTTGGCGGAGTCGACGCCGTCCGCGACCTCGTCGGGGCACGGACGCGCCAGCGCGTGTTCAACTGGCGCGGGGCCGGACTTTTCCCGGCCAACACCGCCGACGTCATCCGCAAGGAATTGAAGCGGCTCGGGAAAACCGCGCCCGAAACGCTGTGGCCGATGATCCGCAAGCGCAAGAAACGCAAAAAGAAAAAGCCGCCGTCTGATTCGACGACCGACAGACGAAGCAGCGTTCGGAGTGAGGGCGGAAATGGTCGAAACGGGAAAAGGACACAACGACTGGCATCGCTGGCCCGCCAACAAGATCATCCGTCTCAAGGAATTGTGGACCAGATTGTCGGCGTCGCAGATCGCGCCGCTCCTGGGCGTGTCACGCAACGCCGTGATCGGCAAGGCGAACCGGCTGCATCTCGGGCAGAAGAAGCAACCGGGTAGCCGCAAACCCTACGAGCGGCGCTTTGCCGCGATCCCGATGCCGTCGCCAGCATCAGAAGAACCGACGCCGGTCATGCAGCAACTCCCGTTTCTCAACCGGACCATCGATAGCGTCGGCTTCCGCGAGTGCCGCTACCCGGACGGCGAGAACGTCCCGTACCGGTTCTGCGGCCAGCCGGTCGTCGGATTCGACGGAAGCTACTGCGCCTATCACAGCCGGATCGTCTATCACCCGGTGTCGCCGCGTCGGCCCGATCTGTATCGGCCACTGTCGGAATGGCGAGGCGTTCGATGAAGTGTCCGCGCTGCGGCCAACCCATATTGAACCGCTTCGGCGTCAGGCTCACGCCGAAGCAGGTCGAGATAGTGGAACGCATCGAGGCGCGGCGCGACGGCATCGCCAGCGAAATGCTGGCGAGCGTGATCTATCCCGAGGTCCCGGCGATCACCGCCCGTGATCGCATCAAGGCGCACATCTGCCAGATCAACGACATGCTGTGTGCGACCGACCTGCGCATTGTGAACCGCGGCGGCAAATATCAGGTGGCGCGATGAGGCTTGGCGGTCCTGCGGAAGTTTACGGTCGTATTCTTGAGGGTGCTTATGTCGCCGGGCACTCATTCGAGCGTGTCTGCTCGCACCTCGAATGGCTTTTGCAAGAGGATCGCTGGCGCAGCGTCGGCGGTGGCTTCGATGATGTAAATAAATTTCTTGAAAGTATCCGGCTCGACAGCCTGCGCGTTTCTGCGGACCAGCGTAAGCGTCTAGCCAAACTCATCAAAGACCTACAGCCGGACGCCTCGCAGCGGGCGATCGGTCGGACGCTTGGGGTGGACGAAAGTACCGTTCGCGCTGATCTCGATGCGGGAAATCCCGCACTCGCTAACAAAAAAGACAGTGATAACAACACTCAAACCGATGGGAGTGCGGGAAATCCCGCACTGACACCATCGATTAGCGGCGAGGCTGCGGCCCGCATGATCGGTGGCCGCGCCGAGCGGAAGGCAAAAAAGGAAGCCGCAAAAAGCAAGGTGCTATCTGCGGAATTTTCCAGCGACGGCCCATTCGGAACCGTAGTGATCGACCCGCCCTGGGAAATTGAAAAGATCGACCGTGACGTTCGGCCTAATCAAGCTGAGTTCGACTACCCGACAATGAGTCTCGGCGAGATAAAGGCTTTCTGGAAAACCGAAATGGCAGAACGCATTGAGCAGGACTGTCACCTGTTCATGTGGACGACAAATAAAATCCTGCCGTCGGCAATCGATCTGATCGGCGCAATCGATTTCCGCTACGTGCTTACAATGGTGTGGCACAAGGCTGGCGGTTTTCAACCAGTCGATCTTCCGCAATACAATTGCGAGTTTGTGATCTATGCGCGGCGCGGCTCGCCGCTATTCGTCGATACCAAAGGTTTTTTCTGCTGCTTTGATGGCGAGCGTCGAGAGCACTCGCGAAAGCCGGATAATTTTTATGATGTCATTCGTCGCGTGACCGGCGGCAGTCGCATTGATGTGTTCTCTCGCGAAAAGCGCGAAGGCTACGCGCAGTTTGGAAATGAAGTCGATCGTTTCAGTGAGGTTGCGTAATGCGTTCAGGAGTGCGTGATGGGTGGATATGCCGAGGATCGCCAATGGGCTGACCAGTTCATGCCTCAGCTTGAGGTGGTGGTTAAGTCGCTGCTGTTGCGGACAGCAACATTTTATCTCGATACCAAACAGGCAACGGACCTGTTTGTTTATCGCGTCAAAAACGGACCACGCAAAGGGCAACCGGTAGGCAGCATTGCCGCTCGTATCCGGCGACCTGGGAATTTTTGGCAGAAATCCTTCAAATCAAAATCCTGGTGGGGACTTCAATTCACCTTGCGCTCACATCGATCAAGCGGTGCCGAAACAGAGTTGGCAAAGGTCATGCACGGATTCGGGGATTGGTTTGTTTATGGGCATATCGAGTGCCAGCAATTTCGGCATTGGATGGCGCTCGATCTTGAGGTGTTTCGGCAATGTGCGGACGACTCTTTGGTATATCGCGAGATAATCGACAACCGTGATGGCACGTTTTTCCATGCCTACGACGTAAAAACCTTTCCTGCGGAAATAATTATCGGGGCCAGCGATACGATTAAGTATGCGCTCGAACACGGTGTCCCATCAGTCGAGCGAGCGGTTGCGCTAGAAGATCAACGCGAACTAAGGCCGCCGCCAGATTTGCAAGATTTTATTCGCCAGCACGGCGGTCTTTATAGCGCGGTGAGCAACGCCGACTGGGCTAAGTGGGACCGCATAATGGAAGATTGGAAAGCCGATATGCGGGCTGATCGGCTGGTTGTCGATTCGAAATCTAAATTACGGGGCGCTGCATAAGTAATGGGCTACGCATGACCTCGCGCCCGATATGGATGCCGCTCTACGTCGGCGACTACCTGCGCGACACGCGCCACCTCACGACGATTCAGCATGGCGCGTATCTGCTGCTCATTTTCGAATACTGGACGAAAGGCAAATTGCCCGACACGGACGCTGGCAGACGCCGCGTCACGGCAATGACGCCGAAGCAATGGCTAAGCAATAGGTCAGAACTTGCTGCGATGTTCACGCCCGATTGGCGGCATGAGCGCATCGAGCGCGAACTGGAAAAAGCAAAAGAACTCAGGCTGAAGCGCCAGGTCTACGGCGCAAAAGGCGGACGCATGAGCCGTGGCCGCAACAACGTCGAGCGGTTCTCGGTCGTCAACACACCGCGAAGCAATAGGTAAGCAAAAGGGCGACACAACCACCAAGAAAGAATCTCAAGCGCAAACGCCGTGCCAACTCTCAAGAGGACTTACGAGGAAAGCGGGGAAAAAAGAAAATGATCGCAGCCACCATGTTCTCGGGCATCGGTGCGCCAGAGGTGGCGATGCCGGGATGGCAATGGCTCTGGCATGCGGAGATCGACAAGTTCGCGAACGCGGTGATGGCAAAGCGTCATCCGCGCTCGATTAACCTCGGAGACGTCAGTGGGCCAGCGTTCGTCGAGCGGGCGGAAAGATTCAAGCGACCAACTGTCCTTGTTTTCGGAAGCCCCTGTCAAAGTTTCAGTGTCGCCGGCGCTCGTCTCGGACTGGATGACCCGCGTGGCAACCTGGCGCTCGTCGCCTTGGCAGCTATTGCTCGACTTAAACCCGATTGGTTCGTGTTCGAGAACGTGCCCGGTCTACTGTCGTCCGCCGAAGGACGAGACTTCGGGCTTTTCCTGCGAGCGGTGGATGAACTCGGGTATTTTGGCGCGTGGTCAGTGCTGGACGCGCAATACGCCGGTCTGGCGCAGCGGAGGGAGCGCGTGTTCGTTGTCGGACACGTTGGAGACTGGCGCGGTCCCGCAGCGGTTCTTTTTGAGCCGGAAGGCCTGTGCGGGGATTCTCCGCCGCGCCGAACGTCGGGGGAAAGAATTGCCCCGACACTTGAGGCTCGCACTGACGGCGGCGGCGCAGGGTGGGGCACCGACTTCCTCGCCGACGGCGGCATGACGACCGCACCCGACATAGCCGACGTCGCATGGGCGCTTCAGGAGCGCGATCACAAGGGCGTCGACAGCGACACGAAAGACGGCCATCTGATCGTGATCGCCGATCCGATCAGCGCCAACGAAGGCAAGACCTACACGCACGAGGGCCGCAACAATTTCCGGCTGCGCAACGTCGTGCCGGTGCTCGAGGCCGGTTGCCGGACCGGACGCGAAGGCCATGAGGCGAAGGACGGCGTCGGCATCGGCCAGGTGGACGATCCAATGTTCTCGCTGCAAGGCAGCAAGCAACACGCCATCGCCTTCGACACCACGCAGATCACCAACAAGGACAACCGCTGCAACCCGCAACCGGGCGACCCGTGTCATCCGCTGGCGAGCGAGGCACACCCGCCGGTCGTGGCGTTCACGTGCAAGGATCACGGCGGCGACGGATCATCTGTAGTGCGGCGGCTGACCCCGCGCGAGTGCGAGCGACTTCAGGGCTTTCCCGACGACTACACGCTGATCGATTATCGCGGCAAGCCCGCCGCCGACGGGCCGCGCTTCAAGGCGCTCGGCAATGCAATGGCGGTGCCGGTGATCCGCTGGATTCTGAGCCGCATCGAACTGTTTCACGTGAAGCATTGCGGCAACATTGCGGAGTAGACGATGGCGCAAACCGTAACGCCTGAACTGATCGAGGAGGCACGACGGCTGCGGAAGGAAGGCCATGCTTGGCACGCGATCAGCAGGACGCTCGGCATCTCGTACTACGTCCTGCGCTGCGAACTTGATGCCGGGTTTTACGAATATCGCCAGCGGTTGAAGGTAGGACCGCCGCGCGAAAAACCTGCGGGTCGCGTCCGCGCCGACACGGAAAACAGGGTGCTGGCGTTCGATCGCATTCCCGATGAGGTGCTGGCGGAGCGTGATCGGCGCAAGGCTGCATTAGCGGGCCGTACGTTGACGCAGGAGTTCTTCGGCGATCCACCTTGCGGCTACAGCGCATTAGATCGACGAGCGAAAGGCTGACTGGCAATGGCGAAGCTATTTAGCGGCGGCGAGGTGATCGACGATTGGCATCCGCTTGATGGTGTCGATGCGCCGGAGTTTGTTCCGCCGCAATGGACCGGACCGCACGTACAGGTCAGGCTTGCTGACGCATGGCGCATACTTTCGAAGATGCCGTGGCGCTCGCCATATCCGCGCACCTTCGGGCGATGGTGGCCGACCTACCGGATCGAATGGCACGACCTGCTCGCCATGCTCGGCGCGGGCGAACTCGAGGCGATGCAGCGCGAGATGAACCGCACCCGCATCCTGCCGACGGCAAAGGAAATTTCGCGGATGGAACAGTCGATCAGTTGGCCGCTCGATTATTTGGATGAGCCGCGTCACGTCTTGATCGTCAACGTGGTCGCGCGGGTGAGCTCATTCGACGGCGACCTGCAACGCGAGATCAGGCGGCGCAACTACGGCGGTGATGCCGATCAGTGGCGCGAGATGAACTGGAAATTTTGCGACAGCATTGCTGACCGGCTGATCGCCGACCGCGTGATGGTATTTTGATCTATGTCAACGGAGGAACGAAATGGGAAAACGGCCAAAGCGAAAAGCCAAACGCAAGGCAAAGGCTAAGTCACCGACGGCATTGCGGATCGTGATCCTCGAAAAGATGCTGGCAAATCTGAACCGGCGTCTGGAGCACCTCGAGGAAACGCTCGGCGCGGTGCGCGAGGATACGCCGGACACGGTCGCGGAGAAGGCGGCACAGGCTCGTGACGTCATGGGCAAAGCCGCCGACGTCGTTGCCGGTTGAGGCGCTCGACAACGCGGCCAAGACCTACCTGTTCGCCATCGGCGCGGCGGCGATCTACGTCAGCGCCGATCACGGCGTTCCGGTCGGCATCGGCGCGACCCGCGATCTCGACCAGGCGCTTCGGCATTTGCGCAATATCATCTCGCCGACCGTCTCGTTCGAATGGGCCGCGTGGTCGCCACGTTATGACGCGCTGTGCGAGATCGCGCGGGAGATCGCGCCGCCGACGGCAATGACCTCGATGACGACGCTGGTCACGCAGATCGAAACGGCGGCGCGGTCGCGCGGCATTGCCCTAACCCCGCATCATCGTGCGCTCGAACGCGCACAGGTCTATGCGAAATATCTCGACGATGCCCTAGCGGTGATGCAGCGCAACGGCGAGTTCAGTGCCTTCAATCAGGCGTACCGGGCGCACCGGCTGGAACGGTCGTGCAAGGGCGAATCAGTGCAGCCGTTTTGGGCGGTGATGATCGAACTGCGCAGCGTGGTGATCCGGGCGCTGGTCGCCAACAAGAAAAACCGGTTGCAGCCGCAGAGCGCGATTGAGGAAATCCGTAAACATTTTCCGTGGTTTAGCCGCGCCAAGCGCAACGGACGGCACACCCGCAGCGGACGCAGGCGTTGACAACAGGAGCGCATTCCGACGATCCTCCGCGCGAGAATTTTCCGGGGCCGATCTGTGCCCGAAATTTCTTGCATTCCCAAAAAATGCCCTATGGCGTCGGCCTTCGTCCTAGCCCCCCTAGTCCCCCGGAGGCCGACGCTTTGGCGTGAGGTATCGTGATGGCTGGCAAGCGCATCAAGATCGAGTATCGCTCGCTGTCCTCGCTCAAGGTGAACGAGCGTAACGCCCGCGTTCACGGCCCGGAGCAGATCAGCGAGATCGCGCGGTCCATCGAGCGGTTTGGCTTCGTCAATCCGATACTGGTCGACAAGGATTCGATGATCATCGCGGGCGAGGGCCGCTTCACCGCAGCGCGGAAACTTGGGCTGACGGAAGCGCCGGTCATCGAATTGGTCGGGCTGACCGAGGCGCAATGTCGGGCGCTCGCCCTGGCCGACAACCGCATCGCGCTCAATTCGGCGTGGGACGAGGAATTATTGCGCAGCGAAATTGAATCGCTGCGCGGGATCGGCGAGGGCGTCGAAGGCCTCGGCTTTGATCCCGACGAATTGCAGAAGCTGATGCTCGACGAACTGCCGTCGGTGGTTTCGGAAATTCCAGTCAGCGATCTCAATGACCGGTTCTGGATCAGCGTACGCGGCCCGCTGAAGGATCAGGCGGTGGCGCTGAAACGGCTCACCGAAATGATGGCCGACATGCCCGCGGTCGAGGTCGAGATCGGCACCATCGGACTAGAGAACTAGAATGGCGGAGCGGCGGTGGGCCAAGCGGGTGACGCGGACGCAGGTCCGCATCCGCAATCATCGCGGCGGCAAGAGCGCGAAAGTCACGATCCGGCACAACGTGCTCGATGCCATCGGTCGCACGGCGCACGTGTTCGATGCCTACGCTGGCGGCGGCGAAATGTATCGCGAGGTCTGGCGTCACGCGGCGGGATACGTCGGCTGCGACACCGAGTGGTATCGCGACGGGCGCACGCTGTTCGTCTGCGACAATCGCCGCGTCATGCGCTCGATCGATCTTTCCCGGTTTTCGATCTTCGACTTTGATGCCTTCGGTTCGCCGTGGCATCAGATGCTGCTGATGGCGGCGCGGAGGCCTGTCCAGGCGGGCGAGCGGATCGGCATCACGTTTACCGACGGCACACTGGTCAAACTGAAACAGGGCGGTCTGCCGAACGCGATGGCGGTTGCGGCCGGCATGACCGGAAAGATATCGGGGCTGCAACGCTGGCGCGACGATATCATTCAACGCGCGATCCACGGCGTCGCCAGAAGGATCGGCTGCGACGTCGAGCGTCAGTGGCAAGCGGAAGGAAAGTCACGGGCCAAGGTGCTCTATATCGGCCTCGTGCTGCGCGGGAGCGCGACCGTGGAGCCGATAGGAAGGCCTGCGGTGAGCGAGATGGAAGCGCCGGTCGCCTAAGCTGAATAGCGTTCGGCGGTGGCGCGGCGCTGTTCGCGCATATCGTTCGCCCGCGCTTCGCCTAATACGCGCCGGTCAATGTCAAACCATATCTGGTCGGTGGCTTGCCGGATTGCTGCCTTGGCCTGATCAAGAGTGACGTCGAACCATTCGCCGCGAATATGATGCGCAGCCAGAATGTCATGCACCGCCGTCTCGACGACCTTGGCGTGAAATTCTGTTTCTTCGGTGTGAACGATACGGAGTGGCCGTGCATTGCCGGTCTGGAAGTGTCCTAAACGGGAATGCGGTCGGCCTTGGCCGATTTTCAAGCCGAAGCCTTCATCCTCGACAATGTAAAGTTTTTTCTCGGGTTCGGGATTGGTCTGCAATGCGGGCAGACTTAAAATTGGTTCGTGCATTGGTCAGTCTCCTGTTTTTTGAGGGGACCAACGTAGGTCGGAACAGACCTTTACTACAAGCATCCGCGACTTTAGCGGCGAGAGTAAAGTTAATTTAATGGTGCTGCGAGATACGGAGCGGGTTCGGGTAGCCCGGTGGCAGGAATTTCTGCAAATCCTTTTTGATGTAGTGCTTGGCCCCGACGCGGGCGAGCAGATCGATCATGCGCAGCGTGTAGTCGCGCCAGTCGGTCGTTTTCGTCATCGGCAGATAGTTGATGCGCCCGACCTTGAACAGATCGACAAACGGATGCGTGGCCGTAACGATGGCGAGCGAGGCGTCGATATCGAGCGTCGGCTCAAGTGAAACCCACGTAAAGATTCCGGCCTCGTGAAATTGTTTCAACGCGGCGATGCGATCGTCAGGCAGCGCGGCGTTGCGTTCCCATTTTTTCGAAAACCGTTCGTCCAGGCTGGTCAGCGTCGAGGCAAAGGCATCGCGCGTCGGGCGGAATAGATCGAGATCGCGCAGGGCGCGTGATCCGCCTTTGGTCAGTGTGCAGATGCCAAGCCCGTGCTCGATCAGCAGTTCGAGCGTGGCGCGGGTCAACGTGTTGTCGCCGGGATGGTACGGGTCGGTGGTGAAGGAAAGCATCACCTGTCCGGTCAAATTCGCGGCGCGATATTTGGCGGCGTCCTTGCGCAGCTTGGCGAGGAAATCCGGGCGCGGGATCGCGCCCTCGTCGAATTCCTTGCGGGTCATGAACAGGACGTCGGGGACGTAGCAATAGGCGCAGCCGTGGCCGCAGCCGCGATACGGATTAGCGGCGAGCGGAGAATATTCGCCCGCCTGTCCGCGCGGCGCGTAAATGATCGAGCACCCCGAAACGGAGATGCCGTCGGGGTTGAGCGTGATCTTCGGAATGTTCATTTTTCATCCGGTTGTTCGATGTCCGCGATGGCATACGCACGTTCCGGCGACACTTTGAATTTTATCATGAGTTCGAGCGCGAGCGCGACAGAGATCGGCACCGGCAATTCGTCGAGCGCCCAACGGCGCACGGTGCGCGGATCGACCTGAAGGAACCGGGCCAACGCATTCTGCGAAAGGCCTAGCGCCTCGATTATGTCACGCAAGCGATTGGCGGTCATTTGGCGGCTTGCTTTCTGCGGGTAGCCCACGCCTTGTGCGCGGCAAGCTGGCGCGAGGTCATCGCGGGCGTTGCCTTCGGCGCGGGTGGGCGGTTGCCTTTGCGGCCACGGTGACCTTTCACGGGCGCGGGTTTGCCCGCCTTGTAGAGCGGGCCGCGCTTGCGGGCCATCGCGTCGGCGTACATCGCTTGCCATTGCTGCGGCGTACGGGCGCGGCGCTCGCGCGACGGGCAAGCGGCCAGCGCGGCCTTGTGCTGCGAGCGGATGGCGGCGTCAATTGCCGCGCCGGTCGTGTGCCACGTGCCAGACGCGCACGATGGGCGCGGTTCGGCCTCGCCGTGCGATTTAAGAAACGCGCGTTGCCGCGCCAGCGTAGCCGCCTCGACGGCGGCACCATAGGCGCGGCGCTCGTCGGTGGAGAGATGCGAAAGCCCTTTGCGGGCCATGCGGCGAAATTTCTTCAAGGCGGCGCTTTCGATATCGTATTCGGGGCCGAATGATTTAGGGACGAAATGCGGACCATACTTTTCGGTTTTAGACACGGGGAACCTTTCCGGGCATCGATTTGCCCTTGAGCGATTCGTGATTCGGGATGATAGGGCAACATGCCCTAGCGGTAAACCGTCGGCCTAGCGGGCCGACGGGTAGCGTTCGATACGGTCGAGATGATCGAGCGGCAGATAGCTGATCCAGCCGGTGTCGCGCCATCGCACCTTGACGGTCGCGCCGCTGATGATGGCGTCGACCCGGCCAACGTGGCGCGGGTCGGCTCGGTCGGCGACCAGATCGCCGCAGGAGAGGCGCATCCAGTCGCCGACCCGTTTGCCGAAGCGGCTCATGGCAATTCCGCCTCGAACAGCGGTCGCGCGGCATAGCCGACGCGGCCCATCGGGATGCCGTGGCGCTTGGCATAGCCGAACACGGCCCATCCGACGGCGCGAACGTCATTGGCGACGATCATGACCTCGGTC
>Ga0207428_10003633_pt1 | contig 14870 bp, 12 predicted proteins | sample RhiMethybrSRZTD1_FD_187600 | JGI IMG/M metagenome (GOLD analysis project Ga0207428, IMG submission 187600) | Populus rhizosphere microbial communities from Tennessee, USA - Rhizosphere MetaG P. TD hybrid SRZTD1 (SPAdes) (version 3) | ecosystem: Host-associated > Plants > Roots > Rhizosphere >...
ATCTGGCCAAAGCGAATTCCAAAAACCCGAGGAGAATTCATCGTGCGTCCATAGCGGCGACAAGTCGCCGCACTCCAAATTGGCGATGCGTCTGTCTCGCGCAGAGTTTTTCAGCACCCTGCTAGAGTACCAACTTTAGGCAGGGTTTTTCACGTTGGAAACCCTGACGGTAGCTACGCCGCCCCTCGAAACCGCATGAATAAATTGGCCCACCACGTCCGTGGCTCCGCCATGCTGCTGCGCGGCAAGTCTCGGACTTGCCGATCCGTGGCCTATCTAACCTAAAACGGTCTTGGACCGTGACGGGTCAAGACCCGACGAAAAGAAGGGTTCACAGCCGGCGAGTCGCAGACTTGCCGCGCATCAGCCATTTCAGCAGTCATATCGAGGTTTGAGAGGAGCCAGCGGCGAGTTAGCTTTCGCCGCCCCTCTCTTAAACTAGTGAAGAACTGCAGGTTCGGTAGCAGATGTCCTGCGAACTACGGCCAGCGTCATGTCATCCATTAACGGCCGAGTCCCGGCAAAATCCTGCACTGCGCCCAGCACGGAAAACAGAATCGCATCGGCGGATTGCGTGTGCGCCAGCCGCAAATGTTCCCGCAGCCGGCCGTAACCAAACTCATCACCCTCTTCGTTGAGCGACTCAATGATGCCGTCCGAGTAAACCAATAGAACGTCGTCAGGACCGAGCTGTACCTTCGCTGAATGATAGATGGCGTCCGAGGTTACGCCGAGCAGGAGCCCGCCTTCGGAAAGCGACTCCAGGTCACCATTGGCCCGCAGCAGCAGAGACGGGGGATGTCCGGCACTACAGTACTCGAGTATCCCAGAGACCGGATCCAGCCGCGCGAGAAACAGGCTGGCCAGCGACATGGTTAAAGGCATGCGACAGAGATCGTGATTAACGCCGGCAACGATGTTTTTAGGGTCGGAGGTGCTGGCGGCGTGACTGTTCGTCAAACCGACCAGGTGAGTGGTCCACATTCCCGCGGCCAGGCCTTTGCCGCTGATGTCCCCCAAGGCAAACATCACCTGTTCGTTTTGCGAGTGAGCAGTAAAGAAATCGCCGGGCAAGTGGCGTACGGCAAAAATCTCGCTGGCGATCTCGAAATCGCCCGCCCGGACGAGGCGCGGGGCGCACAGGCGCCGGTGCACCTGCGCCGCTTCAAAAATGGCCGTGTGCAACTCGGCATAGTCCTTTTGTAGCGCGGCCAGTTTCAACTCCAGATCGCGCCTCCGTGTCTGCGTTCGTGCCGGTGGTGCAGAAACTTCGGTCGCGCGCCGCACCGCCGCTAATCCACCGGTTGCTGAAGATCTCATTTGAATGATTCCTTATCCGACAAATTTATAACCACTGCCGTGAACGGTGAGGATGAAACGCGGCTCTTCAGGATTCGGTTCCAACTTCTGGCGCAGGTGAACAATGTGCGTATCGACGGTGCGCGTGTTCGGATAATTCTCGTAACCCCAGACGGCATCAAGCAGTCGATCGCGGGTGAGCGTTTCCGCCGGATGAGCGCAGAAATAAGCGAGCAGGGCGAATTCCTTTGCCGAGAGATCCACGGGCGAGCCGGCGCGGAGGACTTCGTTGCTGCGCACGTTCACCTCGACGTCGCTGAAACGATAAATCTCGGGCGTTGGCTGCTGTGGCGAAGCGCGGCGCAGGACTGCTTTCACGCGTGCCATCAACTCGCGAATCGAGAATGGCTTGGTAACGTAGTCGTCTGCGCCCAGTTCGAGGCCCACGACCTTGTCGATCTCCTGTCCCCGAGCCGTCAACATAATGATCGGCATCGACGGGCGCTCTGCCTTTAGTCGCTTGCATACGTCCAGGCCGCTCATTTGCGGCATCATCACGTCGAGCACGACCAGGTCAGGATTATCGGCCAGGGCGCGTTCCAACCCGGCGACGCCGTCTCCGGCGCTGATGACGTCATAACCTTCGTACTCAAAATTGTCGCGCAGGCCGGCGACCATCGCCGGCTCGTCTTCGACGATCAAAATGCGCGTTCGTTTGCCGGTTGTGGGTGCGGCCGTTACTTCGGCGTGAGCAGCCGGGTTTGGTCCGCCGCCGTTTGATTGTCCAACATATTTCAAATTCTTCTTCATGGGTGTTTCCTAGGTTGTCTGGGTGATTCTATGTTGAGGGCTTCCGGACAGCGGCAGGGACAGAACAAACCTGCTGCCTTTGCCGGGTGTGCTATCCACTTCGATCTCGCCCCCGTGGGCTTCGGTGATGTGTCGCACCAGCGAGAGACCGAGGCCGCTTCCTTTCGTGTTGTGCACCAGCGGATCACCGGTGCGATAGAACTTCTCAAAAATCTTCGCCTGATCGCGGCGGGCAATACCGATTCCGTGATCGACGACTTCCAGTTTGACTGAGCCGTTATCGCGATACAACTTCACGCCCAGGAACTTATCGTCAGCCGAATACTTCAAAGCATTATTCACCAGGTTGACTACCGCGCGAGCAATCGCTTCACGGTCGACTACGACCGGCGGCAGGTTGTCGTCGATCTTTTCTTCGAACGCAAAGCCCTGTGACTCGATCTGATAACGGTACGAGTCGAGTGTGTTATGCACCAGATCGCCGATGTCGGTTTCGCGAAACTCGTATTCTTTGCGTCCCGCCTCGATGCGCGAAAAATCCAGAATGTTGTTGATCAGAGCAGTCAGCCGCTCGCTCTCTTTGCGCACGATGCGGTAATACTGTTGCTTCTTTTCACGGGTGGTGATGCGCCCCAGTTCGAGAGTCTCGGCATACAAACGGATCAACGCCAGAGGTGTGCGCAACTCATGCGAGACATTCGAGACGAAGTCCGACTTCAGGCGCGCCAGGGCCATTTCTTTGCTCACCACATGCTTGGTTAACAACAACCCACCGATTGTTAGAAGCGTCAGGATGCAAAGGAGAATGAAACTGCGTCGCACAAAATTCCGACCCATGGCTTCCACACTGGTGCCCTGGAACTTTATGCCGAGGGTCAGGCCACGAAAAACGTCGTCCATCTTCTTAGTTACTTCCGGCTTTCCATCTCCCCATCCGGCCGTCGTCATCATCGGTTTCGTGTCATGGTCTCCGTCCATCTCCGAAGGGTAGATGATCATCGCCATGGGATTGCCACCCTGCTCACTTGTTCTCTGATTCACCTGATCGCCCAGCATTTCAGGAAAGAAATTGCTCTTGAGATAGCATGGGTCAAAGGTCAGGCCGCCTACAACCACGCGCTCCTTCGCGACGTCAGGCAAAACGAAGAAGGCCGTATCCAAATATGCCGGTCCATCGGCGCGCTTGCCTGGCATGTAGGAAAAAGAGATGTGTTGGCTCTTCTTGTGAAGTTGTTCGACGTACCCCTTGCCTTCCATGCTGTTGTTGCCGAACCACTCGCTGAAGCTTTCCGACAGTCGCACATGTTCTTTCTTAAGGTACTCGTCGGACAAACTCTGCGAACGAAAAGTCATTCCTTCCTCGTCAATCAGAAAGGCATGAGCAAAGCAGGAACACTCGGCCAGGATTCTGTCCAACTTCTTTTCCTTGTCGTCCATGTCCTCATCGGGTGACGGGAACATGTCGCGAGCTTCCGAGACCTTCGCATAGGCCTTCTTGTTCATCTTCTTTTCGGTGATGGCGAGCACTTCCTGAAAGTCGCGATTAATGGTCGCTTCGAGGACTTTGTCCCGTTGAAACGATCTGAGCTGCATGAAGTTCACATAGATTAGCGCCGCGGCCGGTAAAAGTACCGCGAGGCCAAGGGTCAGGATCAGCCGGAATCGATTGAAACCGCCGAGGAGCTTGCTGCCTTTCAATTTCATTTATACGCCTCTGAATAAGTCTCAGTCTGGACGGATGAGAGAATACTTGCTCCAGTGTTAATGCGTGTCAAGAGCAGGTAAAGAAATGTTAAGAGTTGTGAATTGTGTTTCCGCGGACGATTTTTCGGAAACTCAGCCCCGGTAGAGAAAAAGCCGAATCACGATCACGACCCAGATTGTGCCGAGCAGGATTAAGGAGCCAATGATTTGATTGCGGGAGAAGCGCATTTCCTGTTTAGCAGGCGAGCGGCCCGAGGACTACAAGTTGAAGACGGTGTTAACAGCCAGCTTGAAAGCAGGCATGAGGGGAGAATCCAATTCATCGCTATTCTTGAAGGTGCCCGCGCTCTCCAGACGCTGACCTTGCAGGCGGTACACTTCTATTTGGCGATTCTCGCTGTCAACTACCCAGTACTCGGCCACGCCGTATTTGCCGTAGAGTTGTCGCTTCACCAGTAGATCTCTGCGCCGGTTCTCAGCACCCGGAGAGGTGACCTCAATTACCAAATCGAGCGCGCCCGTGAACTTCTCGCCGGTGACCACCTGATCCCAACGCTCGTTACGAACAAATGCCAGGTCGGGAATGACAGCGTCGTAGTCGCTAAAGATAGCGCCGGTACCGGGGACGATGACGCCGATCGGGTTGGCTTCAAGATATTTTGCGAAGGCTATTTGCAGGTTCTGAATAACCAGTTGATGTGGGATGCCGGGAGCACGAGACACAAACAGTTCTCCTTCGATCAGTTCATAACGATTGTTGTCTTCAGGACAGGCGTCGAGGTCAGCGACGGTTAAGAGAGGTTCGATTCTAGCGGCCATAACACTTCCTTAATTCAAAGGCGCATTTGTCGATGGCAGAAATCTAGCACAAGTTTGCGGTCACGGATACGTAAAGAAACTTGCAAGCGGGTCAGTTTGATGTCCAACAAGCTTTAGCTTGTCGAAACTTGGCGACAAACTAAAAAGTTTGTCGGACATTTGTGATGAAATCAGGTCTTGACCTGGAAATGCGCAGACTGGGCAGTCTGCGCTACGTAAAAGCTAGTAGAGGTTTGTTAGCTCGATGCCGGTGTAATAAGTCTTGAGGATTTGTTCGACGTTGAGGCCCTGTTTCGCCAGGCCATAGGCGCCAAACTGGCACATGCCGACACCGTGTCCCCAGCCGCGACCGGTGAAGGTAAACGAGGCCACGCGATTGTTTTCATCGTAGGTGCGATCTATGACAAACAGTTGTTCCTTCAACCCCAGAGCCGAACGGATACGTCCACCACGAATGTGCGCGACGCCCTGGGTGCCGACGACCTCAAGATCGATGACGCGTCGTGAGGTTCCTTGTTTCGCGATTCGCAGATCCGTAATTGAACCAACGCCACGAACCGAACGGGCCAGTCGCCCCTGGACAGTGCGCAGACTCATCTGCGCCGACCAATTTGTTAGTGACGAAAAGCGATCAGCCGCAGCTCCATTGTTGGCCGGGCTGACCTGAAGATAATCGACCTCGCCTCGGGGACTTACGTGAAAGACGAGAGGCTCTCCGCCCACCAGGGCGAGCGATTTCGTCTGATAGAGATCGCCGCCGAATTCACGGAAGAGGAATACTTCCTTACTGACCGCGATGGGCAAATCCTTTCCCTTATTCGAGCGCAGCATCATGACGCCGCTCGCGGCTGGTCGTGAAGTTCCTTTCTGCATTCCCAAAAGGCTCTTCGCCTCGAGCATCCGCGCAATTGCGTGCAGGGCGCGCGCGCGTGAAAGCGTTTCCTTAGGTCGTAAGGTGGCGTCGGCAAAAAGTCCGAGGGCGCCGTCACGGACCAGCATGGCGACGTCTGCGCGGTTCTCCGCCGGCACATCCTGGCCGTCACGAAAACTCAAGAGGTAATCTGCATCAGCGCCATTCAAAAGCGTGTCAGCGCGGTTATCGCCAAATAAAGCAGCGACCAGAGCTGTGCTAAACCGGGGTGGTTTGTCGGCGTCATCAGGCGCTCTAAAAGCGACATTGCGGGCGAGGCCGGCGACTACAGTTAACCAATCACGAACCTCAGATTCGGAAACATGTGAAGACAGCCAGGAACTGGAGATTTTGTCGTCCGGCAATCTGAAGCCATTCACCGCGAGCAAGGCAGCGTCGCGCGCGTAGACGAGGTCGCGCTCGTCCTTAATCTCCATCAGGTCGCGCGAACTCTTGATCATGAACGGAGCGAACTCTGCCTTGCCTTCAACTGCGCACTCCCGGCCCCGGAGGTAGGGAATGGCATCGTTGAAGATGTTGCCCGCGTCTTCGGTGCGGCCGCCGCAGGTGGAAGTGTACAGAGCATTAATCGGCTCGCCATTGTAGGTGGCGATGACGCCACGCGTCTCGTCAACTGCGCGAGTTGTCAATGGCGTCTCGCTCGATAAGCCGCGATACACCTGCGAACGAGTGGTCGGCAGTAAATCAAAACCCTCAGACCCGAATTGGCCGCGATTCTTGAGGGCGTACGTGCGCGCGGCAATCGCCTGCGCTTTCAGAGCCTCGAGCGCCGGGTAAGAAAGTTCGTTGGGCACGACGCCGCGCACATAGTCTTCCAAACCGATCACGTTGACGACGGTGACGGTCCCGTGCGTGTTGGCAAAAACCTCGATCTTGCCGCGATAGGGCTTTTCGTTGAAACGTACCGGCGCATTCTTCTCGTCACTCGAAGCAAAAATCAATGGCGCGCTGGAACGGAAAGACGGCGCCGTGCCGCGGGCGAATGCGACCAGCTCGCGCGTCGGCGCGGCGGGCCGAGCAGTGAGTTTCACTTTTCCAGGATTATTGACTACCGACCTGGCTCGTTCCGCTGAGTTCGAATTAGCCGCGGGGTTCTGGCGCTGAACTTCCTTCACACTCAGCACCTCAAAACCTGCTTCTTCCAGGTTCGTTTTCGTTTCCTCGGCTTCAGGCTTTGATTGCTTTGAGATCAAAACCTTCCATCTGTTCTCAGGCTGGGGCTCAAATCGCGCGGTATCACCGGCCAGTTCGTGGATCGATTCCGCCAAACGATCGGCATCCTCACGCGACAATCCTCGAGCCAACTCGATTTCGTAAGCGCGTTCCTCAGTCCCGCGCGGCACCGACAAAGAACGCGACTCAACCCGGACCCTCGCGGTGTCGAGCTGTTGCGCTTCGTCGCTCGACTCCGAAACACTTATCAGTCGCGCAGTCGTTGAGATAGTCGCGGCCCCGGTGCTGGTCGATAGCGCGATCCGCATCACCGGCTCGTTTGCTGAGGCGGCGGGCGTCGATTTATCGCTGGACGTTTTGACAACGGACTTGTTCTCGACCGGCCAACGTTTCGCACCATCGGTCGATGACCGACCTGCTGGAGTCTGACTGAGTGCCAGCCCGCCAAAGGACGAGACAAAGACGGCCAGCAACAAGACACCCGAGATCTTAGGCGAAGAACGGTTCATGCTTTTGATCCAGCAGCGTTCGGGGAGCAGGTTGGGAGCAGCGTGGCTATCTTACTACAAAAATGAAATCGTGAGCGGCTAATAATCAGTTTTCCCGACCCGTCGCTTACTACTTTGGGTTTGAGATCGCGTAATAGCCTTCCTTGCTGCGCACGAACAGACGAGCCGTTCCACGCGGAGGACTGACCTTAACTTTGATCTTGTGCCACTTGCCGTCGTTGACGAAATTTGGCGGCCGGTAGCCGATCGAATACTGATGGCGAAGTTCGAGTGCTATCTGCTCGAAGATGTCAGCCATCTCGGCTCCGTTATTTGGATAGAATGCTTTGCCTCCCGAAATCCCCGCCAGCTCATCCATAGTGCCTTGCCCTTCCATGCCCAGTGAGCTGCCCAGGTCGCTGCCGCCAAGAATGCCAATGCCGTAAAGGATGACGTCCGATTCTTTCAATACTCGACTTAGCTGGCCGAACGTGTACCTCGAGTTGTTATCCTGGCCATCGCTGATCAGCAGTATCGCGCGCTTAGCATGCGTGCCGCGCTGAACGCGTTCGACGCCAAGGTAACAAGCGTCATAAAGCGCGGTGTTGCCTTTCGTATGCAAAAAGGTAAGTTTGTCGAGCACGGCATTGCCGTCACGCGTTCGATCAACCAGCAACTGCGCTCTTGAGTTGAAACCAATCAGGAAGTACTCATCACGCTCGTCGCTGGTTTGAATGAAATGGGCCAACGCATCGCGGGCGCGAATTACCTTGTCACCGCCCATCGAACCTGACACGTCAAAGAGTACACCGACCGAGACAGGGGAGTCCTCGTCACTGAAGAAAGTGATCTCCTGTCGCTTGTTCTCATCAAGGATCGTGAAAGCATTCTTCTTGAGTCCGGAGACGAAGCGGCCGTAGCTGTCAGTTACCGTGACGTTGAAAGTGACCAGGTCGGTATTAGTAATGATCGGCTTCTTATCGTCGACTTCGCCTTGCGGCAATTCGATTTGTCTTGATGGCTTCTGCGGAGCTTGCTGCGGAGCCGGCTCGACTTTTAGCAGTTCCTGCGTCGGGGAAGGCGATGGCCTGGCTACGGGCTTTGTTTGAGCGTTGGGGCCCCGCGTCGCAGTGACCGCCAGGGCGAAAAGAATAACGCAGAGGAATAGCGCAGTTGAGACTGCCTGACGACGCGTCTTCATTAATTTACTCCCCGTCGATTGAGGGCACGCTGCCATAAGACATGCGAAACCGAATGCAACTTAGTTGTCTGGTCTTAAATACCAGCGTTTCAGGAGAGGAATCTATTATACATCGATAAAGGTGGGCCCAGTGACAAAAGGATGGGAGTCGAACCACGTAACCTTACGGTCAACGGAGTTTGACTTCGTCTCTATATTTCGCCGTGATGCTCACGTACCGTCGCGATGAAGATGAAAGTGCCGGCAATCCCAAAGATTCCGGCGATCAAGAACGGCGTTTGCGGCGAATACTTCCAGAGCAAGCCTCCGATGGCCGCAGCCGGAGTAATCGCCATACTGCGCACCAGGTAGTAGAGTCCGACGCTGCGAGCGCGAAGTTTGGGCTCGGCGAAATCGACAATCATCGCCTTGCGAGCGGGCTCGCCAATTTCTCGCAAGCCGCCAATGATGAACGCGATTACCAGACCTGTGAAATCATGCGCGCTGATCACGGCCAGTGGATAAAGCGCAAACGCGCAGAAAGTCGCAATTATGAATGGCCGGCGTCCTACGCGATCGGCAGCTTTCGCGGCGGGCACATAAATCAGCAGCGTCGTTGTGAACAGAATCGCCAGCAGTGTCCCAAACCTGGCCATCGACATATGCAGGACATTGGTGACGTACAGAATCACCAGAACATCGGCCATCCCTTCACAAACGCGAATGAAGATGTCGGACACAAGCAACCGTTTAAGATTGCTGCGCAGCGACTTCCACACTCCGAAGATGTTGATAGAGGCATGAGCTTCGCGTTTGATATTGATAAAGCCAATCAGGACCGCAGTCATAAGCGCGATCACCAGAGTGACTATCAGCCCGATTCGAACGCCGCTCACGATCCCGCGAGAGGTGATAATCAGGCCGCCCACGAGAGGCGCGATCACAATGGGAACGCGCTTGAGGATCGATTGGATCGAGAAGCCCATCGCGCGCTTTTCGGGAGGCAGAGCATCGCCGATGATCGCGAAAATTGCCGGCGAGGCCATGCTCTGCCAGGCCATCACCAAGGCCAGTCCGACAAAGACAAATGGCCAGGAAGGTCCAAAGAGGTAGACGAGATAACCGATGCATGCCAGTGCCAGAAACAGAAAGAAGGCGTTGCGCCTGCCAAATCGATCCGCAATCGAGCCTCCCGGATATTGATAGACAGCATCAAGGAAATCTTCGGCGGTCCCGAATAGTCCGATCATTGGAACGCTTGCGCCCAGAGCTTCCAGATACTTGGGCAGGAATTTCTTCCAAAGCTCCTCACCGAAGCCCAGCAGGAAAACAGCACCCGAAGCTACGGCGACATTGCGCTCAAGACTGAAAAAGTCTTGCAGCCGTGCGGCGCGCGATCCGGGCTTCAGGGTCTGGTGCGAGTCATCCAAGGTGAGTTCGATCAGCGAACTTTGAGCGCGTCTGCCGCGAGGGTGTGGAATTCTCGGCGAACGCTGTTGATATTTGCAAAGGGGAGCGCGCGATTGTGGGTGCGATTGGTCAGGAGGATGAAGATGTGTTCATGGCCGGCGTCGACCCAACAACTTGTACCGGTGAATCCGGTGTGACCAAAGGCATCGGGCGGCAAACTAGATCCGGCGGTTGAGTCTTTGGTTAAGGCAAGTTGCCACGCAAATGATCGAGCCTCGTTCAATCCCTCAGTCATGTTCCGGCGAAACAGTTCGCAAGTTTCCGGCTGCAGTAACTGAGATTGCGAACTAATGAACTGATTAGCCAAGGTGAGAGTGTCTGTCGCGGTCGAAAACAACCCGGCGTGGCCGGCAGCGCCGCCCAGAAAATAAGCATTGCCGTCGTGTACTGCGCCCCAAATTATTTCGTTGCGCCAACCGCCGTAGGGTCGTCCGGGGAAATCGCGTTCGCACATGTCACGTTCGTAAGCGTTGCCGCCTTCGCATGCCGCCACGCCAGTCCGTGCGGCGATGGCCGGATTGAAGAACGTATGCTGCAAACCGAGAGGCTCGAAGATTTGCTTTTGCGCGAGCACAGCGAGCGTCTGTCCGCTCAATCTCTGCAAGAGGAAACCGAGTGTGATGAATCCGAGGTCGCTGTAAGTGACGCGCTCGCCCGGCGCGTTTTGAAGCGGATCGGCGGCGATAGTTGCCAGCGCCGCCTCTTTCACTCCGTCTGTCAAAAGATAGAGCGGCCGCCACGCCGGCAAACCGGATGTATGCGTGAGCAACCTGCGGATAGTGATCGAGCCTTTGTCAGCGCGGTCAAACTCTGGAAGATAATCGGCGACCGGATTGTCGAGACCGAGTTCACCTCGCTCAACTAACTGAGCGCAAAGCAAGCCGGTGATTAAAGGCTTGGTCAAAGATGCCAGGTCGTAGATGGTGTCGAGACTTGCGGGGTGAGATTCCGGCTCGCGCACGGCATTGCCCAGAGCGTCGGCAAAAATCGCCCTGCCGTTTTCAGCAATTAGATAGACGGCGGAAGGGAAGTCGCCGGCTTCGATTCGGCTGGCGAGGAATTCAGTAATGCTGGCCTCGGACGTGCTCTTTGCTGCGTTCACTGGCTAGGAATGGCAATGAAGATTCTATGACTGTGGTGAATTTCGCCTTCGCATCTCCTCAACCAACGCCCTGATCTTTGCGTCGGAGCGAGCGCCAAACTCTCTGATTTCAGCATGTCGCCTTTCGGCGCTCTCTTTGAATTGATTCCATCGCTTACCGCCGTCGAGTTGTCGTCTGGGTTCTTTCGGTGCTTTCGCCAATTTCGTGAGGACTCGCTCCAGGCGATTCATATCGCGGTCGAGTCTTCGGCGTTCTGTGGCCGCGTTCGCAGCGGCGGCCGCCTTTTCAAGATCGACCTCATTCGACTTGCCATTCCACTGTTTGGCAAGCAAGGAATCTTTGAGACGATCAAACTCGTCATAAGTCATTCTCGCTTTCTTCCTTTCATGTTGCCTCTTCCCCACTACCGAAGTCCTGACGAACTATGTCGACAAGCGCGTCGAGTCGGCCGTCGGCGTGAGTTTGCGAGTCTGCGAGTTCGGCTAGCGCATTCGTCAAACGCTCATCGGCCTGACTCCTGGTGCGGCGTTCGCGGCGGCCAGCCCTGATTATCAACTTCATGATCCGCTCGTAACGATTCAGTCGATGTTCTGCCTTCTCGTGAGATGTAATCAATTTGTTGAGGCGCGCATCCTGTTTTTGATCATTCGCCACTAAACCCGCAAGATTTTCGATAACGAAATCCATTGCACGGTCGCGCTCTTCGTTGGTCATAAGGAGGCCCTTTCCACGTGTTGAAATGCCATCATAGCAACGATGTTATTTCCTGAAAAGACGTGGGTTCTTAGCAACTTTCATTTAGCGCTTTGCAATAAGGAGGTTGCACCGATTCGCACAGTATGCTCGTCAATCTCTTTCAGCGTGCGTAGCGCCAAATCCAATGCGCGCCGGCCATCTTCACCGGAGACCAGGGGCCGCTCATGATTTGCTGAAGTGCTAAGGAACGACTGAATCTCTGCACGTAAGGGCTCGACGTTGGTCACTTCCAGGACCTGTGTGTGCACGCCGGGCCACGGGCTGGTACTGGATGGCGACAGGTTACTAATCGAAGCGTAGTTGGTCAGGTAATCAACTACGACATAGTCGCGCGGCTGAAAGAAGCGCATCTTGCGAATCTTCTCGGTGCCGACCCGCGACGCAGTGATGTTGGCCACGGCTCCGGTGGCGAATTCGATGCGAGCGTTGGCAGCGTCTACGCGATTGGTGAGAATGGGGATTCCCACGGCGTGAACATTGGTCACGGCGACGTCTGCGCCAACCAGCCACTGCACAATATCCAAATCATGAATCATCAAATCGAGCACGACGTCGATGTCCAGCGATCGCATCGTGAATTGTCCCACGCGATGAATTTCAAAATAGACGGGATGCTTAACCAGAGGTCGCAAGGCCATTAACGCCGGATTGAATCGTTCGGCGTGACCCACTTGCAGATTCGCGCCGCCTCTCCTGGCAGCGGCAATCATTTGATCGGCTTCTTCCAGCGTGCGGGAGATTGGCTTCTCAACCAGAACGTGAATCCCGGCCTCGAGCAAAGCGCTGGCGATGGAGCAATGTGATTCCGTCGGGACGGCGAGGCTGACCGCATCGACCTGGCCGATTAGAGAGCGCCAATCGGTCGCCGACTGAACCTGCCATTCAGCCCCGACCTCGCGCGAGCGCTGATCGTCAATGTCACAGACACTGACAAATTGCGAAGTGCCCTCGGCCGCAATTGCGGCGTGGATGCGCGCGTGTTGCCGCCCCAGGTGGCCGACGCCAATTACTGTAGTTCGTAGCATGAACTCGGTCAGTAGTCAGTTCCCAGTTGTCAGTTGAAACCTATTTGTAGTTCAAGATAGCCTCGAGGTTTGTTACGATAAACGTCTTATTTAGTACAAGACAACGCAAATAACAACTGACCACTGACAATTACCGTTCTTTTCGGGGATTATTCTTGCATCCTTCAATCGCTGCCAGGCGTGCCTGGCTTCTGCTCTTCATCGCGATTTCCGCGTTTTATCTTTGGGGTCTTGGTGCTTTCCCATTTGTGGGCCCGGACGAGCCACGTTACGCGCAGGTCGCCCGCGAGATGTTTGAGCGTCGCGATTTCATTACTCCGACGCTGGGCGGAATACCCTGGTTCGAAAAGCCCCCGCTGCTCTACTGGATTATGATTTTGAGTTACCGCGTTTTGGGCGTAACTGAGTATGCAGCGCGACTGGGGCCGGCACTTTGCGGACTGATCACAGCTTTCTTTGTCTACTGGACCGGGCGAGCAGTCGAGGATCGTTTCGAAACCTCGATGAATGTTGAGCCTGGCGCAACTGCGCGTTGGTCGGCGCTCGTCTTCCTCTCCAGCCTGGGAACGATCGGGTTTTCGCGTGCAGCGAGTTTCGACATCGTTCTGACCATGACTGTCGCCGGTGCCTTTGCGTTCTTTTTGAACTATCTGGTGCGGACAAACATCGACGGCGGAGGGTTCTCGAAAGGCCCAACGCGTCACCGAAAGATCGGTTTGCTTGTCGGGTTTTATCTTTTTGTCGGGCTTTCGGCGTTAGCTAAAGGCCTGATTGGTCTCGTGATTGTCTTCGGCGTGATTGCGCTATATTACCTTGCACGCCGCGAGCTCCCACGGCGTGGACTTATGACCAGTCTCGTATGGGGACTTCCGTTTTCTCTTGTCGTTGCCGGCGTCTGGTTTGTCCCGATGATTGCCAGGCATGGCTGGACTTTCATTGACCAGTTCATTATTCAGCATCACTTCGCGCGGTTCGTCAGCAACAAATATCATCATCCGGGCCCAATCTATTTTTATCCGCCGGTCGTTGTTGGTCTGGCTGTGCCCTGGAGCATTGCTTTAGGCGCCGCAGTAATTTCGGTGCGGCATTGGGCCTGGCGCGGCCAAAACGCTGTGGACCGCTTGCGGGTGTTTGCTTTGGTCTGGCTAATCCTGCCAATTGTCTTTTTTTCGTTTTCCGGGTCGAAGCTGATCGCTTATGTTCTGCCCGTTCTGCCGGCGATCGCTTTGCTCGTGGGCGAGCGAATCTCCTGTGTTCTCGGCATGGAACGCGGCCGGTTGCTCGTGCGACTGACCGGAGTGACGCTAATTGGTTTAGCGGCGGCTGTGTATTGGTACAGCCACGGCCACTATGATTTGAACACGTTATGTCTGATTGTCGGTGCGGCCCCGCCGGCGATCGTTGGAGCGGCGGCGCTGATACGTCCGCAGTTACGACGCCCCCTGTTTGCTTTGATTGCCGTGGCTTTTATCGCGAGTTCGATCGTTGTTCTGAAATGCGCCGCCCCGGTCGTTGCCCGAACTGAATCGGTCCGAGATCTCTTAAGTACGGCGGCTGCGCGAGGGTATTCCACGACACCCATTGTCCAATTGCATACAATTGAACGCACGGCTGAATTCTACGCGTCCGGGCGCCTCACTTATGAAGCGGATGGTGACCCGGTTAAGTTCGAAGGCGTGTTTCAGGTGGTGGACGCAGCTCGGCGAAACAATGGGGTCATTCTTTGTATTGTGCCGCTTCAGTACGAGTCGCAATTGACTTTGTTCAATGGAGCGCGGGTTGAAGTCATCGCTGACAATGGACGGGTTGCGCTCCTGGCGGTGCGACCGAGTTGATTGGTAACAACAGCGGCAGCTGATGTGTTGTGGTCGCTCAATTCCTGCCTGGTTATCACGAAGTATTCGTCGGGCGTGTATTTTGGGCCGATGCGAATCTTGTCGCCCTCAAAGCTGATTTTTGAATACATGTCCCCGAAATCCCAATGCCCCCAGCCATAGAATGATTCTGTCGTAGATGAGTTGTTTCCGCTGGTTTGAAATTCGCACCAATATTCCGACTCTGCTTATCGAGAGTCTTTTCTTATATACGTTAACTGAAAGTGCCCGGCCCGGG
>Ga0207428_10003640_pt1 | contig 14858 bp, 13 predicted proteins | sample RhiMethybrSRZTD1_FD_187600 | JGI IMG/M metagenome (GOLD analysis project Ga0207428, IMG submission 187600) | Populus rhizosphere microbial communities from Tennessee, USA - Rhizosphere MetaG P. TD hybrid SRZTD1 (SPAdes) (version 3) | ecosystem: Host-associated > Plants > Roots > Rhizosphere >...
GAGGATCAACGTATGCGAGCGCCCGGTTGTCCGGCATCCAGCGCCCCATCTGCCCCAGTAGCGGGAAAGTTTTCGGTGACGAGCAAGTCTCGAGATCGCACACTGTGAGGGTGGGCTGGTTCTGGTCGTCGAGCGATGTGAACACGATCGAGCGCCCATCCGGGGAGATCTCTGCTCCGCCTTGCCGGGCGCGCGTGGCGGTAACCTCACGCGTGCTGTTCGGGTCATCGACGGACCGCACGCGAACGATCGGACTTTGCTGGCCTCCGCCGTTCTCCACATAGACGACGTAGTTGCCGTCGGGAGAGATCGCGGGACGATCGGCGGTTCCGCTCGTCGTCAGCGGCTCGACCTGCAGGTCGGCGATCGAAAGCGCCGACGTCGTGGACGGCGACGCGGCATTTCCACCGCGCGGGGCGAATACATAAGCGGCACCAGCGATGGCGATGACGATCAACGCGGCGACACCCACCACCAGGCCACGATGTCGGCGCATCACGCCAGCGATGAGCTGCGCATCTGAAGAACTCGGCGGCGCTGTAACCGTGCTCGTTGGTGCGGCGCTGCTCCGGCTTGCATCTGCGGTGGGGAGGGACGGCGTGGCCGTGTCCGGCGTTCGTGATCCCGTCAGCTCCCGCTTCAGCCGTGTGAGCTCGGCGCGTAACTCGGACGCTGTTTGCGTACGTACTTCGCGATCTTTTTCGAGCAGCGTGAGGATCGCCTGCTCGAACCGTGCGGGGAGGTCAGGCTGTAGTTCGCGCGGCGCGGGTGGCTGCTCGTGCAGGATCGCGCGGAGGTGACGGCGCTCGTCGTGCCCGAGAACGCGCGCCGGCCCGTGGCCATCTCGTAGAGCACGAGTCCCAGCGAAAACAGATCGGTCCTCGCGTCGATCGCTTCGCCACGCAACTGTTCTGGCGACATATAGGCCACCGTCCCAACGGTGACACCGGCGTCGGTCAGTGGCCCGTGCCCTGAAAGCGTTGGGAAAGCCGTGATGTCGGTGTCGGACTGCGCGACCGTCTCGTGGAAGCGCGCGAGTCCGAAGTCCAAAATCTTTGGCCCGCGCGGCGTGAGAACAATGTTTGCCGGCTTGAGATCGCGATGCACGATGCCCTTGGCATGGGCCGAGGCGAGGGCATCCGCCAGGGCGAGGCCGATGTCGAGGAGCGCCGGCACCTCGAACCGGCCGCCCGCAACGCGCTGGTGCAGCGTTTCACCTTCCAGCAATTCCATGACGAGGAACGGCACCGGTGAGGTGCCGACGTCATAGACCGCGCAGATCCCGGGATGGTTGAGCGCAGCGATCGCCTTGGCCTCGCGCTCGAATCGTTCGAGCGCCGACGATGACACTGAATCAGCTGGCAGAACCTTGACCGCGACCTGACGATCGAGACGCGTGTCGCGGGCGCGATAGACTTCGCCCATGCCGCCTGCACCGAGCGGCGCGAGAATCTCGTAGGGGCCGAGGCGAGTGCCGGTGTCGAGCCCCACGCCTACTTTTTGGGAGTCAATCGCACGATCGACGCGCCTTGCAGTATGTAGATCGATCCATCCGGAGCTTGCCGGACCTCACGGACCCGCTCCTTCTGCTCCGCGAGCAGTTGTTCTTCGGCTGTTACGCGTTCGCCGCTCAACACGAGGCGCACCAGGTGCTGGCCAGCCATCGCGCCGATGAACAGGTTGCCCTTCCATTCGGGAAACATGTCGCCGGTGTAGAACATCATTCCCGATGGTGCGATTGAGGGCACCCAGTAGTAGATCGGTTCCTCGACGTCGGGCCTCGACGTCGCGCCGTCGCCCACCCGCACGTTCTTGCGGCCGTCGAGTTGCCGGGCGTCGTACTGGCGTCCGTACGACACGTCGGGCCACCCATAGTCCTTGCCCGCTCGGACGATGTTGATCTCGTCGCCGCCCTGCGGCCCATGATCGATCATCCAGAGTTCGCCGGTCTGCGGATGAAGCGCCGCGCCCTCTGGATCCTTGAAGCCGTGCGCGAACGTGTCGGCCAGCACGGTTGCGCGACTGAGCCAGGGATTGTCCTTGGGGATCGAGCCGTCGCGGTTGATGCGAATCACACGGCCGGTGAAGTTGCGGCGGATGTCAGGGTTGTCGGCGAAGGTGTGCTCCACGCCGTCGAGGTCCGAATCGTAGAAGCGGAAACGATCCGCGCCCGAGACGAGCAGCGTGCCGTCGCGAGCGATCACGATGCGACGCTCGACACCTTCGGCGAGAACATCCACGTCCTCGAGGCTCATGTTGTCCGCGCTCAGTCGCGCGCGAGCCACACGCTCTGATCCGAGCTGCATGGTTCGGCGTTCGGTGAAGGGCCTGGTCCAGACGCGCTCGTAGAAATACTCGATCGGCCACGTCGCCGGCGCTTCACCCTTGGGGGGAGCGAAGTAAGTGAAGTACAGGGTCCGGTTCTTTGCGAAATCCGGATCGAGCACGACGTCGTGCAGACCCTGCGCGGCGACCGACTTCACTCCTGGCACGCCCGCCAGCGGCGCGGACACCACACCGTCTGGCCTGACGATCCGCATGGTTCCGGCATTCTGCGTCACGAGCAGATTGCCGTCCGGCAGGAACGCGATCGCCCACGCGCCCGTAAGCCCGGTCGCGATCGTCTGCGTGTTGAACGGTGACGATGGCTTGGCGGGGCGAGGAGCATCAGTCTGCCCGGGGAAGGCCGGCTTGGGTTCAGGCGATTGCGCCGCGGCTGTTGCCGCAGCAACGAGAGCCATCGTGGCGATAGTGCTGAGAGGTCTTCTCATAAACAGAACTCGTGTACTCGCAGGGCGGGTCCTGCTGTGTGGAGCCGCCGGGTCTAAAGAACAAGACCCGGCCTACGTCCATCGAGGTCACTGCCGATTGAACCGATGGACACGGCCGAACGCGCTGAACTCCGAGACGAAGAGATCGCCGTGCGCGTTGAGCGCGACACCATGCGGCGACAGCACGAAGCCCTGACGCCACTGCGCCGGCGGAATCTTGTTCGTGCCAGTCCCCTGCTCGGTGTTGGCGCCGATCCGCGTCACCACGGCACCGGTCTTGTCGAGCACGGTCACGCGGCCGTTCAATTCGCCCACGATCGCGTTGTCGCCATCGATCACGATGGCCGCGGGCAACTTCAGGTCTTGCGCGACAACGCCCAGGAACGAGCCGTCGAGCGACAGGTGCACAACCCGGTTGTTGGCGCGATCGCACGCGATGATGCGCGCCGGCTGAAACCTGGTATCGATGGCGAGCTTGTGCAGCGTGTTGAAGCTGTATGGCGGCTGCTTGCCGCCGAACGACGCGATGTACTTCCCGGTCTTGTCGAAGCGATGGATGTAGTCACTCGCGTAGCCGTCGGTGACATACAGATCACCGTTGGGCGCCACGTCGAGGCCGGTCAGCAGCACCGCGAGCTGATTGCTGCGTGCGTTTCTGATTTTGTACTGATCGGGAATCGCCGACGAGCCGATCGTGAAGATGATGGTGCCGTCGAGCGTCATCTTGACGATCGTCTGCCCGCGCAGCGTCGCGCCGTATATGAACTCGCCATCGGCCTGCTTGCGGATCACGAAGCCGTGAAAATCGCTGGGCGCGCCAGGCACGTTGCGAAGGAACGTGCCGTCCGGTGAGAAGACCTGCAGTCCCGCGGCCGGATCCTGCACGCTGACATACACCTCGCCAGCAGAGCTGACGGCGATGTCGCCATGCTGGTTGCCAAGCTGCTCATGGCCGGGAGGGAGCTTCAGCCAGTCTGGCACGACGTTATAGGTATTGGCGGCCGTGGCCGTCGTGAGCAGGCCCACGCTGGCAACGAGAGCGAGTGCGATTCGCTTCATGGGAGTCGTTCCATTCCTTTCGTCTTGATCACGCCGTTATTGGCCGGCGACATCAGGAATGCGACGAAGTCCTTCGCGGCGGTTCCTGACGCCTTGGCGTTTACGCCAGCGGCCATGATCACGTAGGTCTGCACGTCCGCCGGAAAGACACCGGCGAGCTCGGCGCCCTTCACCGGCAGAATCTCGCTCACCGGCAGGACGGCCAGATCGGACGCGCCGCTCAGGACGTTGGCATTGACCTCGTCGCCTGACGCTGCGGGTTTTGTTTTAATGGCATCGGCGATGCCGAGTTGCTTGGCGGTCGCGAGGAAGGCGATGCCGCTCGCCCCGGCGGATGCAAACGTGATCGACTTCGCCGCGAGCAGCGTCCGCTTGAACGCGTCAACGCTGCTGACATCCGGCTTGTGCGCTCCCGCCTTGATCATCAGCCCGAGCCCGGTGCGTGCCACGTTCGACTTCGACGAGACACGCCCCTTCGCAATCAGATCGTCGAGCAGCGGCGGCGTCAGGATGGCCACATCGAACGGCGCGCCCCCATCGATGCTGGTCTTGTGCGCGCCCGCCAGACCGAACACCGTGGTGACCTTGTGCTTCGTCGCCTTCTCGAACTGCGGCGCCAGTTCATCGATAACGGCTTTGATGCCCACCGACGACAACACCTTGATTTCGTCAGCGAAGACCCCCGTGGTGTGCAGCAGCACCGCAAACGCTGCCACGTAGACGCGGGTCTTCAGACCTGCCTTCGCGCTGAATCTCTTCATCGTCATAACCCCCGATGTGCGACGGATTATATGTCCGTCGCCTCGATGCTAGACTTCGTCCGCCGTGCGTTTCTCGAAGACCGCTGCATTTCTCCTGGCTGTGACTGCGACGGCTGTGGCCGGCGCCGATCAACAGCCGTCCACCAAGTCCCCGGCCCCGCGTCACGAACTGGCAGCGTTGCCGGGGGTTCGCCTGTGGTTCACGGACACCGGCGGGAACGGCGAACCAGTCGTCCTGCTGCACGCGAATACAGGGACGAGCGAAAGCTGGGAACCTCAGATCGACGCGCTCGGCAAGGCTGGCTACCGCGTGATCGCTTTCGATCGGCGCGGGTGGGGTCGCAGCCAGGCCGATCCAGCAACCGGTCCGCAGCCGGGGCATACGTCCGGCGATCTGCATGCGCTCGCGGATTTCCTGTCGCTCCGCCGATTCCACCTGGTCGGCGTTGCCGGTGGCGGGTTCGTCGCTCTCGACTACGCGGCTACTCACCCCGAACGATTGTCGAGCCTCATCGTTGCGGCAAGCACCGGATCGGTCAGCGACAAAGAAGTACAGGACGTCATCGCACGACTCGAAATCCCCGGCATCCGAACATTGCCGGCGCATTTTCGCGAAGTCGGCCCTTCGTATCGCGGCGGCAATCCCGAAGGCACGAAACGCTGGCTCGAGATCGAAGAGCATGCGCGCCAACCAGACGCTCCTGCGCAGCCACTCAGCTCGCCGAACACGTTCGCCAAGCTCGCGACGATCACGACGCGGACGCTCGTAATCGCCGCGGACGCGGATCTGCTCGCGCCGCCAGGACTCATGAAGACATGGGCGCGCCACGTCAAAGACGCTCAGTGGGCCACTGTTCCCGACGCTGGCCATTCAATCGCCTGGGAACAGCCGGCGCTCTTCAACGACATCGTGCTGAAATTCCTGAAGGGGGGCCGCCCCTTCGGCGAGGTTCCACCGTAGCCTTCGTGATCTTCCTGATCTTCGTGTGCTTCGTGGCCTTGTAAGGATCTTCGTGGCTATCAGTTTCGGTTCCAGCTTTGGCTCAACGACGTCCGATCGATCTGCCGGCCGCGCAGGTAGACCTGCGCGATGCGCCGCGTGTTCATGATGTCGTCGAGCGGATTGGCATTCAGTACGATGAAATCGGCGCTCTTGCCGGCGGCAATCGTGCCGAGCTGATCGAGGCGAAGTACTTCCGCTGACGTGCGCGTCGCAGCGACGATGACCTGCGCCGGCGTCATGCCTGCGGCGACCATATCGGCGATCTCGGCATGTGCCGACCAGCCGTACGGTGCTCCGATCCCGGCGTCGGTTCCGAAAGCGATGCGCACACCGGCGGCCGCGAGCTTCTTCAGGCTGCGCGCCTGTACGTCGAAGAGGCGCGGTCGAGAGAGCGTCGTTGCGGCGGCCCGCTTCAGCGCTTCGATCTGTGCCGACGGGAGCGTCTCGCTGAGCCATACGAGATCGTTGCCGAAGGGCGGCGTGTCGGGCAGGTTCGGGATCAGAAAGAACTGAGGGCGCGCTTTGAACAACGCCATGATCTCGTCGTCCACTTCCAGATCCCGGATCCCGTGCGCGAACCCGTCGATGCCGGCGCGCAGCAGCTCCTTGGCGTCCGCGAGGTAGTAGACGTGCGCGATGACACGAAGCCCCTGGGCGTGTGCCTCCTCGATGATCGGCCGATAGAGCGACGGCGGTAGCGGCGTGACGGTCTTGTTCCGATCGTCGACCCAGATCTTGACGAAGTCGACTTTCTTCGCGGCCAGCTCGCGCACTGCTTGACGCCCTTCAGCCTCGGTGGTGACGCCGTAAGGTGCGTCTCGCCAATACAACGCGTTGGGGCCCGCGTTGGGCATGGCGATGCCGCGTCCAGCGGTGAGAAAAAGTGCTGTGCCATCGACCGGCTTCGCCCGTAGTTCGTACGGCAGCTCACCACGGTCGAGCCCCATGCTGAGCGTGGCCGCAATGCCGTAGTACGCATACCGGCGCAGGTGATCGAGAAGGTTTTCGCGCGTGTAGTGCGTCGAGGATGTGTCGCCGGTTCGTACGTCGGTGTATCCAAGATGACTGTGCGCGTCGATGAGCGCGGGCATCACCGTCTTGCCCTGGAGATCGACGACGGTACTTCCTGCCGGCCGCTTCAAAGAGCCTCGTGTCCCGACTTGCGTGATGCGAGAACCTTCGACGAGGAAGGCCGAGTTCTCGACGGGCGGGCGGCCGTCGCCCACTATCAGGCGCGCGCCTTCGAAGAGCAGAGGGCCGGTCGCTGTGCCTGGCGTTTGCGCGGCGAGAGGCAGCAGTCCTGCGCCAATGAGAAGCAGTGCGCACGTAAGCCGTGTCATCATCACACTCAGGAAGTTCACGAAGATCTCGAAGAACACGAAGAATACGAAGATCCTTGATATTTCGCAACGATGAGGAGGCTGAGTGAGTGAGCTCGGGATGAACGAGCGCGCGTGGGCCCTCGCCAATCGATATGCGGCGCGCGCGTACGATCTCCGCATGGGCCTTCAGGCCCTTCCCTCCGGAGCGCGCGTGATCGATGCGGGAGTCAACGTGCCGGGCGGACTCGAGGCCGGATTGATGCTGGCTGAGTTATGTATGGGAGGCTTGGGGCACGTCGCGTATGTCCCTCTCACGATCGGCAGCGACAGCTGGTCGGGAGTGCAGGTCTGGACGGATCACCCAGCTGCGTCGTGTATGGCGTCGCAGTACGCCGGCTGGGCCATCAACCCCGAGGGATTCTTCGCGATGGGCTCGGGACCGCTCCGGGCGAAAGCGCGCGTCGAGAAGGAGCTGTTCGAGAAACTCGGCTACGCGGAAGAAGCGTCACGCGGTGTGCTCGTGCTGGAAGGACGCACGTTGCCGACCGATGACGTGGCCGCCTGGGTGGCACGCAAGGCAGGCGTCTCGCCGAACGGAATTACTTTTGCCGTCGCTCCGACGGCGAGCCTGGCCGGGACGGTGCAAATCGTCGCGCGCTCGATCGAGACCGGCCTGCACAAGATGGACACGCTCGGGTTCGACGTGACCAGGGTCGCCAGCGCCATTGGTACCGCGCCACTGCCGCCCGTCGCGAAGAATGATCTCCGAGCGATCGGCAGGACGAACGACTGCGTGCTTTACGGCGGGCAGGTGCGCTACACGATCTATAGCGAGGACGAGGAGCTGGCGCCGCTCGCCGAGAGGCTGCCGTCATCGACATCGCCCGACTACGGCACGCCCTTCTACGACATCTTCAAGCGGTATAACAACGACTTTTATAAGATCGATCCGATGCTGTTCAGTCCCGCGGAGGTGTGGCTGACGAGCGCCTCGAGCGGGCGCACGTTTCACGCCGGGCAGCCGAACGTCGATGTGCTGCGGGCCTCTCTTTTCGGAGGCTGATGATGCGCGTCGTCATTCTGAGCGCGCGCACCGGCTGGCACACCGATGAATTGATCAGGGCGCTGACCGAGCGCGGCCACCTCGCCGCGCTCGTGCCGTATGAGGGTCTCACCGCGAGGCTCCGTGTACAGGCGGACCTTCAGGCCCGCCTGACCAGCGACCAGATTTCCCTTCTCGACGCCGACGTCGTTCTCGCCAGGATAATTCCGGGCGGTTCACTGGAACAGGTGATCTATCGCGTGGACGCGCTGCACTGGATCGAGAATCGCGGCGTACGCGTCGTGAATTCGCCGCGCGCGATCGAGCGCTCGGTGGACAAGTTCTACACGACAACGCTGCTGCACGATGCCGGCCTGCTCGTGCCCGAAACAGTAGTCTGTGAGCGTGTCGAGGACGCGATGGAAGCGGTCCGAGCCATGGGCGACGTGGTGATCAAGCCGATCTTCGGGTCACTTGGCCACGGGATGGTGCGAGTGAGCGATCCCGAGACCGCGCTCCGCGTCGTGCGGGCGCTCGATCAGATCAAGTCGGTCTTCTACGTGCAGCGCGCCATCGATCATGCCGGACGCGATCTGCGCGTCTTTGTCGTCGGCGGTCGCGTGATTGCGGCCATCGAGCGCCGGGCGCCCGCGGGAGACTGGCGCACCAATGTCGCCATTGGCGGCGTGGCCACGGCGGTTGCCGTTCCGCACGAGATCGAGCGTATCGCCCTCACAGCGGCAGCGGCCGTCGGCGCAGACTACGCCGGTGTCGACGTATTGCCGGCACGCGATGGGTCGGCTTACGTCCTCGAGGTCAACGCCATCCCTGGATGGCAGGGATTGCAACAGGCCACGGGCGTCGATGTGGCCGCCGCGATCGTCGAGCACATGGACCGATGCGTAAATCCCGGAGGGGCCTCTCATCGTCCGGAGGAAGCGTTACCAGCATGAGCAGTGCGCATCGCGATCTGGCCTCGGCGCTGCTGGCAGTAGATCGACGTCACCGGCCGGTGAACGTCGGTCTGGCGGCGCAACTCGCCTGTCTGCTCGAGGTGAGCGCTCCGAAGCCGGGAAATGTTTCACCAGGGCGGCACTTCGCCGATCTTCGCTACGAGGACTTTCTCGCCAGTGCGTTGGCCATTGGAGAACCGCTCGCCGCTGCAGGTGAGCACGGTGTCGGCGAGACGGTGCGGCACGCCATTGAAGCCACCGCGCAATGGTCGCGATCCAATACGAACCTCGGCATTGTCCTGCTGTTTGCTCCGCTGGCCCGCGCGGCGTCTCTAGCGCAAGCAGATGGAAGCCTCCAGGAAAAAGTCCGCGACGTGCTCGCGGCAACGACCGTTGACGACGCCAGGCAGGCGTATGCGGCGATCCGTCTCGCCAGCCCTGGCGGCCTGGATCGCGTGGACGCGCAGGATGTGTCTACCGAGCCGACGATGACGCTCGTTGAGGTGATGCGACTGGCGGGGTATCGAGATACTGTCGCGTCCGAGTACGCGACGGGATTTGAGGTAACGTTCGGAATGGCGGTGCCTGCGCTCGAGCGGGCCCGCCGCGCGGAGCTCTCCTGGGACGATGCCGTGGTGGAAACGTTCCTGACGATTCTCGCCGCCGTCCCCGATACGCACATCGGAAGGCGGAGTGGCGCGGCGCTTGCCGCCGACGTCTCGACGCGCGCACGCACAGTGCTTGCCGCGGGAGGTGTCCGGTCTGACGCCGGACGACGGGCGCTCGACGAGTTCGATCGTGAACTGCGCGATGAGAGAAACAGCGGCAACCCCGGGACCACGGCCGACCTCACAGCCGCCGCGCTGTTCGTCGTGCTGCTGGGCGGCGGTTACGAAGGTCAAAAGTCAAAGGTCAAAAGTTAGGTCAAAGGTGAAAAGTGGAGGCTGAGGGCTTCATGCAGGGGCGCGGTAACTTCCGCGTTTCGGTGACCAAGGATTATCTGGTCTTCGCGTCGGCGCACTTCATCACCTTCGCGGGTCATCGTTGCGAAGGACTGCACGGCCACAATTACCGCGCGAGGGTCACGGTTGAAGGGGCGCTCAACCAGGAGAGCTGGTTCGTCTTCGACTTCGTCGAGCTCAAACGGATCATGAAGCGGCTCTGCGACGAGATCGACCATCTCGTGCTGCTTCCACTCAAGAGCGAGCGTGTTCGCGTCGTCGAAGACGGCGAATCGGTCGCGGTGTCGGTTGACGGTAAACCCCGATACGTGTTCCCGCGTAAAGACTGTGCCCTGTTGCCGATCCCGAACACCACGGTGGAAATGCTGGCGCAGTTGCTGACGGAACGTCTGCACGGTGAGCTGCAGTCCATGGGCGCGCGCGACCTGACCGCGATCGAGATGGAAGTGGAAGAGAACTTCGGCCAATCGGCTGTCTATCGAGTGACGTTGACGTAGAGAATGAGGGGCGAGATCTATGCGCTGGACGACGCTCGCGAGTGTGTCCCTGGTATTGCTGTGGCCCTGTGTGGCGGCAGCGCAGCAGGCCGCTCCGCCGGGCGCCGCCGTCTATAAGCAGCGGTGTGCGAGCTGCCACGAAGGCTCGCTGCCCCGAATGCCGACGCGGCAGGCCCTGGGCGCAATGTCACCCGAGCACATCGAAAGCGAGCTGGCATCGTTCAGCATGCGCCGGCAGGGTGCCGCGCTCAGTCCTGCCGAACGCCGCGCGGTGGCGGAGTTCCTCACCGGCCGCCCTGCGGGATCGTATCGATCGCCGATCGCCGTCATTCCCAAGAGCGCGTACTGCAGCACGACTGGCGCAACAGCCGGCGATGTGCTGAATGGCGCCTCGTGGAATGGATGGGGAATCGATCTGCAGAACTCGCGGCATCAGCCCGCGGACGCCGCTGGGCTCACAGCGGCTGACGTTCCCCGCCTCAAGCTCAAATGGTCGTTTGGATTTGCGGGCGCATCGGCATCGGGCTCGCAGGTTTCAATCGTAGGGAACCGCGTGTTCGTGGGCAGTCGCAACGGCGTGATGTATTCGCTGGACCGGCAAACCGGTTGCCTCGTGTGGGCCTTCGAAGCCGATGCCGGCACCAGGTCAACGCCTGTCGTGATGCGCAGCACCGGTGGCAGCGGCGCCACCGTGTACTTCGGCGATGCGCACGCGCAGGTCTACGCCCTCGATGCCGGAACGGGCGCGCTCAAGTGGAAGGTGAAAGTGGAGGATCACCTCGACGCGATGATCACGGGCGGCGTCGTTTTCCACAACGGACGCCTTTACGTGCCGGTGTCATCCCTCGAGGAAGGAACGGCGGTGATTCCGTCGTACGAGTGCTGCACCTTCCGAGGGAGCGTCGTCTCACTCGATGCGGCAACCGGCAAACAGATCTGGAAGACGTACACGATTCCTCGCGCTCCTGAGCCGGTGGGCAAGAACAGCGTCGGTACTCAGCTTCGCGCGCCATCTGGAGCCGGGGTGTGGTCGGCACCGGCACTGGATCCGGATCGCAATCACCTCTACATCACGACCGGGGACAGCTATTCAAGCCCGGCCGCGCCTGAGAGCGACGCGATCATGGCGCTCGCCTTGGATAGCGGCAAGGTCCTGTGGATACGACAGACACTCGCTGGCGACGCGTGGAACACGGGCTGCTTCGGGAATGTCGCGTCAGAGAAGGTGAACTGTCCGTCGCAGGCAGGTCCCGATCACGACTTCGGCAGCTCACCGGCGCTCGTCACGGTAACGGGCGGACAGCGCGTGTTGCTGGCCGGGCAGAAGTCCGGCACGATGTTCGGCATCAACCCGGATACGGGCGACGTGATGTGGAAGACACAGGCAGGCGACGGTGGCGTGCTTGGTGGAATCGAATGGGGCTTCTCGGTCGAGGGATCGACCGTATATGCGTCTCTCTCGAGCGCGATGGAAAAGAAACCAGGCCAAGCCGGGGGTCTCGTGGCACTGAACGTCGCTGACGGGTCGCAACGGTGGGCGGCGCCGCCGCCAACGGACACGTGCTCCGGACGCCAGGGGTGCAGCACCGGGCAGCCGGCTGCGGTGTCATCGATTCCGGGCGTCGTCTTCTCCGGCAGCCTGGATGGCCACTTCCGCGCCTACGACAGCAGTAGCGGTAAAACAGTTCTCGATGTGAATACGATCAACGAGTACGACACCGTGAACGACGTGCCCGCGCGCGGCGGATCGATCAACGGTCCGGGTGCGACGATTGCCGGCGGTATGGTGTTCGTCAATTCCGGCTACAGCACGATCGGCTTCATGCCCGGCAATGTGCTTCTCGCGTTCTCTGTAGATGGGAAGTAGACGAAGGTCAAAGGTCAAACGTCAAAAGTAAGGTCAAAGGTCTTAGGTCAAAGGTCTTAGGTCTCAGGTCTTAGGTCTCAGGTCTCAGGTCTCAGGTCTCAGGTTCACAAGTCAGAGGTCCCGAAGTTCAAAGTCGCAGCTGCAGCGATCTGTTCAGCTGAAATCGCCCCGGTGTGTAGCGCCGTGGCGACGAGGGCCGCATCGCAGCCTGTTCGAGCGACCAGCACGAGATCATCCCACCCGCGGACGCCGCCGCCCGCAACCAGACTCGGTCCCGGCACGGCCGAGCGGATGCGGCTCAAGAGACCGACATCGATCCCACGGCCCGTTCCGACTCGCGCCAGGTCGATGACGATCACCGTGTTCGCTCCTGAGATGGCCGCCAGGGCGGCGATCTCCTCGGGTGTTTGTGCGTCCCCAACGCGGGCCGAGTTATCAACGCGAGCCGCGTCATCGCCGCTGGTGATGAGCGGCTGACCGTCGTGCAGGTCCAGGCTGAATGCCACGCGGTCACCGCCGACTGCGGCACAGATGTCCGAGAGCAGATCGAAGGACGGCAGCGTTTCGAGTCCGACAATCACGCGACTCACGCCAAGGGCAATCGCCCGCCGCGCATCATCGACGGATCGGATACCTGCGTCGAGCCAGAGCGGCGCACTCAGGGAGGCGAGCCCCCGCGTCATGTCGTCTTGAGGCCGCCGATGGAGGATGCCGTCGAGATCAGCCGCGTAGATCTGCGAGATCCCCAGGACGTCGGTGTAGATCTCAGCCAGGGTCCGGGCGTTGCCCGGATCGATCGGCCAGCCGGCGGCATTCTGTACCGGCGCGTAGCGATCGCGCGCTCCGGCTCGCGCGTGCACGGCGAGTCCGCCCAGCAGGTCGAGGACGCCGATGATCTGCAGTCGTGGTTCTCCTCGGTAAGCACCATCGTGCTTCTCGGGCCGTCGCGCGTCAACTCTCGACAGGGTAGACTGGCGGCTGTGTTTGCGGGCGTCCTTGGTCCCTGGGCCTTCGTGCCTGGTCCTGGTCCGTCCTTGGTTCCTCGTCCTTGGTCCCGCTGCGGCGCGGCTGAGGACCAGAGGACCTTGGATCACGGAACGGACCAAGCACCAAGAACGAAGGTCCAAGGACTCGCGCTACATGATTTGAAAAGCGCGCGAAATACCCGTCTCTACGAAAAAATCCCGGTCAAGCGCATTCATTCAAGGAAGGCCGCCTATGCAGCCATTACTCAGAGCTTGGCTTCCAGTGATCGTCGTCGTTCTCGCCGGCTTGCCGCTCGCCGCAGGGTCGATCCCGATTGGCAAAGCCGAAGACGTCGGGATGTCCACGGAGCGGCTGAAGCGCATTGGTGAAGCCGTTCAGCGCCACGTCACGGCTGGCGATGTTGCTGGTGCCGTGACGCTCGTGGCTCGTCGCGGCAAGATCGCTCACTTCGAAGCCCAGGGGGTCATGGACGTCGACACCAAGAAGCCGATGGCCAAGGACAACCTGTTCCGGCTCGCATCGATGTCCAAGCCGATCACCGGCGTGGCGGTGATGATGCTCGTCGAGGAAGGGAAGATTCGTCTCAACGATCCGGTCTCTCGATTCATCCCGGAGTTCGCCAGTCTCAACAAAGTGGCGGTACCGCGACCCGGCGCGCCGGCGGCGCCGCAGGGGCGACAGGGAGGCGCGGCCGCCGCGCCGCAGTACGACATCGTGTCCGCCAATCGTCAAATCACGATCGCCGACCTGTTGAAGCATGGATCGGGCCTGGTGAGCGGAGGCCTGGGCGCGGCGGATGCGGCTCGCCTCGCGCCGCGCACGCCGGCGGACACACTGGCCACGTACATTCCCAAGCTCGCGGCGGTTCCACTGGACTTCCAGCCGGGCACGTTGTGGCGCTACAGCGGTTCGGCCGGCTTTGATGTTCTCAGCCGGGTCGTTGAAATCGCCTCGGGTCAAACCTACGACAAGTTCCTGCAGGACCGGCTGCTCGGTCCACTCGGCATGCAGGACACCGGTTTCTTTGCGCCCGCGGGCAAGGCGGCAAGAGTCGTGACGATGTCCGAGTCGACGCCCAACGGATTGCGCGCTGTGGCGCGAACGGATTCGACCGTGTACTTCTCTGGCGCCGGCGGCATGATGAGCACCGCCGAGGATTACCTGCAGTTTGCGCAGATGATGCTCAACGGCGGCGAGTTGAACGGCCGCCGTTATCTCAGTCCGCAGACGATCGCGCTGATGACGTCGAATCACACCGGTGACATGGTCAACGGACAGTTCGGCCGGCCACCACGAGGCATGGGATTCGGCCTGAGCATGCAGGTCGTCATGGATCCGGTCGCTGCCGATCTTCGCGTGTCGAAGGGCGCCTACGGCTGGGCGGGCGGCACCGGCGTCAGCTTCTGGGTCGAGCCTGCCGAGCAACTCGTGTCGATCTATTTCATCCAGGGCGGATCGGGTGGGCAGATGCGCGCCGATGTGGAGAACGCCATTCGTCAGGCAATCGTTAATTGAGTCGGGTTTGAAAGTAACGGAGAGGTCGGAGGAAACGGCTCACCACGGAGTAGCGGAGAAACGGAGGGCGAACGGCGATGCCACGCCGGTGAGGCCGGCCATTGGCCGGCCGCTCTATC
>Ga0207428_10003642_pt1 | contig 14854 bp, 19 predicted proteins | sample RhiMethybrSRZTD1_FD_187600 | JGI IMG/M metagenome (GOLD analysis project Ga0207428, IMG submission 187600) | Populus rhizosphere microbial communities from Tennessee, USA - Rhizosphere MetaG P. TD hybrid SRZTD1 (SPAdes) (version 3) | ecosystem: Host-associated > Plants > Roots > Rhizosphere >...
ATCTGGACGAGTCTCGGTGAGTCTCGCTCCGCAAAGTGGTGAGATTGTGCTGGTCTACGAAGGACGCTTCAAGGATGGTGAAAAAGCGGGCTTCCCTGGGGTGCCTGGTAGCTACTACGCCGGCATCTTGACTATGCACCGACTAGATGCAGTGGAACCGAGTGGCCCTTGGGTTCCAGTCAATGAATGTCAAGTCGACAACAGTTGTGACTCTAAAGATTTTTCCGTCAATTAAATCCCAGACGTACCGACTGCAGCTTTGTGTATATGACCTCGGGCAAGCCAGGATGCTATTCAGAGCTTCAGAACTGAGGCCTGTTACACCTTTTCAACTCGGAGAACGATATGGCAGAAACCACCCTCAGCTTCAAATACCTACGGTGCACGAAGAAACTTGATGGGACGATTGATCGATACCTCCTAGAGGTGACCGACACTCGTGACGGCACGACTGAAGACATCTCAGTCGAGGCTAAGCACCTTACTTCTGCCCACAGCATGAAGAGGATCCTACTGGGCAGGAAGATGTTCTACTCCGCAACACAGAGCAAACACGAGAAAATGCTCGTTGAGATGTTCGAAAGCCTGTCTGAAGTGATTTAAAAAAACCTGCGCTAGTTGGGTTCAGGCTCTACTTGCGTCACTCACATTTCAAAAAACCAGCCCTGATGTAGAACACCCCGCCAGCAGCGTCACCGCCATCGAGCCTATCAAAATCCGCATGATTCTTCCTCGTCCTGAAAAAAGACGACTTTAGCACTGGGGCATATTACGAAGAAGCTCAATGGGCTCGGCATCGTCTCTATAGCAACCTATATAGGCTCGTAGTAAATACTGTCTAGAAGTGCTGCCCGATTATCCCAAATACGCCCTTCCAACTTCCCTCGCGGTCTAGCTTGTAACCACCAAGAACTACTCTGCATCGGTATGACAATCCGCTCCCAATAGTTTTCAAGGCCCAGCGTCGTGTGCGCGACACCGAATGCGTCGCATATACCACGACGATTTGCGTTGTTCACACCAACGAAGAAATCTGGTCGTTTCATCACTAAAAGCCGAGACGCAGTCGCAACGCCACCTTTATGTGTTTTGTTCCGAAACGCTCGATTGAAATCCTGAACGAAAGCCTGAAACTGTTCCTCTGATACATCTCCCTCGACCGGAATATGGTCAAGTGCGGCCGAAAGTAATCGAGGAGATCGATTGACCAAGTTCTTAAAATCCCCCTGACCAACCATGTTTCCAAACCAAGCCCAATCAAGATCGCCCAGCCGATCCTCTTTGCTCCCATAAGTGCCTGTGATGGCTTTACGTTCCAAAAGAGTCATTTCTGCAAAAGTGACATCTTGAACAAATAACGATGCTGCTTGCTCAAGAATGGCAAGCCGCCCGTCTAGATTGTGGTTGCCATCGGCGTTAACACCCTCAACAAATTTTGCCCATGTGAGATCCAGTGGGGATATCTTGGCAGCAGGTCGCGGTTTCTTAAGACGATTGAATTTTTCCAACTCGGCGAGTTTGGCTTTGTTAGCTAAATACTGTGCTTCGTAGGAAAAAAGAAAGTCATCCTCGCTGATGCGTTCCGCAGAGTCCCAGCTCGAATCAATGAACGACTTCAAGTCAGCAAGGACCTCACTACCCGCATCACCTTGGAGTAGCACGCTGACTTCTACGTTCCTGCCACCAAACGCTCCCCCAGTTAGATTGTGGCTCCCCACGACTGCGGCTATCCCCTTAGGCATTTCAAACAGATAAATTTTGGGGTGGAAAAGGCGGCCGCTTGGAGGAAGACAGCGCGCGCCTGCAAATGGCATGAAGCGCCGCAGCACTGCAGGATCAGTCTGGTACATGTGTGTGCCGATGACGACCGACCTGAGCTTTTCTGTGGAACCCAGCATGGCGTCAACCACTTTATTTGCGCCTGCCCACGCCACAGCGACGTCATATTGGGTGCATTGCTGTACTAATCGTTTGAGCGTATGAGTCGCCTCCCGCTCTGTGAGCATGCTCACTTGCATTATGAATCCCTTCTGTTATCAGGCGGTGACTAGCAACATCAATCGGTATGCATTGAAACTGAGACCGAGCAACCTGTCCACAAATCCAATGTGGACAAATTTCCAGTCATGCCCCCTCCTCCCAGGCTCCTTCAGCGCTAGTCAAGGCACGTCGGCTGCTCTTGGGTGGGGAGAAACGAAAAAGCCCAGCTGGTGGGCTGGGCTTTTTAACCGTGGTTATACAGCGTAAAGGTTCTATCAATCCAGAGCACATGAAATACCCTTCCACTTCGATAGCCAACCATTGCGGCTTTGTCGAATGCTCTAAAAGCAAGCAATTTGACATCTTCAGTCAAGAAAGATGGGATCGCGGCCTTAATGCTGTTCCGGGCAATGATCTCGGAGCCAAGATGATGCCTGTCTTGTTGTCGGATATCCTTCCACGAAAGTGCGCTCAGCCTCCGCAATTTATCAAGCATCTTTGATCGTTCTTCCTGTTGGCAGTCCTGGACGCACCAGCCAGCTTGGAGATACTCAAAGGAAAATACGGGAGGTTTGGAATCTGAGTCATCGACTTCTACAGTCGCCGACCGGGCCTTAATCTGCGGACCGCTCGAATCACGTCCTTTGATCCTATTGCGAGTCATGATTAATTCACCAAATTTTCGCGGAAATACCGCTCCATTTCTCGCTGGGGAATCTCACGACTGTACTCCCCTTCGGCAAAATTGTTGCGCCACGGGTCTTCTTCATGCGTCAGCTGACGGAGCTTCCAAGCTGAATACTGCCCGTACACGTCGTATACCTCTTCGATCAAGCGGCGTTCATCTTGACTGAGAACCGAGGGATTGAAGTCGTTAGCAGGAGGAATCGGGTTTGAACCGAAATCTTTAAAACGATGATACAGGCTTGACACCACAGGGCCGTGCATCCACGCCTCTATTGGTTCTAAAAACAATGGTTCGCCACGCAAAGCTAGGCTGAAGCCTTGTGCATAGTACATGAGCTTCTGGAGCTTCAAATTCGAGATTTCCCCTCCCTCTCCTTCCAGAATCAGGAAGTACTCAGCTACATCTACGCTGCTCGGCATTTGGCCTCCGTTTCATTATTAGCATCTTGCCATGGTCAAAATGAGGCGCGAGTCTGCCGAAGTCAAGTGTGGATGTCAATTTAGGCTTGACACGTGCCTGTTGGACCTATAAAAGCGCCACCCCTGTCCACCCATCCAGTATGTATGTAATGTCAGTAACACTACGCCTAGCTCCGATAGTAGCCTCCTGCCTTCATATGCATTGGAGGCAAGCAAATTGGCAAAAGGCGACATACTTAAAGCGGCCCTGATAAACCCCAATAGAGGCCCCCATAAAACGGCTGTAATTCGGTCAGCAATTTATAAAGAAATGGAGCAATACACGGCTCAGGGGTCGCTTCCGTTTTCATTGAATGCAAGCGACATTTGTGAATTTCTCGCTCCAAATGATGGTCATCTCACACTGGATGATGAGGTGCACCTTCGTGAGTTCGCCGAATATCTCGCCGTAGTCGACACAAATCCGAATGCACGCCCTGGTTATAGGTTTCTGGGCAATAAATTTAGTGAAGACATAGGCGTTTAGACTCAAGACTTCCAGTCCTTTGCCTGCAAGCCCAAGGACTGGGATTTCGCCAAATTCGGCGCGCTAATGACCTGGAGGTCAAATGGAAAAGCTTTCACCATTCGAAAAGGGTGTCTTGATGTCGCTTGTTTCGATCGCAGCGACGATTCGAGCAACCCCGGGCTTTGACGGCGAAGCACTTACGAAAGCTGCACAATACTTCACCGACAATCCCGCTCAGGGTTGCGACAGTGGAGGCGCGAAAGAAGCTTACGAATGGCCGCTGAACCTCTTGAAAACAGATTTGGCACAGCTTCAGCAGATGCTGCACGCGGATAAAACTCGTAACTGAGTTCAATTTCCCCGCTGTTCGAAAGCCGCCACGCGGGTACTCCGCTGGCGGTTTTTTTGTGTGATTCCATCATCTGAAATACCTCTGCGGCCGTCATTATGTGATTGGTTCTGCATCCGTGTGCCTAAGAATCAGCCGTGCCCGATCCAGCCAAGGCCCGCCGAAGACAATGATCTCGCTCGGGCGGCCGTACAGGTGGTGCAGCAGGAAAGGCCCAGGCCCGAAAGCGTTCGCATCCTCCTCTGGCAGGTTTGGATCGGCGCCGAGGTAGATCCCCGCATGGTTCGGGTGAGCCGTTCGGCCTACCATCATGACGATCATGTCGCCGCGCTGTGGATGGTCGACACGGACAAAGCCGGCCGCCTCGTAATTCGCTTCGTACAGGCTGACCGCGTCCGCACTTTCCCACCAGCCGTCCTCGCGCTTGAAGGTCTCGAACTCCAACCCCCGTTCACGCTTGTACCAGTCCGCGCAAACCTGCCAGCAGTCCCACGCGCCGTGCACAAAGGGGCGATTGAGTAGCGGCGTGTTGCCGGCCGGGGTGATGCTGCGCAGATCGCCTTCCGGCCAGCTCAGGATGTGCCAGGGCAGCTCGGTGGCCTCGCACATGGCCAAGTCATGCGGTGATGGTCGGCTGGTGGCGTCAGGGTGCGAGTGAACGATGCCGATCACCTCACCCAAATCTTCAGCTGTGGCGTAGTCTTCCGGATCGATCCGGAACTCTTCACCTGGATCGGCCGCAATGTTCCGACACGGGAAGTATTGCTGCTTTCGCCCAACCGCCAGCAACAGGCCGCAGCACTCTTTCGGGTACTCGGCAGCCGCGTGCGCCTGGACCGCCAACAGGATGTGCTTGCGCATGGTCAACTCCGGGCGATCAGGGAAACAGCGGGGAAGCCGCCGTGTGGAAGTTGGTTGTTGTCGCCGAAGCGCAATTTGCAGGACTTGAGCCCGCCCTTGCACTCGTCCTTGCTCGGGTCCTCGGTAGGGTTGTCGTCATCGTCGAACATGCCCCCGCCGGTGTAGCCGCAGTTCGGCCCGCGGTATCCACCGGTCATGGCCCAATGGCAGAACGTGGTCATCTGGCGCCCCGGTAGACCGTGATTGTCGATCTCGCCTGGCGATGAAAGCTCCCACTGCACGACCTCGCCGTCCTCACCGGTTTTCTGGTCAATGAACCAGATCTCCAACGCCTCCTGAGTGGGATCCGCAGTCGGGTTACCGCCCGGGAAGTTCACCGCGTCCAGGTACTGGACCATGGTTTCGCGCACGGTCAGCTGAAACTTCAGCAGGTCGTCGAAGGCCAGGCATAGCGCGGTGATGCGCCCGTTGACGTTGCCAGCGCTGAACACGGGTCGCGTTGCGCTGCCGTTGCTGTCAGCGCCGATGCCTTCAATCTGCACTGGCCAGGCCGCGTACTCATTGCCCTGCCACCAGATCGACTTTGCTGGAAGTTCGTCGACTGTGCCCTCGTAGGCCAGCAACTCGGCGGGCGTGTGCGGGATGGCGTGACCATGGAAGCGCAGCACATCGGCACCGTACTCCGAGCCGTCAATTTCAAAGAGCCGCACTTCCCCGCTGGGCTCCAGCTTCTGGATGTCCGCTATCAATGCCATGTGGCATTTCCTTATGGGTGAAAGGTTTGTTCGAGGGTGCCAGTCAGGGTGTAAACGTCCCCGCCTTTATGCGCAGGCTTGTAGCCGTTGCATTTGTAGAGGCCGAGTTCGCCGAGTGGCGGCGCCCAGAGGAAGGCTTTCGCCCCCGCGTGACGGTCGAGGAAGGCCATGATCTGTTTGATCGTGACGGCCTTACCGGTGTAGCTGAATGGCCAGGACTGCGATTTGTTGTTGATGCCGTCTGACACCGATTGGCTGTAGCCGTCGCCAAATTGCTTGGAGCGCACCCGCTGACTGATATCGCCCTCGGCTCCTTTTTCGATCTGCCAGGTGAAGCGCTCAATTGCCATAGATCACCCTTTGATTGCTCTGGTAATGCTGCCGCCCTGACCCAGATCCTTGCGCAGCAGCTGTCGATATTTCTGCTCGACGAAGTCGCCAAGCTCCTTACCGAACTGTTGAAACGACGGACCGCTGGACGTTGCGCTGGTGCTGCCATCGCTGGCGACGTTCACTTGCACGCTGATTTGCGTAGCGCCACCGCCCATGGCTTGAATGCCGGCCCCTCGGCCAGAAGTCAGCGGCGTTACACTGCCGCCATTCGCCCCGGTCATGAGGAAGGACCGGCCACCCTCGTTGTACAGCTCAGGCCCCAGCTCGTTGACTTCGTATAGCGAGTTGGCCGCGACCGGGCCGCCAGAGGCTCGGTAGCCTGAGAAGTCGACATTGTTGTAGCCAGCCTGCGAGGCACCAAGACTCGACGAGGTAGCGCCGGCAGAACCAGCAGGCAGCCCGTTCCCCGCGCCGCTGCCAGCGAAGTAATTGGTAGCGGCACCAACCAGGCTGCCGAGCAATGCCGAGCCGGCCTGCCGTGTGGCGATCCGCGCCATGTCGGCCAGAATCGACTTGGTGAAGTCAGCAAACGACAGCTTCCCGGTCATAGCGAAATTGACGACTGCGTCCTCCATCGAGCTGAAGGCATTGCCGAATAGGATTTTCGTCTGACCGGCAATGTTGCTTGCCGAATCCAGGTAATTGGCCCAGGCCGAAGTCGCGCCTTTGGTCCAGTCTCCCTGCGCCTTTTCCACGTCCGCATAGTTCTGCCGGATTTGGTCGGTGGCAGTCTTGTTCGCGTTGGCGAGGGCTTGCGATTTTCGGGTGAACTCCTCTTCCGACATGTTCCGCGACGGATCGGACTTCTGGTTTGCCAACTCCAACGACTGCTGAGCGAACCGATCTTGCTGGCTATTCAGTTCGTTGTTGAGTGCGTTCTGGCGATCGCCCTGGCCGACGCCGAGGACGGCACGCTGCCCTGCCAGTTCCAGCGCTCGCTGCTGCTGGGCCAAGGCCTGAACGTAGGTCGTGATTGCCCGCTCTTGTCGGGCGAGGCGCCCTGTCTCGTTCGTGGCCAAGACCTCGAGCTGACTATCCGCATCCTTCTGAGCTTTAACCATCCCGGCGCGCGCATCGGCGATCTTCTGGCCCAGCTGGATGCTTTGCGCAGCAGTGGTAGTCCTCTTCGCCTTGGTGGCTTCCAGTGCGGCGATCTCGGCCTCGTAGGCGGAGGTGATTTCGTCTCGCTCGTTGCCGATCAGGGCTTCGCGCTTCAGGGCATAGTCGGCATGAGAAACAAGCCCAGCCTTCTGCGCTGCGTCCAGTTCCTTCTGGGCGTTTTTGTATTCCTCGCTGATGGCTGCCAGGTTGTTCTTCGCGTTGTTGAACCCGGTCAGATCGACCTGCGAACCCGCCGCTTTCGGATCCTTGAACTGCTCGTTGATATTCGCCAGATTCTTGTCGATCGCCGCCTGATTCAGGCGCGGGTCGTTCGGCGCCACCTTTCGGATGTCTTCGAGCTGCCGCTTGTACTCCTTGATTGCTTCGTTACGCTTCTGCTCATTCGTCCATGCAGACTTGGTCAGGGCGTCGACCTTCGCCATCGACGAGACGGCATCACCCTGGGCTTTCGCCTGCTCCCCTTCCCATTTGGCGATGTCAGCTTCCGCGGCCCTCTGATCCTCCAGCATGTTGAGGCGATTGCGCCGGAACTCGATCAATGCGTCCTTGGACTTTTGGCTTTGAAACAAGCCATCCATGTTCTCTGCATCACGAAGGTCGTTTTGGGCCGTCTCAATTTCCGCATTGATATCTCGGCGCCCGATGTTCTTCAGTCCATCGGCAGCACGGGCAACTGCGTTGTAACCCTTCTCCCAGAAACTCAGGTTCTCCAGGATTCGCGGTGTACGCTCATTGATCGCATCGGCGAACGACTCGGTAGCCAGCTTCACGGCACCAGCATGGTCGCCCTGCTTCTCCAGCGCGGCAATCTGCGTGTAAACCGACGCAGTCAGATAGTGGTACTGCTCATTCAGCGCGGCAGACGCCTTGACGGGGTCGTCTGCGAGCTTGGAGAACTCGGCGACCGTCTCGCTTACGGCCTTGCCGGTCGCTTCCTGCATCGACACAGCGGCCTGGGTGATGCCGGTGAAACTCTCGCCAGCGATCTTGCCGTTGCCGGCGAGCAGCGCGAGAACTGCAGCAGCTTGTCCAGTGGTGCCCACGGTTGCGCTGACCTGGCGCGCCATGTCGCCCAACTGCCCAGCACTTACACCGGCGTAGTTGCCGGTCAGGATTAGTGACTTGTTGTAGCTGTCCTGCTCCTCGCTACCTTTGTAAAACGCGTATGCGAGACCGCCCACCGCCGCAGTTGCCAGCGCGAGCGGCCCGAGGATAGCAAGCAACCCTACAGCACCTTCGCCTGCACCGGCGCCCAACTGAGCGACCGCACGAACACCACTACCCCAGTCACCCGAGGACAGCGCACTTCCCAACTGAACGACGTTTTCCTGTGCCTGCCGGGTGCCGAGGCGCAGCTTGTCGAAACCGGTGGCTGTCTTTTCGAGCTTTGCGTAATCCCTATCGATCTTGCCCAGGGCCGAGTTGTATTCCTCCTGACTGATCCGGCCAGCATCCAGATGCTTGCCCAGTTGCTCGACCTGAGTATCCAATTTCGCCACTGCGGCGCGGGCCGGGTCGATGGCGCCCAGCAGGCTGTTTAGCGCCTTCTGTTCATCCATTGTCGACTTGACCAGAGCCACCTGCTGCTTATCCAGCTGCGCGGTGATCTTGGTGAATTCAGCTTCACCGTAAGCACCGGTCTTGGTCAGTTTCGCCAGCGCATCACGTTGCTTGGACAGTTCCTGCGTGGTGGTCGCGCCTTTCGACAACGACTTCTCCAACGCCTCCATCTCTTTCATCAGGCCGACAGCGGATTGCTCTGCCCGCTCGCCGGATTTCGTCAGTTTGTCGAGATCGGTCGCAGCGTTAGCAGCATCAGCCGAATCGACCTTGATGCCGAGTTCTGCAATGTTCATCGACTCACCTTGAATAAGTGCCCGTCTTCACGGGCTGTTGTCGCGGGCTTCGGCCATAACCGCGATGGCTTCCGATTCCATTACGCGGATGTCCTGAAACACGCCGGGGCGGTCCTTCGCCGGAACACCGACGAGCTTCATCACCTTCGGCAGCACGCCGTAATCGAGGCCGGTCGCGCCGCATGCGCCTGTGCGCCACTGAGTCCCCATCGAATCCATGACGAGAAACGCTTGCCAGTTGTCCGGCCAGACTTCGAAGGCGTCATTGACATCCGACGAAGAAAGGCCGAACACCGAAAGGACTTCGGAATCAGTGGTCGGCTCGTAAAGTGCGCGTGCGACGTCGGTCAGTTTCCCAGGCGGGCCTTACCAAACGCTTCGCTATAGGCCTTCACGACAGCGTCCGACACGCCAATACAGCTCTTCACCAGGGCAGTGATCGACTCGTCACTGAGTTTGTCACCGAAGCCCCAAGACACGACCAGATCCTTGATTTGTTCGACGCCTTGCTCGACTTCGGCTGCAGTGATTTCCACAAGAGTTGGCTCCGTCCCTTTGAAGCGCTCGCCGAGGTCGCTTGCCTTCTGCTTCCAACTGTCGAAGAGCTCAGCCAAAGCAGTGCGGTCGCGATACTTGAACGTGAACGGAACCATTGCCGGGTTGCCACCTACCTGCGGAATGGGGACATCGACGGTGAACGTCGGTTTGGGTGCAATGGAGAACTTTGCCATGAGGAGTCCTTACGACAGATAGCGGGTTGGAGTGGACTGCAAGGCCAGGGAGACGGTGCGAGTCAGGATGTTGCTTCGGGACACGGACGGCTGAAGCGAGAACGACGTATAGGCGCCGTAGTACAGCTTGTCGGTGCCAGGCAGGTTCAGGCGTGCCGCCTGCACGGTTTGAGCAACGTCAGCAGCGGTCACGATCGGCACGTAGGCCAGAGTCGGGTCATCGGCAACGGTCAGCACCATGCGAGCAGCGGCTTTGTCGGTTGGGATTTGTCGGCCTTGGGCATCCTCGAGGAACACCACGTCCTGGTAGTTCTGGTCGCCGCCGGAGAAGGCGACGTCAGTAATCTGCGGGATCTGTGCCCAAGTCATGACTTTCTTCAGGCTGCCCGCGCCGGAACCAGCTGGGAAGATCTGGGTGCTGGTGGTGTCGATCGCTTCCAAGGTGATCGCAGTTGCGGTCGCAGCCTTCACGCGGACGACCTTGTTGTTCAGCGCGGTCCAGCCAGAAGTGACCAGTAGAATGTCACCGACCACCAAAGTGGCGCCGACTACGGTGCAAACGGCTTCAGAGGCGTTGGATATTGCCGAGAAAGCGAGTGGAGCGGCGTAGGTGGCGGCGTGTTCAAACGTCGCACCATTGGGCAACTTGTATCCCATGGGGTTTTCCTCTTTGCAGAAATAACAAAACCCGCTCAATGGCAGGTTCTGGGTTTGCCCAACGGGCGGATTTAGTTGGTGTCAGCGCGGTACAGGAACGAGATCGGCACAGTGTAGGTAGTGTCGTCTGGAATACCTGGGCCGGGGTCAACCGGGCTCATGGTCACCACCGTCAGAGCACCCTTCGTGTTGCACTCGTATAGCGGGAACAGCGCGGCGATCTGGTCAGCCAGTGCACCGGCCGCCCCACGGTACTTACCCGAAGGCGTCACAATGCTGACCTGGAACACGCCTGTGTACAGCTTGTGGTCGCCGCCAAGCGTGTTGCTCGCGGTGTCGGCCGGCAGCGTGAAGGCCTTCAAGTAAGTAACTCCGTCGACGGGTGTATACGCCTCGTTCTCGACGACCACTTTCAGCGGTACCGGTAACGCCTTTGCCCAGGCGATCAGCTTGGCCTCGTAGATCGAGGCGATGATGATGTGGCTCATACCTGATTGTTCCTGATGGCCTCCAACACGATCTGTTGGAAGCGGGCCACGGTGATGCGGACCATGCCGGCAGGTGCCTGAGTCGAATGCCCGAACTCGAGCGGGATCGCGTACGGTAGGTTGTTGATGAGGTACGCAGTTTGGCCGGCAGTGAAGTCGCTGACTGCCGAGATCAGTGCGGCGACCGTCTCGTCCCCGCTTGGATCAACCTCGTCGAAGGTGACGTTCTCGACGACATCTATCGAAAGGTGCCAGTTGGCCCGGAACCGCCCACCGACATAGCCTTGTGGCGCAACAATATCCATGCCGTCGTTCAGCTTACGGCCCGGCTTGAGGCGACCCGCTTTAGTCAGGTTGACCGGGTCACTGCGCAGAGCACTGTTGTGATCGTCGACGGCCTTGTTGTACTGGCTTGCCACGGCGTTCTGCGCCCAGATTTCGGGGTTGCCGACGGGGGATATCTTGATGATGCTGGTGCCGACTTCGATGATGATCTCGCGCAAGCTGGCGTCGATGGCATCCGTGGCCTGGGCCGCGAATTCGGCCAGACTCAGGGTGAAGCTGCCGGATTGCCCGGAGCCGGCGCGGCTCATGACCGCACCTGCAATTCGTACAGAATTGGCGTACCGGCCGGATTGATTTCTTTCAGTGGAGGAACGATTGACCAGGTGCGACCCTGGACGATCACCTTGTTCAGAAGGTCAGGCACCCACTTCAGCCCTTGCGCGGCGATCTTCAGTCTCTTGTCGCCCTGCTTGATAAGGCTGTTGCTCTGGAACTCTTGGCCAGTGAAGTCGAGCAGGATGCCTTGGGCGGTTTGCTCTGTGACGGTGTCGACCGGTGCGGTACCGGTTTCCGGATCGTACTCGCCGGCGGTAGCTGATCGAATGATCACCGGCTGGCCGAACTCTGTGATCATCTCCAGAGCCATCACGGCCATTTCGTCGTAGAAGGTGACCATGGTTGCTCCGCTTGAACTATGCGCGGACTGCGAACAGCCCTCGCTTGAGTAAGTAGTCGGCAAACTGCGTGGCGCTCGGCCGGTCCGGCGCCGCTGGCAGCAGTCGGCCGCTTGTGTTCGGAATCGTTGCGTACTCGCGAGTCACCGCCCCTTCGACACGTTCCAAAGTCACCGCCCCTTTGCGTTTCTCGATCGGGTCGATGTCGTCCTGATGAATCTCGGCGGCCAAGGCCATCTGCCCGTACTGGATCCGCGCCGGCAGGTAGTTGTCGGGCTTGATCTCGAAATCCAGCTCAACACCGCGGCGCGGCCAGGACAGGGCCTGCTCGCTGTTGGACTTGCGCCCTTTCCACTTCATCCCATCCATCGCCAAGGCGGCCCGGCGAAGCAACGCCTCCTGCGCAGACACTTCCGTAGGGATGGTCACGCCGAACTTGCCGGCGTACATGACCAAGTCGTCTGCGCTTGAATAGCTTTCGGCGTTAGGCTTTCCGGTGCCGTCCTCGATGATGAGTGCCATGGATCAACTCGCTGAATTGGTTTGAAGGTTGGCCACCGGGTCACCGGCAGCCAGAAGTATCACGCCTTGGGCAGCTCGGCGACGAGCTTTTCCAGGGATTCTTTCGATGCATTGGCGCGGTAAGTCACGCCGGCTGCATCGAGCTTAGCCTTCAGCTCTTCAACTTCCGGCCCTTGACCCGCTTTCAGTGCATCGAGCTCCTCGCGCAACTTCCCGTTGTCCACTTCGAGCTCATCACGCCGGCCGACCAGCTCACCCACCTGGATACGAATGTGATCCAACGCGTCGTACAGACGGATCGCCAGTTCGCCGGCCTCTGGCCGCTCGACCTCGCCGGCTTCCAAACCATCAACCAAGGCGCGAATTGTACTGCTCTCAGCACGCAATTTGCCGATGAGTTCTTCCAGTTCGCTGCGATCGTCGCCTACAGCAGCCACCACCAATTGCGGCGCCATTTCTTTCAGCGTCACCTCAGGCGTGTCGTCCGCCTCGTCGTCACGGAACTCAGTCACGTTCGCGTCGATGATGCGAAGGCCTGCTTTTTTCGCCAGCGCCTTTACGTCTTCCTGGTACTGGTGGAACGGGCCAGGCAGATACCAGATGTTCTTGTTGCTCATTATCGTGTCCTCACCAAGTTGGGCGCTTAGCCCGTCTCAGTTTTTAGGGATTACTTGGAAGCGTCACCAATCAAAGCAACACCTGCGGTGTCCTTGATGCTGGTGGCGCTCTTATCCCAGTTGGTACCTGTGGCGAGCGCGGCGCTGGTCGGCGACTTACCGCCGTTGACGATGTCCCAGGTGTAGCCCTTGAGGCCCAGGCCGAAGGTGTAGTCAACCTGTATGGTCGTCTCGATGCGAGCCTTGCCGTTGTCGGTGGATACGTTGGAGATGATGTCACGGTTGTCGTGCACCAATGCCGAGCCGGTCGCCAGAGCCAGAATGATCTCTTTGTTCGGCGTGCCGGTCTGAGCAAGCGCCGGCGCATCGGTGACGATGGAAGTCTTGCCGAGGATATCGACGATTCGGACGTTGCCAGCCACGAACAGGTTGTTGGTGTTGACCAGCCCCTGGCCAACCAGTTTGTGCCAGGTACTGCCCTGCATGACCTGAGCAACCAGATTCTGGCTCGCATCGCCGAACTTGGCGTGAGTGCTATTCAGGGCGGACTGACTGATGCCAGCGGTCGCCGACACGTCGTTGGTGGCAGCGGCTTGAGCGGTGATCGCAGCAACCAATGCAGCGATGGCGGTGTTCAACTGATCCTTCAGTAGCACCTCTGCGAATGCACGACTAGCAACCTCGATGCCTTGCACGGTCGGACGCTGCAGCCAAGTCATCTGAGACGGCTCGTAACGCAGCGGACCGAAACCACCCGCAACCTTCACCGTGTTGTTCTGCAGCTCTGTCAGATCGACGGGGGCTACCGTGGCATTGGCGCCGTAGCGATCAACACGACGCTGGGCAGCTCCGAGATTCTGGAAGAACGACTCCTGCAAAAAGTCGCCAGTGAAGCCGTCCGGAGACAACACGATCGCACCATTGCTGGCCTCGTTGAACGCCTGGATCATTTGATCCAGCGTCTCAAGAGTCGCCGGCATAATGTGATCGTTGAAAACCTGCATTTGGGACAGGGACATAAATCAATTCCTTACTTGAGGGGGAGATCAGGGAAGCGCGAGGCGATGGCCGCCGTTCGTTCCGTTTTGGTGCCGCCGATGTTGCCTTTTGCGGCCCCGCCGCCATTCCCAGCACCCGCAGCCCCGCCGCCAGATGCTTTACTACCTGCGATCAACGGCGCGAACGCCGTGTCGTTTGCAATTTCTGCCTTCAGCTCATCCAGCGTTGCCGCCGAGAGCTTGCCCTGCTGATCGAGGACGACCACGACAGGCTTCCCATCCCGCTGCTCGACGCTCAGACGACGTTCGATGTGCGGCAACAGGGCTTTGGCGCTGCCTGGGACTGCCAAGGCAGACGCGATATCCGTAGCGGTGCGGCCAACAGTCAGATCCCGGATCTGACCGCCAAGGCTGCCACGCTCCTGTTCGAGCAAACCGTTCAATTCAGCCTCACGGCGATTGAATTTTTCGGACCAGGACTTTTCGATTTCTTCGACGTTACCCGACTTGCGCGCGACTTCTTCGCGGTCGCGTTGAGCCTGCTCTTCTGCCTCGCGTTTCAGGCGCTTGGCTTCTTTGGTTTCGTCGAGCAGTGTCTGGAGCTGCGATTTGAGACCAGAAACGTCTTCTACCTCCGGCAGACCTTCAATGCCGAGTACGAACTTGCCGTCCTTCTCGGTGTAAAGAGCGCGCACGGATTCATCGACACCGTCCAGGCTGTCTAGTTGGAATTTCAGCATTTGTTGTCTCCCAGAGACGTAGGTGCAGGCCCTGCCTGCAGATATGAAAAAGCCCCGTCATTGACGAGGCCTGTGTAAATCGTTGATCGAGTAGGAGGCGGATTTACATCCGCCGTCCTCTCACACCACCGTACGTACGGATCCGTATACGGCGGTTCAAGTTATGCGGTTAAGCCGGTTTATCGTATCCAGTACCGAGACTAGCCCAAGT
>Ga0207428_10003644_pt1 | contig 14854 bp, 14 predicted proteins | sample RhiMethybrSRZTD1_FD_187600 | JGI IMG/M metagenome (GOLD analysis project Ga0207428, IMG submission 187600) | Populus rhizosphere microbial communities from Tennessee, USA - Rhizosphere MetaG P. TD hybrid SRZTD1 (SPAdes) (version 3) | ecosystem: Host-associated > Plants > Roots > Rhizosphere >...
GCGGCCTGCGGCTCTCGCTCGAGTGGCCGGACATGTTCTACGCCCAGCTCCGCGCCCTGCTGCGGGCCAGCGCGCACGGCAAGATCCGCGTGCTGCTGCCGATGGTCACGATGGTCGAGGAGTTCCGCCGCGCGCGGCAGATCGTGCGCGAGATCCAGTCCGACCTGCGCGCCCGCGGCGTGCCCTTCGACCCGCGCATGCCGGTGGGCGCGATGGTCGAGGTGCCGGCGGCCGCGCTGGCCGCGCGCACGCTGGCCGAGGAAGCGGACTTCCTCTCGATCGGCACCAACGACCTCACGCAGTACGCGCTGGCGGTCGACCGCAACAACGCGCGGGTCGCGGGCCTGTTCCAGCCGCTCCACCCGGGCGTGATCAACCTGCTGCACCTCGCGGTCGCGGCTGCCGATGCGGCCGGCACGCCCGTGAGCCTGTGCGGCGAGATGGCCGGCGACCCGCTGGCGACGCTGCTGCTCGTGGGCCTGGGGCTGCGCTCGCTGAGCATGTCGCCCTACCGCGTGCCGCTCGTCAAGAAGGTCATCGCCAGCGCCTCGCTGACCGACGCGGTGCGCGTCACGCAGACGGCGATGTCGATGCGGGACACGACCGAGATCACCGAGTACCTGCGCCAGCAGACGCTGCAGCGGGCGCCCGAGCTGGCCTCCTGGTTGCCGTCGTCGCGATGAGCGCGGAGCGCGGCCGGCGCGGCCCGCGCGGCTCGGTCGTCCTGCTGCACGGCCTGAACCGCACCCAGCTCTCGATGGCGCTGCTCGCCTGGCGCCTGCGCCGCGCCGGCTACGCCACGGCCAACCTCTACTACCCCAGCGCGCGCCACACGATCGAGGAGCACGCCGACCGGCTCCTCGCGCGGCTGGGCGGCGAGCTCGCGCCGCTGCCGGGCCCGCTGAACTTCGTGGCCCACAGCCTGGGCTGCGTCGTCGTGCGCTGCGCGCTGGCCCGCGGCGAGGGCAGCGCGGCGCTCGCGGACCGGGCGGGGCGCTTCGTCATGCTCGGGCCGCCCAACCGCGGCAGCGCGCTGGCGCGCCGCTTCGCCGGCCAGAGGTTCTGGGACCGCTGGTACGGCACCGCGGCCTTCCACCAGGTCGCGCGCCCCGAGGTCCTCGCGCAGTGGGTGCCGACGATCCCCTTCGGCGTCATCGCGGCGGGGCGGCTGGAGGAGCGCGGCTGGAACCCGCTGCTCAGCGGCGACGACGACGGCGTCGTGGACGTGGCCGCGACGCACCTCGAGGGCGAGGCCGACCACCTCCTGCTGCGCGGCGTGCACACGACGCTGCCCTGGCGCGCCGATGTCGCGGCCTACGTCGTGCGATTCCTGGAGACCGGCGGCTTCGCTACGATCGCTCCGTGAGCCGCGCACGCGCAGGACCGCTGCTGTCACTGGTCGCGGCCGTCGCCGTCACCGGCACGCTCGCCGGCTGCGGCGCGCCGGGCGGCGCCGGCGAAGATCCCGCGGCCGAGCCGCCCGGTCCCGAGTGGATCGAAGCGCCCGGCGCGGCCTGGGACGAGGAGGCCGAGCCGCTCGTGCTCTACGTGACGGGCAGCGCCGTCATCGCCGGCGACCGCTCCGCCGCCGAGCAGGTCGCGCGCGCCGACGCGCTCGCCGCGATCGGCGCCTTCCTCGACGGCGCGGTGGCGCAGATGGGCGCCGCGGCCGCACCGCCCGCGAGCGTCGCCACGGCCGTGCAGGCCGCCCGGGTGCGCGGCAAGTACCAGGACGGCCGACGCTACTTCGTGTGGATGAGCTGCGACGCCGGGCTCGTGCTGCCGCCGGACGCCCCCGAGTCGGCGCGCGACGAGCTGGCGCGCCTCGTCGCGCGGCGCCAGCGCGGGTGACGAGGAGCGTGCGGCGACCGGTCCTGCTGGCGGCGGCGGCGCTGCTGGCGGCCGCGTGCACGGCCTGTCCGCCCGGATGGCTGGAGCACCCGCCGGGGTCCGAGGAGTGGATCTACGCGTCGGGGAGCAGCGGCGAGGTCTACGTCGAGGCCCGCGCGCGCGACGTGGCGCTGACGCGCGCGGCGCGGCGCATCGCCGACGCGCTGGGCCTCGACGTCGAGGCGCGGCTCTCGGTCGTCGAGCGCGACGGTCGGCTCTTCGCCGAGGCCCTCGGCCCCGACGGGCGGATCGATGTGTTCGAGGGCCTCGAGCTCGTCGACGAGATCGAGTGCGACGGCATCACGCACGTGCTCGTGCGGCTGCGACGGCCGGCGGCCGCGACGGGCTGACGTGGGGCGCGGCGCGCGCAGCATCCGCGGCTCGCTGGGCGCCTACCTGACGGCCTCGCTCGTGGCGCTCGCCGCGCTGGCGCTCGCGCTGTGGCTGGGCTGGCCGCTGCTGGCCGGCGGCGCGGGCGGCGGCGCGACGGTCGAGCTCGCGGACGACGCCGTCTGGGTGCAGGCGGTCCTCGACGACGGCCGCCACCAGTACAGCCTGGCCCGGGGCGAACGCGTGGAGCTGCCGTCCGGGAGCTTCCGCGTCACGCTGCTCGCGTCCGACGGGCGCACCGAGCTGCGTGTCCTCGAGGTCGACGGGACGGCGCCGCTCGTGCTGCGCTGAGCGCGGCGCCGGCTCGCGGCGCATCGGCTAGTGCGGCGTGACGGTGCGCTCGACGAAGCTGAGCAGCACCGGCGCTTCCTGCCCGGCTTGCAGCGTGACGGTCGTCTGCGCCTCGTAGCGCAGCGCCTCCCACATGGTGGCCGGCACGGCGCGCAGCTGGTACTCGCCGGCCGGCAGTGGCGGCAGCCGGAAGGCGCCGGCGGTGTCGGTGATGGCCTGCTCCTGCAGGCCGGGCGCGAGCGCGGTGACGCGCGCCCCGACGCTCGGCGCGCCGTCGACGCCGAGGACGTTGCCGAAGATGAAGCCGCCCTGCGGCAGCTCGAGCAGGCCGAGGTCCCGGCGGCCACCCTCGAGCACCTCGACGTCGCGCACGTGGAGCGGCGGCGTCCCCGGCGCGCGGGCGGTCAGCGTGTAGTGACCGGCGGGCACGTGCTCGAGGTGGAAGGCGCCCTGCGCGTCCGTCGCGACGGCGAGGTCGTGGATCGGCTGGGTCGGGAGCACGCTCTCCATCGGCGAGCCCGGGTCGAAGTCGCCGGCGCGCAGCTCCACCGCGACGCCGCCGGCCGCCGGAGCGACGCGGCCCTCGAGCGTGCCGCCCTGGTCGAGCGCGATGACCACCTCGGCGCTCGGGCTGTCGTCGCCGAGGATCACGTCGCCGCTCGTCGTCGCCGCGTAGAGCGGCGCCTGGATCTCGAAGCGGTAGCTGCCCGGCCGCAGCCCCGTGAACACGAACTGCCCGGCGGGCTCGGCGCCCTGCACGACGAGCGCGGGACGCGTCTCGCCGAGCAGCCGCGCGCCGCTGCCGGCCTGGGGGCGGATCGTCACGCGGAAGTCGCGCGGCGGACCCGAAGCGCCCTGCAGCCGGCCCGTCACCGAGCGCGCCGGCTGCACGCGCACGTCCAGCGCCCGGTCGCCGCCATTCACCGTGAGCGGCTTGGGCAGGAACCACGCGGCGCCGAGCGTCTCGAGCTGGTAGAGCCCGACGGCGACCGAGCCGAAGGCGAAGCGGCCCTGCGCGTCGGTCGTCTCCGTGGCGGTGAAGTAGTCGTGCGCGTTGCGGTCCTGCTGCGTGAGCCGCAGCGACAGCCCGGGCACGGGACGGTCCTCGTGGTCGCGCACCTGGCCGGCGATGGCCTCGCCGGCGGGCAGCAGCCGGAAGTCCTGGCGGGCGCTGCCCGTCGCCGCCCCGAACACGAGCGCCAGCGTGGCGGCGCGCGGCGCGAAGCCCTGCTTCTCGACCGCGACGGTGTACTGCCGCGGGGCCAGGTGGTCGAAGCGGTACTCGCCGTCGTCGGCGGTCGTGGCGAGGCGCGGCTCGGGACCGCCGGCCTCCGGCGCCTGCGCGCCGAGCTCGGACAGGCTCACCGTCGCGCCGGCGAGCTTCTGCCCGTCCGCGGCCAGCACGTTGCCGATGAGCAGCAGCCCGGCCTCGAGGGCGATGTCGCCCAGGTCGGTCGACTGCGCCTCGCTCACCGTGAAGGGCGTGCGCTCGGTCGGCGCGAAGTCGGGGTGGCGCACCTCGACGCCCAGCGCGGCGGCGGTCGGCAGGTCGACGAGCTCGAAGCGACCGCCGGCGTCGGTGCGCGCCGTGACGGCCAGCGGCTCGCGCTCGTGCTCGAAGACGCCCTGCGCGCGGGAGGTCTCGCGGAAGGCGGCGATCTCCGCGTCGGCCACGCCCGCACCGCTGGGGTCGACGACGCGCCCGTAGGCCCGCCGGGGCGCTCCCGAGTCGTGCAGCGTCTCGACCGGTGCGGCGAGCGGGGCCTCGGCGCTGCCGCTGGCTGCAGGGCGGGTGCCGGCGGGGCGGACTGCGCCCGCCGGCAGGTCTGCCGCGCCTGCGGAGGGACGAGCCGCTGCGGGTCCGCCCGATTCGGCCTCGCGCCCGCTCAGCAGCCACCAGCCGCCGCCGGCTGCGGCCAGGGCGAGAAGAATCAGCAGGGCCGGGAGCGCGGGGCGGGACACGGCGCCAGTCTATTCACCGCCGGCCCCTGGCCGGTGGCTCGGCAACCGGCTCAGCGGCCGGTGGCCGCCCGGGCCGTCTTCTTCACGAAGGAATTCCAGGCGTAGTAGCACTCGGCCTGCTGGCGGGTGATCGGCCGGGCGAGGCGCCCCTCGCGGGCACACCGGCGCCGGCCTTCATCGTCCAGGACAACCGCGTCCAGTTCGCTATCCAGGATGGCGCGCCACTCGTCGTAGGTGCGTCGGAGATCTCTCATCGCGCTCATGATCGTGACTATCGGCAGGGTTTCGACCGGCCTTCACCGTGAAGGCCGCTGTCGGACCGGTACGCGACATGTGTCGTCTAGATCCGCAGCTTCTCGGGCGCATGCATCTTGGCCGATGTATGCTCCCGACAGGCTGAGGTTTCCAACTGGCCGGTCTGTGCTTCGCTCTTTGATCATCTGCGGCGTCCTGCTGGGCCTGACGGCCTGTGCCGTCGGCCCCGAGTCCACGGCGTTACAGGCCCCGGCCGATCCCCCCGCGGGCGAGCTGCACCCGGACGCGACCGAGGCCGGCCTGCTCGTGCTGGGCATGCTGAGCCGCGGCGCCGAGGCGCTGGCGACCGGCAATGCCGCCGAGGCGCTCACCTTCCTCGACCAGGCCATCGAGGCCGGGGGCGAGGACTCCACCGCGCTGTTCCTGCGCGGGGTCGCGCACCTCGAGGTCGGCGATGCCCAGTCGGCCCAGCACGACCTCGAGCGCGCGCTCGAGCTCAAGCCCGACGACGTGGCCGCCTGGTGCGCGCTGGCCCGTGCGCGCCGCGCCGGCGACGACCTCGACGGCGCCGTGGACGCCGTGACCCGCGCGGTCGAGCTGTCGCCCGACGATGTGCGCCTGCTCACGCTGCAGGGCCACATGCTCATCGAGGCCGGCCGCATGGACGACGCGCACGAGGCGCTCGAGCACGCGGCGCGCCTCGATCCCGCCAACGTCGAGACGCAGCGCACCCTCGGCATCCTCTACACCGAGGCCGGCGACCCGGCGGCGGCCGAGCAGGCCTGGCGCGCGGCGCTGGCGCTCGCGCCCGACGACGTCATGCTGCACGCCGGGCTGGCGAGCTGCCTGCGCGACCTCGGCCGCGACGAGGAGGCCCTCGCGAGCTACCGCGAGGCGATCCGCCTCGACCCCGACAACCCCGTGCATCAGGCCAACCTGGCCTCGACCAGCTACCGCCTCGACCGCCTGGTCGAGGCGCGCGATGCCTACCAGGCCGCGCTCGCGCTCGAGAGCCTGCCGCCGCACGCGCACAGCTTCGTGGCGCTCAACTACGGCGTCGTGCTCGAGCGCCTGGGCGACGAGCAGGGCGCGATCGACGCCTACCAGGAGTCGATCGACAACGACCCCGAGCGCGCCGAGGCGCACGAGGCGCTGGGCCTGCTGCTGCTCGATCGCGGCGAGGAGCAGGGCGCCTACGAGCATCTCGGCGCGGCCTTCGACCTCGACCTCGTCTCGCCCGAGGCCGTGCTGCACCTCGGCCTGCTCGCCGACCGCATCGGCGTGCCCGAGCGCGCCCGCCAGTGCGCCGCGCTGCTCGACGCCTGGGAGGAGTCGGACGTCGCGGTCGCCTATCGGCGCGCGCAACTCCTCGTCCGCTGCCACGACCCCGAGGTGCACGACGGCCCGACCGCGATCGGCATCCTGCAGGAGCTCGTCGACGGCCCGCTGGCCAGCAGCGCGGCCGCCTGGAACATGCTCGCCGAGGCGCTCGTCGGCGAGGGCCGCTTCGACGACGCGCTCAAGGCCACCGACCGCGCGCTCGAGCTCGTCGAGCCCGGTGACCCGGCCTGGAACCGCTCGCGCGATCTGCGCGAGCACTGCCTGCTCAGCCTCGTCGGCAACTGACAGCGGGCCGCGCCGCTCCGCGGCCCGGAGTCAGCCGCCGGCCGCCCGCGTACGATGAGCGCGTGTCGCCGCCCCGGCTCATCCAGCTCATCGGCCTGCTGATCGTCACCTTCGTGATGATCCGCTCGTACGTCGTCTCCGACATGGCCTTCCAGTTCGGAGGTCTCGGCTTCGGCGCGGCCGTGTTCCTGCTCGGTCGCTTGCTCGAGAAGCGCGCACCGCGCTAGCCCGCTTTGACGTCGCAGCGGCGGGACGACGCGGCGCGGCTGCGGGCTGCTGGGGGCCGCGCAGCGGCGCGGCCGGGGTTCGGCGCAGGCCCTCCTATGAGCCCGGTGCTCCGTGGACTCCGTGACTTGCCTGAAGGTTCGGACCGGGCGAATGAGAGGGCCGGAGCCGACCCCGAGCCAGCCGCGGAGCGGCCCCCCTAGGCCCGCGGATGCGTGGCGTCGTACACGTCCTTGAGCCGCGTGATCGAGACGTGCGTGTAGACCTGCGTCGTCGAGAGGCTCTCGTGGCCGAGCAGCTCCTGCACCACGCGCAGGTCGGCGCCGTGGTCGAGCAGGTGCGTCGCGAAGCTGTGCCGCAGCGTGTGCGGGCTGACGTCGGCCGGCAGCCCGGCCGCCAGCGCGCTGGCCTTGACCAGGCGCGCGATGCTGCGCACGGTGAGCCGCCCGCCGTCGCGCGCATTCACGAAGAGCGCCTGGACCTGCGTGCGCCGCCGCCGGGCCAGGAGCGTCTCGCGCGCGGCCAGCCAGGCGGTCACCGCCTGGCGCGCCGGTTGCCCGAGGATGCCCAGCCGCTCCTTGCGGCCCTTGCCGAAGAGCCGCACGCTGCCGCCGCCCAGGTCGAGATCGGCGAGGTCGAGGCTCTGGCACTCCTCGACGCGCATGCCGGTCGAGTAGAGCAGCTCGAGGATCGCGCGGTCGCGCACGCCGGGCATCGCGCTCGCGTCGGGCGCTGCGAGCAGCTTGCCGATGGCGGGCTCGTCGAGGCCGCGCGGAAGGCCGCGCGCCTTGCGCGGCGTAACGAGCGCGGCCGCCGGATTGGTGCGGATGCGACCGGTGCGCTGCATCCAGCCGAAGAAGCCGCGCAGCGAGGCCTGCTTGCGCGCCAGCGTCGCGCGGCTGGGGGCGGGCAGGCTGGCCAGGTACTCGCGCAACAGCAGCGTGTCGATGCGGCGCGGGTCGGAGACGCCCTGCTCCTGCGCGAAGCGCAGCAGCGCCGCCAGGTCGCCGCGATAGGCGCGCACCGTGTGCGGGCTGGCCTGCCGCGAGTTCGACAGGTCCTTGAGGTAGGCGTCGAGCGACACGCTCCCCACGATTCCGCGCCGGCCCGACGGTCTCAAGCGGCAAGCGCGGCGCGCGCCCTACAATCGCGGCGCGTGTCCAAGCTCCAGGTCCTCGACGTCCCCGCCGGGCAGCCCCTGGCCGAGCTGGCCGCCGCCGCCAGCGACGAGCGCTGGCCGATGCTGCTCGATTCGGGGCCCGCGCCCACGCCCGCCGCGCGCTGGAACCTGCTCGTCCTCGACCCGGTCGAGCGGCTCGTCGCGGTCGCGCGCCCGGGCGGAGGGACGCTGCGCGCGGTGCAGGCGGCGCTCGAGCGGCGCTGGCCGGGAGCCGAGCGGCCGGTCCCTGGCGGCGAGCTGCCGGGCTTCACCGGCGGGGCAGTGGGCTGGTTGTCCTACGAGCTGGCGCGCGAGCTCGAGTCGCTGCCGGTCCGCGCGCGCCCGGACGCGGAGGTGCCCGACCTCGCGCTCGGCCTGTATCCCTTTGCGCTCGCCGAGGAGGTTGCCACCGGCCGGCGCCTCGTCGTCGGGCGCGGCACCCGCCCCGAGGCGGAGGCCTTCCGCGCGGTCGTGGCCGGGCTCGCCGCGCGCGCGACGCCGCTGGCCCCGCTGCCGCCCGTCGGCGCAGCGCTGCGCTCGAGCTTGCCGCGTGGCACCTACGAGGCCGCGGTCGAGACGGCGCGCGAGCTCATCCGCGACGGCGAGATCTACCAGGTCAACCTGAGCCAGCGCTTCGAGCTGCCCTACGCCGGGCGCCCCGAGCCGCTGCAGGCCGCGCTGGCGCGCCGCTTCCCGGCGCCCTACGGCGCCTTGCTGCGGCTGCCCGGGCTGGCCGTGATCTCGAGCTCGCCCGAGCTGTTCCTGCGGCGGCGCGGCGAGCGGCTCGAGTGCCGGCCGATCAAGGGCACGCGTCCGCGCTCGGCCGAGCCGACGCAGGACGAGCGGCTGCGCGCCGAGCTCGAGGCCTCGCCCAAGGAGGGCGCCGAGCTGGCCATGATCGTCGACCTGGTGCGCAACGACCTGGGGCGCATCGCCCGCATCGGCAGCGTGACCGTCGAGCAGGCCGCCGCGACCGAGGCCTGGAGCACGGTCTGGCACCGCGTCGCGCACGTCGCCTGCGACGTCGACGCCCGGCGGGGGGTGGCCGAGGTGCTCGAGGCGACCTTCCCGCCGGCCTCGGTGACCGGCACGCCCAAGCTGGCCGCCTGCAAGGTCATCGAGGCGATCGAGCCCGTGCGCCGGCACGTCTACACCGGCGCGATGGGCTGGATCGGCGCGGATGGCGACCTCGAGCTCTCGGTCGCCATCCGCATCGCGACGCTCGTCGAGGGCCGCCTGCTGCTGCCGGTCGGCGGCGGCATCACGCTGGCATCCGACCCGGCCGCGGAGTACGAGGAGACTCTGCACAAGGCGCGCGCACTGTTCGAGGTGCTCGGCGTGGCGCCGCCGGCCGGAGTTCCTGCATGACGATCGACGCCTGGGCCTGGTGCGACGGGAGCGTGCGTCCCGTCGGCGAGGTCGCGATCCCGCCCTCTGACCGCACGCTGCTCTACGGCCTCGGCGCCTTCGAGACGGTGCGGCTGCACGGCGGCCGGCCCTTCCTCTTCGACCGGCACGTGCAGCGCCTGCGCCGCTCGCTCGCGGCGATCGGACTGGCCGCGCCGCCGGCGCTCGAGCAGCTGCCGGCGGGCGTGGTCGAGCTCGCCGCGCGCGCGGACGCGCCCTCGAGCGTGTGCCGCGTCACCGTGACCGGCGGCTCGGCGCCCGAGGTCGAAGGGCCGGCGCGCTGCGCCTCGCGCACGATCGCGCTGCTGCGCCCGGCGCCCGCGCCCGAGAAGCGGCCGGTGCGCGTGGGGCTCGCGCCGTTCGTGCACGATCCGCGCTCGCCGCTCGCCGGCGTCAAGACCACGAGCTACCTCGGGCGCTACCTGCAGCGCGAGAGCGCCGAGCGCGAGGGGCGCCTCGACGACGTGCTGCTCGACCTCGACGGCCAGGTCGCCGAGGGCACGGTGAGCACCCTCTTCGGCGTGCGCGGCGGCCGCATCGTCACGCCGCCGCTGAGCGCCGGCATCCTGGCCGGCGTCACGCGGGGCGTCGTGCTCGAGCTCGCGGCGCAGCTCGCGATCCCGCTCGACGAGCGTCCGCTGCCGGGCGCCGAGCTGGCCCAGCTCGACGAGTGCTTCCTGACCGGCGCGGGGAAGTTGCTGGTCGACGTAGACGTCCTCGACGGCCGCCAGCTTCCCGCAGCCCGGCCGGTGTCGACCGCGCTCAAGGCGGCGCTCGTGCGCCGGATCGCGCAGACCTGCGGGGTCGCGGAGGCCGCGGTCCGCCTCTGAGGCGCGCCTTCGCGTTGCACCGGCGCAGGGGTGCGCCTACGATCCTTGCATGTCCCGGGTTGCGCCGATCGTCTGCGCCGTCGCGGCCGTGGCGGCGATGCTCGGCGCCGGCGCGCCGTCGCCGGCCGCCCAGTCCGCGCCGCGCGCGCAGACTGCGCCCGACACCTCGGCCGCCGACGGCCAGGCCGCCGAGGCCATCGCGCTCCTCGACCAGGCCGTCAAGGACCGCAACGCCTCCGCCGTGCAGACGCAGCTGCGCCGCTTCGAGGAGCTGTGGCGCTCGCTCTCGCCCAAGATGCTCAAGAAGGTGATCACCGCGGTGGTCGCCTTCTTCAAGGAGTTCAAGCCGCGCAACGACTACGACATCCCGCTCGAGCCCACGCGGCCGGGCGACGAGCCGCGCGTCGTCGAGGACACCGGGCGCCAGGAGCTGTTCGAGAGCTACCGCCTCGCGGCAGGCGTGCTCTACGACAAGCCCGAGGGACGCGAGGTCATCCAGCAGGTGCTGAAGGTCCCGCACGTGCGCCAGTGGCCCGAGGTCGTCGCGCTGCTCGTCGAGGGGCTGGGCTACCAGGCCGACACCGGGCTCACGGGGGTGATCCGGCCCTACCTCGACGATCCCTCGCCGATCATCTGCGGCGCGGCGGCCAAGGCGCTGGGGCAGCTCCACGACCAGCCCATCACGGTGCGGCGCGAGGCCGTCGCCGCGCTGGTCAAGGCCTACAGCGGGGCGAAGGAGGCAGCGGACAAGGAGGCGCGCCGCGCCAAGCCGGGCGCGAACGACGAGCCCGCGCCCACGCCCGCCGCCGACAAGCTCGTGCTCATGGAGGTGCCCTTCGGCCTCTCGCTGCAGAAGCTGACGCGCCAGAGCTGCACCGGTCCCGTGGCCTGGCAGAAGTGGTTCGACGAGCACGGAAAGGACGCCAGCTGGTGAGTCCCACCCAGGCGCGCGCGGCGCTCGGCGTCGCGCTGCTGCTCGCCGCGGCCACGCTGTGGCTGGTCGTCGACATGCGCTCCTCGCTGCGCGGCGAGCTCGAGGCCTGGCGCGCCACGGCCGAGGCGGAGCGCACGTCCTCCGAGCAGCGTGTCGGCGCGGCGGTGGGCGCGGCGGTCGACCGCGCGGCCAGCGACCACGCGGCGGCGCAGGCCGAGCTCGAGTCGCAGCTCGCCGCCGAGCGCGCCCAGCTCGAGTCGGTGACGGCCGAGCGCGACGGCGCCGTGGCCGACCTGGCCGCGACGGCCGGCGAGACCGAGGCGCTGCGCGGCCGCGTCGCCGAGCTCGAGGAGAGCCACGCCCGCCTCGAGACCGAGCTGGCCGCCGCGAAGGACGAGCGGCTCAAGCTCATCGGCGAGTCGGCGCGCATGCTCGAGCAGGTCCTCGACCGCGACCGCAAGCTCGACGTCCTCAACCGCTCGATCGGCGAGCTGCACGACCAGGGCCCGGCGAGCCGCGCGCCGTCGGTGGTCACGAGCACGCGCGGCGAAGGGCTCGCCGCGAAGCTGAGCGAGGCCCTGCGGCGCAGCGGCGCCGCGCAGGCGGCCATCCTGCAGGCGCGGCTGGGCGAGGACGGCGTGCTCCACGACGTGCTCGCGCGCCTGACGGAGGACGAGCAGCCGCCGCGCGTCCTCGCCGCCGAGCGCGCCGCGCTCGTGGCCTCGCTCGGCCGCGCCTGCCTGCGCCTCGAGGGCGTGAGCGCCGGCCCCGGAGCCGACGCCGGCGCCGTCGCGGGCGCCGAGCTCCCGGAGCGGTTCGAGATCGACCTGCCGTCCTTCGATCCCGCGCCGTGGAGCGCGCTCGGCCTGGCCGTGCCGCCGGCCTTCCGCGCGGCGAGCAAGGTCACGACCGCGCTCAACGGCCTGCTCGAGCGCTTCGGCTGGCAGCTCGACGCGCTCGGCGGGATCGACGGCGAGATGCTGCTCGGCCTCGAGCTGAGCCAGATCGAGACCGGCGGGAAGGTGCTGCGCACGCTGCGCGCCGCGCGCGGCACGCTCGTCGGGGGCCCCGAGCTCACGCTGTGGGAGGGCGCCGTCACGACGAACGGCGACGAGCGGCCCTTCTTCGGCGGCGTCTTCCGCCTGCCGCTGCCCGGCCTCGACGCCTCGGCCTGGGGCGCGGCGCTGGCGCCCGAGACGCCGTGAGCGACTTCGAGGCCGACCTCGAGCGGACGCGGACCGCCCTCGACGCGCGCCTCGAGCAGGTCGTGCCCACCGAGGCGCAGGCGGGCGAGCTGGCTGCCGCGATGCGGCACATCGTCTTCTCGGGCGGCAAGCGGCTGCGTCCGGCGCTCGTGCTGCTCGGCTGCGAGCACGTCGGCGGGCGCGCCGACGACCCGTGGGGCGCGGCGCTCGCGGTCGAGCTGATCCACGCCTACTCCCTGCTGCACGACGACCTGCCCTGCATGGACGACGGCGAGCTGCGCCGCGGCCAGCCGTGCGCGCACCGCGTGTGGGGCGAGGCCGTCGCGCTGCTGGCCGGCGACGCGCTGCTCACGCTGGCCTTCGAGGTGCTCGCGGCGCGCACGCCGGCCGACCGTCCGCTCGGCGCGATGGTCGTGACGCTGGGTCGGGCCGCGGGCTGGGCGGGCATGGTGGGCGGCCAGGTCAAGGACCTCGCCGGCGAGGGCCAGACGCCGGACCTCGAGCGCGTGCACGCCATCCACAGCGGCAAGACCGCCGCGCTGATCTCCGCCAGCTTCGCGCTCGGCGCCCAGGCGGGGGGCGGGACGCCCGAGGCGGCGACGCGGCTGGGGGAGGCGGGACGCGACTTCGGGCTCGCCTTCCAGATCGTCGACGACCTGCTCGACCTGCAGGGCAGCACGGCCGAGCTCGGCAAGCGGGCCGGCACCGACTCCGAGCAGCGCAAGCTGACCTGGCCCGCCGCGGTGGGCGTCGAGGCCTCCCGGCGGGATGCCGCCGAGCTGGTGCAGGGCGCGGTGGCGCGCTGCGGACCGGGCCCGGCCGCCGAGCGCATCGCGGCGCTCGGGCGCTATCTGCTGCCACGGCGCCGCTGAAACACCCCGCCTGCTCCTGGTAACGTGTGGCGGGCGACCGCGCCCCTCCCCCGCATGGCGTTGCTCGATCAGATCGACTCTCCCGAGGCGCTCCGGCGTCTGCCGGTGGAGTCCCTGCCGGCGCTGGCGGCCGAGATGCGCGCCGAGCTCATCGAGGCGATCAGCAAGACCGGCGGGCACCTCGGCTCGGGCCTGGGCGTCGTCGAGCTGACGATCGCGCTGCACTACGTGCACGACTTCCGGCACGACCGCCTCGTCTTCGACGTCGGGCACCAGTGCTACCCGCACAAGCTGCTCACCGGCCGGCGCGCCCGCATCGGCACGATGCGCCAGCTCGACGGGCTGTGCGGCTTCCCGCACCCGATCGAGAGCGACTTCGATCTGTTCCATACCGGGCACGCGGGCACGTCCATCTCGCTGGGGCTGGGCCTCGCGGTGGCGGACAAGGCGGCGGGCAGCGACCGGCGCACGGTCGTCGTCATCGGCGACGCGGGCTACGGCGCCGGCGTGGCCTTCGAGGCCATGAACGCGGCCAGCGAGGCCGGCGTGAACCTGCTCGTGATCCTGAACGACAACGAGATGTCGATCTCGCGGACGGTCGGCGCCATGTCGCGCTACCTCACGCGCGTGCGCACCGGGCCGCTCGTGACCGGCGCCAAGAAGGAGCTCCACGAGCTCATCAAGCACATCCCGGTCATCGGCGCGAAGATGGACCGCTCGCTGCGCGAGAGCCTCTCGATGATCCGCTCGATCGTGGCGCAGGGCCACGTCTTCGAGGAGTTCGGCTTCGACTACTTCGGGCCGATGGACGGCCACGACCTGGCGCGCCTCGTGCACACGCTGCAGGACCTGCGCCAGCGTCCGGGCCTCAATCTCGTGCACCTCGTCACGACCAAGGGCGCCGGCTGCGAGCTGGCAGCCGGCGACCCGCAGCGGCTGCACGGTGTGAAGCCGAACCCGCCCGGCAGCGGCCTGCCCGAGAAGCCGGTGGGAGCCGCGCCGCGCAAGCACCCGCCCTACACCGACGTCTTCGCCGACCACCTGCTGCGCCGCGCCCGGGAGGATGCGCGCCTGGTGGGCATCACGGCCGCCATGGCCGACGGCACGGGGCTGCAGAAGCTCAAGGACGCGCTGCCGGCCCAGTGCTTCGACGTCGGCATCTGCGAGCAGCACGCCGTGGCCTTCGCGGGAGGGCTGGCCAAGGGCGGGCGCGTGCCCGTGGTCGCGATCTACTCGACCTTCCTCCAGCGCGGCTACGACCAGCTCTTCCAGGAGCTGCTGATCCAGAACGCGCGCGTCGTGCTCGCGCTCGACCGCGCCGGCCTGGTCGACGACGGCGCCACGCACCACGGGCTGTTCGACATCGCCTACCTGCGCGCCATGCCGAACACCGTGCTCATGGCCCCGGCCAACGCCGACGAGCTGACCGCCATGCTCGACTTCGCGCTGCAACACGAAGGGCCGATCGCGCTGCGCTACCCGCGCGACGCCGCGCCCGCCGCGCCCGGGCCGATCGAGCCCATCGAGCTGGGCCGCGCCGTGACCCTGCGCGAGGGGCGCGACGTCTCGCTGGTGGCCTACGGCACCATGGTCGAGCTGGCTCTGGCCGCCGCCGACCTGCTGGCCGAGCGGGGCCTCGAGGCGCTGGTCGTCAACGCGCGCTTCGCCAAGCCCATCGACGGCGCCACCATGGCCGCCGCCGCGCGGACGCCGCTGCTCGTGACGCTCGAGGAGCACGCCGTGGCCGGCGGCTTCGGGGCCGCGGTGCTCGAGGCCCTGTCCGAGCACGGCGAGCGCGTGCCGCCTTC
>Ga0207428_10003652_pt1 | contig 14831 bp, 14 predicted proteins | sample RhiMethybrSRZTD1_FD_187600 | JGI IMG/M metagenome (GOLD analysis project Ga0207428, IMG submission 187600) | Populus rhizosphere microbial communities from Tennessee, USA - Rhizosphere MetaG P. TD hybrid SRZTD1 (SPAdes) (version 3) | ecosystem: Host-associated > Plants > Roots > Rhizosphere >...
TAAATTTCAAAGTTAGAGCAGGAAATAAATACTAATTACCGGATTGATTTGATAGTAATGTATTTGCTTGATTTAAGTTAGAATTTATCTTTTTTACCAGCGCCTGAATATTAGTGGATGAATCTTCATAAGGCTCTAATTCTTCTTGTGTTATCATCCTTTAATATCCTCTTTCATTAATTCGCATAGGACAATAGGTGACTTGAGGACTTTAATTATGAGTGATTTCAATTTTTACCCTCTACAATTGCCAGGAAGCCTAACATTGCTGCAATAGACAGTATTACCAAAGTCGTTCGGTTGTTCATTATATTATACAATATACTCTTTCGTATAAGAATACTGTCGTACAAGTATGTAAATGAATATAAAATAACGTTCTCATCAATGTAAACAATAATTAGATACTTGTATCAATAGTAATATTAGTGATAGTTTCCTAATTGGATGTTAGATATCGTTTGATTTTCTTAAAACAAAAAACAATTCGACGAAAAAATCATTTTGTTTCTGTCAAACCATTTTAACTTCTGAATACCATGTTTCATCTTGGGATAAGGCAGAAGTCTTTATCGACCAAACCTATTAGGAAAATTACTGATTGTGTGATTAGTTCCTCCCAAGAATTATATTGACTTGCTAGTTCAATTACCTAAAAGATCTTAGTTAAGGCAATTATATATCATATCCATAGTCTTCAAATTCAATCATGAAAGACTTGTGTCAAATCTGTAATAAAAATGAAAAAGAAATATATCAACTAGATTTGGAAGTATGCTATGATTGTTGGATGGACGAAACCAATCCTAAAATCTCTAGCTGATTCGTTACCTTATACTGAATCAATAACTTAGTTCGCAGAAGAAGTAAGAGCAGATTTGGCTAGGAACAATTTGTCTGCATGAAAGCCATTTGAAATCATCTTTTCCTCGTACCACTTGTAGACCATTCTAGTGAGATTGATACACTTGTCTTACCGGTATTAAACAAAATGACTTTTCCATGTAGAGCCTTCATTTATCATGAGGTACAAATGACATAAAATTTGTGTATGATCTGATGCAATGTGAAAACTTATACAATTGTACCTACAATTGTACCAGATTTTTTATCTAGGACAACTTTAATACACATAATATTGGTATCAGAAAGTGCCTTTCTGGTATTTATCGATACTACATTGGTCCTTTTATTGGGATTTATTCTAAACAGTCTCCGGTTACCTCTCTACTCCAATCCAAAATTTTGTAGATCCACTAGAGTTACTCTTTTGTTACAAAATGGGGATCATACGGATCGGGTGATGGACAATTTGTAGATCCAGAACACCTTACAGTTGATTCGGAAGGCAATGTTTATGTTTCCGATAGACACAACAATAATATCCAAGTATTCAAACCTTTGGACAACACCAAAAATGCTAACTCCACTGGATACTAAAATCAGTATCTGATTTCGAATGTAATTTAAATTATAAAGTTTACAATATTATCTAGTAGTACTATATCTAAGAATTATATCCTCAAGGACAGTCGCTTTATTATTTCCATAACTTTTACAATTTTAAAATTTGGTAATAATTTAATTATTATTTATATGGTAACGACTTAATTATTGGCTCAAGACTAGTTATAGCGCCCTTTACTGGAAGCGTAGTAGAATAAATCAATAGAGTGTTAGGTCCGCTGATATCTTTTTGGACAGACTTTGTGGTAAAATTATGCTCTGAGAGAATCTTAAATCCTGATTTAGAGAACTGCGATTTGCAATCAGGGAGTTGCTTGGTTGGACAGAAGAATCCCCCCACGGTAAGGTCGCCAGTTGATTTTTCAGGTGTTACAACTATTTTTCCTTTCATAGGTGGACTATATTGTTTGTCTGAAATACCATAAGGGGATCCAGAAACGCTTAGCGTCTTAGAATCAGAACCATCTGGGAACTTTACTGGATTAGTGGTCCATACCATCTTTTCATCTTTGTCTTTTACAATACCTACATGTACGTGGCCCGGATCATTATGAACAAAAGCCACTTCAGTACCTTCTGGAATTTCAAGTGTATTTGGAAGGTAATTAGGATTCTTTGGGCTTATCGTCTTTTGATCTGCAGGTGGATGGTGGGCTTCGTCAGGAATATAAATAATGACTCCCTTTACCGATGAAGGTAATGTCATCGTACCGGTATCAAATATAGATTGTGCAGTTGGAATTGAATTGGAACCAGTAACATTTGTTGATATATCCCTCTGCTCAGTAGACAAACTTGACACGTTGGTCATATTGGTAGAAGAATTATTATCGAAAGTCGTATTTACCTGAGCGTAAATAATCCAGCTCATATTACCTAACGTTAAAACGGATGCTGCAATTAGGGAAAATATAAGGCATAGCATGCTCAATTTCAATTTGTGCGATGACTCTTGCACGCTTTGATAAATAAATCATGTGGTACGAATGTCTACATGATATCGGCTAAATATGGCACTTTCTGGACCTGCTAATTTTAGGCACATATACTCATAAGCCATAGTGAAGCCACTGTACTTAACCGAGCCAGTGGTTTGTGAACCAAATTTGACTTTTTTAATTTACATAAAATACGATTCAAATTAAAGTTCTTGTAATAAAATTATTATTGCTAATAATAAGACATCAGTTGAAGAGAAATAGTTAAATGTTCTGACTCGTCCGGGTGTGAATCAAATTTGACACGATATTTGGACCCAAGGGGATATGACTGAATATCCTAGTAGAACCTTGTTGGAATTTCTACCTCTAGAAATTGATTAGGCTTGCTGAAGAAATGCTCCAATCTTTGAAAGAACCAAAGCATCACTTAAATTATTGTGGGACTGCAAATCATCAATGAGATCCAAACTAGAAATTTTGTCGTTAACTATCGCCTTAATATTTGGCTACATCGCAGGACTTGGACACGTTTCCTATGCTGAGCAATCTTATACGACAGAAAGGAATCTAACACAAATAATTTCTGAGATTAGATTTCTAATAAATCAAACTCTAGAAGAATATCAAAATAAAAACTTTAGTGGTGCGTCAGATCTAGCGGATAAAGCGTATTTAGACAACTACGAACTGATTGAAGTGCCCTTGAAAAAACAGAATGAGACTCTAATGAAAGAGACAGAGATTATGCTTAGAGAAGATTTGCGAGGTTTGGTGAAGAATGACAATTCATCCACTGATATTCAGGCGCTGGTAAAAAAGATAAATTCTAACTTAAATCAAGCAAATACATTACTATCAAATCAATCCGGTAATTAGTATTTATTTCCTGCTCTAACTTTGAAATTTATTCTTGTATGTGTTATCTTTATGAGTAACTTCTAATTACTATTGATTTTTTTATTCTCTGGGTAAATTTATCGATCCTCCTGACTAGACTGAATATCCTGCTCTGTTATGCTTTCTTGGTCACTGCTAAAAAGAAAAATACCAGAATGGTCAGACCTGTAGAAGGAATAACTATATTCGAAAAGGGATTATCAATTGAAAACAAGTGCTCAAAATTTTCGTATATCAGAAATCCGGCAAAAAGAGAGAATGCGACAATAGCGTACTTCAGGCGCTTAACACACCTTTTTTGATATGCAGTAATTGAAAACACAATCAAAATTATAGACAATGCAGAACTCATGACATACAACAAGACCTCTATCAGATCATTGATTGGCATCTGTTGAATGAGTGGTGCGATAATGTGCATTTTTCTTTTTATCCTATCCTCATATGACCAGCATAATCATAGTTTTAAGGATTCTAGTATGAGGATCTAAATCTAGGAGTGAATTCAGATATACTGGAAGTTTTGTAGCTTTGAAAATTCATTATCAAAATAGAACTATATCGCAGTTGAATCATAGTACTAAGTGGAATCAAGTGCAATGCTGAATTTATGGATTTTTACCTTGCAACAGTAGGCGACTGATTGAAGGTTCTCACAGTAATAATTCAAGGTACGGTACGATCCATTAATGGAGTCTAATTCATTGTAAAGTATAAGTTCAATTACCATTAATGCGATTGTTGTCCTTCGAAATAATAAAGTAATCTTGCTTAATTAGATTATTGTTCTTATAGAAAGTACCAGTTAGGTTATATTCCTTTCCAGATTTTTCGATATCCACGTTTAGAAAGCCATTTTGAGCAAACTGCGATACCACAAAGGGCGCTTGGCTAGAGAAGATGTAGAGTGGGGCTCCACCTGTACCTGCAGTGATAAATATTGGACCCTTGGGATTTTTGTAGAAATTTTGCAAATCTTTGTCTGAGGGTATAGGAGTCATTGGACTGGTTTCATTAAATGTAATTGGATACGTTCTTTGGTAGTTGTGGTTATGGGCTTGCAATACAACGTCGACGCCATATTTGTCAAACAGTGTGTGATAGTCATTACGAAGAATTTCTTCGGCTGGGTGTGTTGTATTCGAAGAATAGAATGGTCTAAATGAGTACACAATTATCCAATTGATACTTTTATTGTCATGGGCCAATCTAAGATCATTTTTAACGAATTGATATTGCTCTGAGGTAGCATCGTAGGGTATTAATTTACTCTTAGGAGTTGCCATCGCTAGGAAATGAACGTTTTTGTAATTAAACGAATAGTATGGTTTGGTAAGATTAAAATGTTTAAGATATTGATTATAAGTAAGATTACTACGAGTAACATCATGTTCTCCAAAAGAAATTTTAAATTTACTATTGTTCTCCAAGGGCCTTATCATATTAAACCAACAAATCGGATTCTTTCTATATGCCAGATCCCCCAGCGCCATTACTAGTTCTGGTTTCATGCTAGCCATCGCTCCAATTGTTTTTTTTGCCTCATTACCGCAGCCAAAATCTCCAGCAACTACAAAATTAAAATCATTTAACTTGGAACCAACTTCAGTATTTTCATACCCGTGAGCACTGTCTAGCATGGAATCTGATGAAAGAGAAAACAGCAAAATAAAATAAAAAACTGAAGTGCAAGGGTTAGCGCATACTATCCCTTTTGATAATCCCATTAATGATCACTGCTTCTTTTCTGTACTGGTTTCATTCAAAGGTTTGAATACTTGGATATTATTGTTGTGTCTATCAGTAACATAAACATTTCCTTCCGAATCAACTGTAAGGTGTTCTGGATCTACAAATTGTCCATCACCCGATCCGTATGATCCCCATTTTGTAATGAAGTTACCATTGGTATCAAATTTTTGAACGCGTGGCATATGGCTGCCGCTAGGGCCTGATTGTGGATCGTTAACATATATGTTATCGAACTTGTCTACAGCTGTGTGCTCCATCGCTGAAAACTGTCCATTACCAGTACCCGTAGAGCCAAATTTAAGAAGAAGTTTACCATTAGTATCAAATTTTTGTATATGACTATTGCCTAAATCATTAACAATTATGTTACCCTTTGAATCAATAATAAGACTAATGGGCAGATCAAATTGACCGTCTCCAGTTCCTTTTGAACCCCAACTCTTAATAAATTTACCATTAGTATCAAATTTTTGAACTCGATTATTCTTTGAATCTGCTACATAGAGAAATTTTACATCTTTATCTACAGAAACTTGTCTTGGGTTATCAAATTTTCCTAGTGCACTACTTGGGTGTCCGTCAGTATTACCAAACTTGAAAAGGAAATGTCCATCTGCATCAAATTTTTGAATACGATGGTTACCTCTGTCCGCAACCCAAACATTTCCTTGAGAATCAACATCAACACTGTAAGGTACAGTAAATTGACCATCTCCAGTTCCTTTCGAACCCCATTTGAAAAGAAATGTTCCATTTTTGTCAAATACCTGTATACGATTACCATCTCTATCTGATACGTACAGACGTTTTTCTGATGAATCAAAAGCAAGGTCATGTACCCGTTGGAATTGACCATCTCCTGTTCCACGTGAACCCCATTTTTTGACAAACACATAATCCGTTGCTTTTGGATCAAATGCGTTTATGCTACCCGAAATCGTACAAAATAATAATAACAAACCTGAGATAACTATTGAAAAAATAATCATCTTCTGATATTCATTAATGTTAGAAGTAAAACTGATTCTCTTCATATCTTTCAATCATCCATGATGCTGTATTTACCCTGAACAATGGAAGTATACAAGGAATACAATCTTGCGATTACCTATTGAAGTATTCTGATTTATTATAATATGTTTTATGATACAGGCATCTAATTGTGATTCCTATCTAGCAATGCAGGAAATTCATTTTTCTTTAACTTGGTAGGAATATTTAGAAATATATTAAAATTTGGTAACACCTACTTGACATTATAATGTATTATAGTACATGTAACTAAATGAATTATAATTCTTTGTATCAGTTAAATTATTTATACTTAAAGACTTGTACCACAAGAGATATTACTTGATATGATTGTGCACTGATACACAGACAAGACATTTAGATATTTGTGCTATAAACGTTATCGAGTCAAAGACCAAGCAAAAATTTTTCAACATTTTTCCGTCTCCCATATTAAGCGGAGATTGTAAATATATTAAATGAATGAGTTATCTATTATCTGCATCTTTCTGATAATTGCGTTTATCTTTTTTCTTAACTTTAGCCTAAATTTTCGATTTATCCAGGCTTTTTTGACTGAAAACGGAACCTGCATTAATGATAATCTGAGCAGAGGATCCAACCAAGTGATCAATGGGGATCAATTTATTGGAGGAGAAGAATTTAAAAATATTACAAGGGATAATAGACAATTAGCAGAATTAATTTGTCAAAATAGGTTAAACGAAACAATAGGAAAGTAAATTAGAATACGATATTGATTTACATTCCAAACATTGTAGAAGCAACTTGAGCAAATTCAAGAGATTTAAATTTCTCACATAGAGGAGGAAAAATTAATGAATCACAGTTAGAGTTCCTAGAAAAGAGAATTAATTGGTATATAAATCGAGTTAATATAAGTAAATAAAAAGATTATCATATGCGTGTAAATAATTAACGATACGAACGAAGGGACACTCCCACCAAATGGTTATATCCAGGCTTTATTTATAACCAGATTTAAAATTAGGGAACTGTACCACAGGATTCATAAATATCGGATGTTCTATTTATCAAGTTAGCGTAAATGAAAAGGAGATGTTTAACTTTACAGTAGAGAATGAGTCAATATCTGCTTTTACAAATAATAGAATAAGTAATAGAAATAAAATATTTGACTACATCAAAAGATATCCTGGCGCTCATACAAGAAAAATTGTAAAAGATTTATCTTTGGCAATGGGTGATGTTCAGTATCATCTCAGCTTCTTAGAAAATAATGGCTGTATAAAGTCACGAAAGTTTGGTAACTACAAAACCTTCTATTCAATGAATGTAACAGATATACGACATGAGCAAATCCTTGCAGTCCTACATCAAGAAACACTACGCACAATAATATTATACCTAATTGAACATCCGGCGGCGACACAAAGCAATATAGCAGCGGAGTTAGGCTTTACCTCTCCCACCGTAAACGCTCATATGTCACGTTTGATAGAAATGGATCTAGTCAAGAGCTTTAAAGATGGAAAATTTGTAAAATATGTCGTTTTAGGAGATATAAAAGAGATAGTACATAGTCTTGAATCCTCATATCCTTCTTTATGGGCTAAACTATCAGATAGACTTGCAAATTTGTTCTTGGATCTCTCGACAGGTTATAAGGAAAAAGAAGAAGATAGGATTGAAATCTGAAAGTCTAGACTATTTGAAAAAAACTTCATTTTTCTCAGTCTGTCTGGCGCTTCTGTCAATACTTGCGATGGCAGCATTTGTATATGGTTTTGATGATCAAAGTGATATTCTGGATAAAGGGAATATTGCTGAACTCTTTGATCTATGTTCAGGCTTTTTTGCAGCTATTTTATTCGGCATATCGTTCCTGGCTTATAGAAATACTAAGTCGATGCAAATATTCCTTGTGACGATAGCATTTGGTCTATTTGCGCTTAGAACCATAATTTCCAGGCTTGATCTTTTTATACCCGAAATTGAATCCTCAATTTTGGAATTACTACTAGCGATTTTAGGTTTTATGGCCTTGGCATTATTCTTCTTTGCCATTGTTACTAAACAAACTATTAGGAAGCACCCCCAGATTGAACGAAACTAAATCAAGGAGGATTTTGCTATTTTTTGTAGCAGGTCAATCGTATCATCCGCTACACGATCTAGTTTTTAATTCGAACGCAAGTTAACTGTAGCAATCACCAGCATGTAATAAACACGATATTGTAGTCTCTAATATTTAATGAGACAAGGCCTAGCATACATTACTTCAATCTGACATACAGAATAGTTTGACAAATCGCATTATTTGGTAATAACACCTTAATTTTTAAATTTACATCTTGTAAAAAGAATAAAATTTTGGTCACAATGGCTTTTCAGAATCATTTAGCTTGTTGTACCTGAAGTGTAATATACTTTTGATTAGGATAAATTGGAGTACTACACTAGGTAAACATGATATATGATTTTAGTAGAAAAACAATGGAACACAAGTGCCGATATATTGCAAGACCTGACAGTAGTTTATTGCGGAGGAGTTCATAATGGACAAAATTAGACTATTTATTCTAATTGTAGGTACCATAGTAATAATTAGTTTTTCTATTTACTCATTTAGTGGAACAACTCCTTCATCACAACCGGAAGGTACAAAGATTAAACCAATAGGGCAAATAACTATAATACCATCACCTAATAAGAACTTGAATTCCTACTCGGTCAAAAATACGAGTACTTCACATCTAAAGTCTTATGAACTGGCGCCTCTATATCATTATATATCGTTCGGTACTAATCCTATCAGTGTCGTGGTAGAGAGCGCCTCCAGTGCTCCATCGTCCTCAATGGTCATGAATATATTTGCAAATAAGGATTTGCCTGAGAATTATTATTCTATATCATTTCCCCAAACTGCAATAGTGACACACGGAAAAAATCCTGGAAGCTTCGTCTCTAATTTTCAGAACGTTAATACTTCAGTAAATCTTCAAGATATACCTGACGACACGAACGTTAATCTTTATATGTTAACTGTTGCCAAACCAAATCTCAAAATGCTACCGGATTACAAAGAGTTGAGCTCGAATCAGATAAAGATAGATAACAATAGAGCGTACGACATCAAGTATACCTGGAGTAATTCTTCTGAGCGATTAGAATCACTCAAGACATTTATAGAAGGAAAGGATCAAGCTGCGGTAGTTACTTTTTCAAGTCCAATTCAAGATTTTAATAAAGTTAACTCGACTCTGGATTCTGTACTCAACTCATTCAAATGGTTGGGACAGTAGATGGATAGGAGGAGGGAGGATAAATAGAGAATGCAAATTAAGTATTTGATAGTAGTATTTTTGACAATTCTCATTTTCGGTGGATTATATTTTAAGTTTCTATACGATGTGCCAGATGGTCAGGAGGCTACCAATAATTGGGTCAGTTGGCTTCTCGTAGTATCAGGAACAATAGGATTAATGGTAACGGGCTTGTGGAAGTCAAGAAATCCTCTTGAGGAATATCAACAGGATGAATATTCATATAATTCAGCGGATAATCAGAATTTTCATCATGAAAACAAATCCCTTGTAGAAAAAAAAGATTTCAAATATCAGGAAAGAGGTGAAGATGAATAACTACCCAGCACAATGGCATGTATGGAATTTCTGCAATTGGTATTGGAAAAATGTACGGATCTTTTAGAGCAGTTGATTCATTAACATTTAATGTAAAATCAGGTAGTATATTTGGTTTGATTGGACCTAATGGGGCTGGTAAAACGACAACTATGCGAATGCTATGTGGAATGCTGTCACCTACTTCCGGAAGGGCTACTATTGCAGGACTTGATATCGCCAGAGAAAGCATAAAAATAAAAAGAATTATAGGATTACTTCCTGAAAGTACGGGATTTTATAATTGGATGAACGGTGAGGAATATTTGTATTATTTTGCTAGATTATATAACATAGAAGAACCCATTGCGCGGAAAAAGATAAGCGATCTATTGAACAGAGTTGGACTTGCAGCCAAGGCCTTTGCTCCTATTGCTTACTATTCAAGAGGAATGAAACAGAGGTTAGCTCTTGCTAGAGCTGTGATTAATGATCCACAGATATTGTTTCTGGACGAGCCAACTTTAGGAATGGATCCAAGAGGTCAACAAGAGATTCAAAAAATGCTTCTTGATCTTAATCATGAAAAAGGTGTTACCATATTCCTTTCAACTCATGCACTTACCGACGTATCAACTCTTTGCGATCAAATTGGAATACTTAACCACGGAAAATTAATTGCACACGGTAGTCTTAATGATTTAAGAAATTTGGTAAATGATTCAACAAGTGTATTTATCAGAATACTAAACACTCAAGAAACAGTAAGTAGGCTTTCCAAGTCTCCTTTTAAAATCACTATAGATAAAGTGACTGAAGACTCAGTAGACATGATTATCTCTGATGATAATATTGAACTTGATGAGGTAGTTGATTGGATCAGAAAACAAAATTTCAAATTAATTGAGTTAAGGCAGCTAAAAATGAATCTGGATGAAATATTCTTCAGACTTACTAAACCAAATTATGACAAGCCTTCAAGCCCAATCTCAGTAAAAAAATCAGCATCACCACAAGTAGGTCAACGCTCTTTTAACTAGTGATTCACTTGATTATCTACAGATTGGAGATCTCTGGCAGCTTTTATTCATGGCGAGGCGCAATTTGGATAATTGCGGCAGCATCAATCTTCAGTCTAGTCGCATATTTACTCCTCACAGACAAAGAGCTCAGCTTATTAGATCAAGGTGAGATGTTATTTACATTCTCAGAAGTAATCATAGTTTTAGGTTTATTGATGTCTGGGATTAATTCGTCCTCATCTATTTCCACAGAGATCGAAGGTGGAACTTTTGAATGTCTTCTCCTTACGCCCATTAAACATATTCAGATAGCCATTCAGAAAATGCTCTCTACAGTAACCATCTGGATTATATTATATTTAGTTTCAATCCCATATCTTATAGTTCTTGCAAATGGAACCAACTTAGCATTTCCTGCTATTCTATATGTTGGATTATATGGCACTGTTCTTTCGATTGCGATATCAATGATATCGATAGCATTATCATGGATTTTGAAAAATTCCAAGAATAGTATAATGGTGACCATTATGATTATTTTACTACTTTGTGCCCCATCACTATTTTTTGGAACATCGCTTCGGAGGACTGATTTTGGTATTATGTTGGAGAATATAAACCCCTTCTCACATGCCATAAATTCTCTCGATAGCGTACTAGTTGATAACCAACAGGCATTTTATGAACAACTGCCTCATGTTTGGCCTGTTCTAGTTTTTGCTATTGTCTGTTCAGTTATTTTTGTTATCACCACAAAGAAATTCGAGGTTAGCAAGTATTGAAAAGTACTTCGATTGAATTAACACTGCCGAAAAAATCAAAATGCAATTTAGCAGGTAAGAGGATAAGGGGGAATCTTATATGCGTATATTTGATAATACTAGCAATAGGATTATCAATACTATTTATGCATTCGTCACTCATTAATACAGCCTTTTCTCAATTATCTTCGTCAGGATTAAATTCGTCCTCAAGCAAAAATGCCGTAAGAATAAATATTTCCAATTCTTCGCAAGTTATTCGTGAAATGGTTGGTAAATATATTATAATTAATGCAAGCCTCAACTATCTCAAGTCCAATAAAAGTCCCGGTAATAGTACGATTGATGGAATCGCGTACATTTCAATCGTTGATGTTAAAGATAGGATTCCTGTTGATCTGGAAGATTGGAGCGTGGAAAAAGGACTCTACATTCCGTCAATTAGTCCAGGACAATCGCTCCCATTAGAATGGAATGTAAGACTCGTCAAAGCAGGTTCATATACAATTGCTGTTCTCTTTAATGAAAACAGGAATCCTTTCTCATCTCCTATCGTTAGTTCTAGAATCAATCTTGAAGTATTACCAAAATTAAATCTCAATCCAAGTAATGTCCTTCCTGTTGCATTTGGAGTACCAGCTTTGTTGATTGGAGTTCTCGGTACTTTAAATTATTTCCGTGGGAGGAAAACCGGCATTTATAGATAGCAAGTTAATTTTTTTTAACAATATGTAAATACGGTTCATTAAAAACTAATCTAATAAGGAATATAATACAAGTCTATAACCGTTGTTAATGGAAATCAAAGCTCCGTCTAAGTTGGTAACTTATTATGAATGAATGAAATAAATACTAGAATCGACTAACAAAGAGTCAGTTTGCTATGGTTTTACAATTAACGAGGTGAATTGGATTATTAGAAGATAAATCAAACTCAACGAAGGAGAGGATATTGACTTTTATTCAAAAAAATCCTGGGTGTTATCTTCGCCAGATAAGAAATGAGTTGTCCTTATCGATGGGATCTGTTCAATACCATGCTTATCAGCTTCAAAGAAGCGGAAAGATAACCTCTACAAGAGAAGGATTGTATAAACTTCATTTTCAATCAGGAGCCTATAAAGATCATGAAAAGTTACTGTTCAGAGTATTAAACCAAGAGACACCAAGAGAGATCATTTTGTTTATTATTGAACAGAAATATCCTACACAAACTGATATCGTAAAAAGATTGGGAATATCTGCACCGTCTGTAAACTGGCACGTTAGGCGGTTGATTGAATTAAATTTAATAGATGAGTTTAGGGAGGGAAGGTACAAAAGATACAAACTGCGTGATAATTCAATTGATTCTAAATACATAGTGGAATTGTTAAAGACTCACCATCCGAGTCTCTGGAATAAATGGAGCAACAGACTGGTTGAAATGTTCCTGTCACTATCAGACGAAGATAAGTAGAAGTTGTAAATATAGTGGTATCTTTTCCTGAAAATGGATTATTTGATTTAGTGGAGGATCTCCTATATATGGTAGGTACAATCTTCGCTGCTATCCTAATTGCATTGTCGATTTCTGCCTACCGGAATACACATTTGAGAAAACTGCTTTATGCCAGTTTCGCATTTCTTCTATTTGGTATTTTTCTGTTTTACGAGTATTTAGAACATAGCATACCCTTAGACAACCCCTTTACTGACATCGTACTGCCTTCTATGGCACTTTCTATTTTAGTGCTATTCTTCTTAGCTATAGTAAAGAAAAGGTAGTCACATTTAATCATCAAATTGTTCTGCTATAAATGGTACTTGTCCAGTTAAGTTATTCAAATTCGCACCAACTGCACCTCAGGCTTATTGTCTAATAAACCATAAATAATTTTTAGATATTCTTGGATTTTCTCAAATATGGTAATGAATTTCGAGCCCTGGATTGGCCGACATACTTTAATTTGATATGTTGAGGAGTTTTATGTTTATGACTCCTTCAACGGCTAGTTCGTTTGATTGCAAGTCACTTAGATGTCTGTAATAGAAATTTTAAATAATATTCTTCAATAGAATATTATTGTCATGAATAGTAACAAGTATATTCATCTGATATTAGTTGCTGGCGTGTTGCTCTCTTTGGTAATCGTTTCAAATATGAACCCTAATTTTGTGCTTGCACAGGGTGAGAAATTCAAAGCAAAACTTAATGGAGATAGCGAAGTGCCACCTGTAACTACTGCAGCAGCAGGGAAAGCCAAATTTAAAGTCATGGGAGACGCCATTACCACAAACATTAACATAACAGGAATAACAGATGTGACAATGGCACATATTCACGCAGGGGTAAAGGGACAAAATGGGGAACCCGTAGTAGATCTAATAAAAACAGGCAAGCAGGAAAAATCAGGGGGAGGAGTAATAATCCAAGGAGAAATTAAAGCTTCTGACCTTCAAGGTCCCATGGCTGGAAAGACATTACAAGATCTCCAAACCGCAATGGGCAACGAAGAAACATATGTCAACATTCATACCGGTGACCATAAAGACGGAGAGATAAGGGGACAAATTAAGGCAAGCGGTGGTAATGCTACGAGCGCAGATACTTCGGGTGGAAGTAGCACCGCCGATGTGGGGCCTAGTTCAGGTTACTAGCAATCATTTGCAATTATTCTAAGTCCCTCTACTAACAAACGTACTAGTGTAATCACAAGTGGGACATTTTTTCTTACTAATACTAAATCTTCAAGTATAAAGGTACTTTACCTTATAAACAATGGACGGGAATGTATCAAGATGTCATTAAAACTGTTCCTAAAGCAAGTATTACTCCTATCAGGAGCAATTTTACTGTTGGTGGTTGTTTCTTGTTCATCCATTGAAATCGAGGGATAGATTTCAGTATCCCTATGTTTTAATTTTATATAAAGCGATTGGTACAGTTGACTAATCGTCAATTAACTTTTATATGCCATCAATTCTTTAGTTCCTTTCATGCAATACAACAAAACACTACGCTTAATTATATTGGCCAGCACACTATTATCATTGTTACTAGTTTCAACTACGTACTCAAATCTTACCTATGCACAAAACAAATTTAGAGCGAAACTCGATTCAAATAATGAAGTCCCACCCATAAATTCAACAGCAGAGGGTGTGGCCACATTCAAGGTAAAGGACGATACAATAACTTCCAAGATCAATATAACTGGATTAACCGATGTTTCAGGCGCTCAGATACACACAGGTAAAAGTAAAGAAAATGGTAATCCAATAGTTGACTTGTTAAAAACAGGCGAGAAGACTAAAACGTCGGGAGGAGCTACAATTAAGGGAAACTTTACTGCTTCCGACTTTGAAGGTTCCATGAAAGGAAAAGCTCTATCT
>Ga0207428_10003661_pt1 | contig 14809 bp, 11 predicted proteins | sample RhiMethybrSRZTD1_FD_187600 | JGI IMG/M metagenome (GOLD analysis project Ga0207428, IMG submission 187600) | Populus rhizosphere microbial communities from Tennessee, USA - Rhizosphere MetaG P. TD hybrid SRZTD1 (SPAdes) (version 3) | ecosystem: Host-associated > Plants > Roots > Rhizosphere >...
ACCGCTTCGAGCGCTTTGGACAGGGTCTCGATCCCTTCAGAAAAATATCCGTCGTCGTTAGTGACTAAAATCTTCGTCATAAGACGGCGGCATCTTCACCCATCGAGGCCGCCAATGGCAATAGGGGGCGCCCCGAATTAACGAAGATCGAGGATCGCGACACCCGTTCCATTTCTATAGTTCTCAAGAGAATTTTTCAGCCACGAATGAACACGAATATTCACGAATAGAAGCGAGAGAATGGCAGCTAAATGACTTATCAAGATCAGTAAGAAGATTTGTGTTCATTTGTGTTCATTCGTGGCTGAAATTCTTTATTCTTAAATTCTATATCCTCGATCCTCGATCCTCGATCCTCGATCCTCGATCCTCGTATATAATCGCCAGGCTTATGCCCTTGAACACAGACTCCCTGTTAACCGATCCCGCCCGCGTTCGACGGATCGTGACGCAGGCCCTGCTGCTCGTCGCGGCGGCGGCGGCCCTCATCTGGCTGCTCTTCGCGCTGCGAATGGTCCTGTTGCTGCTGGCGTTCACGGCCATCTTCTGTTACCTGATCGCGCCGCTGGTGGATATCTTTGAATTCCCGATCCGGGTCGGCAGGTTCGTCCTGCGTCTCCCGCACACGCTGGCGATCGTCATCGTCTATCTGTTGATAGCCGGCGCCGTGACCTTCACGCTCGAAAAAGTCGGCCCGATGCTCTCAGACCAGCTCGGCGCCTTTTTCGAGAACACGCCCAACTACGCGAAACAACTCGATCAATACGCCAAGCAACTCTCGGCGCTGCCGAACCGCTATCGTCTGCCCTCCATCTGGCGGCAATCCCTGACCGACGGGATGAACGCCGCGATCTACGGTCTGCTGAACTGGCTGCAGGGGGTGGCGTTTAAAACCGTGAGCCTGGCGTCTTATCTGCTCTGGATAGTCCTGATCCCAGTTTTGGGATTCTTCTTTCTGAAGGACGCGAAGACGATCAGCGACAGGTTTCTGTCGGCGCTGCCTGCCGCCGACATGCGCTACCGCGTGGCCACATTTCTGAATGACGTGAGCGAGACGATGGCTGGATACATCCGGGCGCAGTTGCTGGCCTGTTTGATAGTCGGAGTAGTCGTGGGCGTTGGGCTGTGGCTGCTGGGATTGCCTTACCCGCTGGTTTTCGGGATCGGAGCCGGCTTGTTCGAATTCGTTCCGGTCGTCGGGCCGGTCTCACTCGGCGCGGTCGCCGTACTCGTGGCGAGTTTCCATTCGTGGCGCAACGCGCTTCTGGTGTTTGCGTTCCTGGCGGTCTATCGCGTAATTCACGATTACGTCATCTTCCCGCGCCTGATCAGCCGAGGCGTCGAGGTTCATCCGGTCGTGGTGATCCTGGCGGTTTTGAGCGGCGCAGAGCTGGGCGGAGTTGTCGGAGTCTTCTTGAGCGTCCCCGTGGCCGCGCTGTTGATCGTCTGCCTGCGGCATTGGCGCAGCCTGCGGCAGGATCGGTCTCTTGCCCTGGTCGAGGCCAACAACGAGCCGTTAGTGGGAGTGGGGAGTGGGGAGGAGTGGGGAGTGGTGAGTAGAGAATAGGGAACGCGGCGTTGAAAATAATTTCCCCATTCCCTACTCCCCATTCCCCACTCTCCGTAGAGTTTATGAATAAACATCCGATAGACAGAGAATCATTGGAGCGCGATTGCGATTTGGAATTTTTCGTGGCGGGAGGCCCGGGCGGACAGCATCGCAACAAAGTGGAAACCGGCGTCAGGCTGACGCATCGCCCCACCGGCATCGTAGTCACGGCGACCGAACGGCGCTCGCAATCGGCCAACCGCGAAGCGGCTTACGGGCGAATGGCCGAAAAGCTGGAAAAATTGCAGCGCCCGCGCAAGCCCCGCAAAGCGACGAAGCCCACTGCCGGATCGAAACGCGAGCGCGTCGAGCGGAAGCGCAAACAAAGCGAGCGCAAACGAGGACGGGGCAAGTGGAGAGCGGGGGATGCGGAGTGAGGGTTAAGCGTACAAGGGAAATTTTTGATGTGTAATCATCAGGACATTGTTCATCGTTCATTTTTCATTTGTCATTGCTGTGGCCGCGCCATTCCACAATGACAAGTGAACTTAACTCAAAATCCTTGCCCGACGGCTTACTGCCTCTTTATAAGCGGGACCATCGCCCGGCGAGAGACGGGCGGCGCCCCAAACACGGATCCACGTCCGACCGCCTGTCCAAACACAGGCCCGACTCCCTGTCCGCCCAGGATGTTCTGCGCGATTGAAAGGCTCATCATCAATCTGAGTTCGTTCAACTGCCAGCGTTTAAGCAGGCTGACAGCGCGATCAAAATCCTTCCGCGCCAGCGCCGCGAAGAGCGGGACAATGCTCCCCGAATAGCCCACCCAGCCGCCTCCGTCCATGATCCTGATTTCACCTTCTTCCATCCCGCCGAAGGACTGAATCTCCAGGTTGGCGGCGACCAGCCGGTTGATCCTATCGACGGCCGCTTCGGCTATTTCGAAGCTCATATCGGAATCGATATTGACGGCCACGCTGGCGACGGCCACCTGCGCTTCGAGTTGATCGCTCCTCTGCATTCGCGAGCCGATGAGCGATCGGGCTTCGCCCAACATCTCGCGCGCTAATTTCTCATCTCCCTTGCCGGCGGCGGCTGACGCCCACTCGGCAAGGGCTGACGCGCGCTGTTCGTCGGTGCGCATGCGGGCGAGAGATCTCCTGGCCTCGGCGAATTTGCCTTCGCCGACGGCGCGATCCGTTGTTCTGCGCTCGATGTTGGAGAGCAGATCGTTCGCCTGCCACTTATCCGGAATGTTCTCCTTGACGATCTTGCGGGCCGTCTCCTCGTCGCCCTGCTCTATGGCCTTGTTTACGGCCTGGTAATAGATGTTCTGGCGGACTTCCTGCGGCGCTTTCGGGGCCAGGGCGAGTAGTTCCTGAAGCGATTTGAGGTGAAGATCGCGTCCGCCTTCAGCGTAAAATTTCTCATACGGACTGCCGTACTTGGCATTGCCGAACTGCGCGACCTTTGCGCGGACCGCCGCCGCGCGCGCCGGGAGTAATTTTTCGATGTCCGCCAGATAGTTCGGTATTTGCACGAGCAGGCCGCGCGCCTTGTTGGCCTCTTCCTGATTGATCAGATTGTTGGTCGTGATCTTGAGAGTGGCGGCGACGACGACTTCCAGGACGTCGCGGTAAGCCTGTTGTATCTCGGCGGAATTGATTTGCGGCGCGTTCGCCGCGTCCGAGATATTTCGCGCATTGGCGATTTCGACGCCGCGCGTCTTCAGAACGCTCAACACGCCGAAGGCAAAGCCGGAAGCGTTGTAATCAGCCAGGATGTCCTGCGATTTCAAGCCGCTGATGATCTTCTCGGTCAACGCCGAGGCGGCCTTAGGGTCTTTTCTTTGCAGGGCGCTCCAAAGGTTGATGACCTGATAATCCAACTTGCCGTTGAGATAGTCGTCGGCGATCCGCAGGGCCGTCTGCGAATCGCTCTCGGCGATCTGAGAGGCCAGGTTCAATTCCAGCGCCTTCTCCTGCTGCTCCTCGCCGGAATTGCGCGCGCTGTCGGCCGCCTGCAGCGACCGGGTTAGCTGCAGGAATTCCAAAGCCAGCTTCGGGTCCCGCCTCGTCAGCAAATTCAAGACTATGTGGCGCAGGTATGAGGCGTTGTATCGGCGGGGGTAACGCGAATCGAAGTACTGGCCGTCCTCCTGCGCCGCCTTGTCTTTCGCCTCGCGCATATGGGCGACGGCCTGATCCATCGCCTCGCGGACTAGCGCCCGCGCCCGCTCTTCATTGCGCGCCCACAAAACGTCCGACGCGCCGGCCAGAATGTAGACTCTATTTTCCGCCAGTTTCAGAGACGCCGCTTCGGTGACCATCTCGTCTAGCAGGCCCAGCGCCTTCTTCTCGAGTTCCTTCGCGGCCTTCTTCTCTTCTTCTGTCTCCTGTGATTCCTGCGGCGCCGGTTGGATTCCGGTGCGCTGGCGCGGAATTTGCGCCAATGGAGATGAGACGAGCGACAATAGGATAATAACTGTATGAACGGTTGAAAAAACTTTCCTGGGCTTCAGAGTCATAATGACATCCTGCGGAAAATTCCTGATGGCGCAGGCATTCCAGCCTGCGCCCACATTGGTCATCGGTCCCCAAATAAGAAGAATGCTCGACCCTCGACTTTCTCGGCGCCGAGAATTTTATTCAGTAGCGTCAGGCAGATCGCCAACCGGACCTCGTTGATCTGCCAACGTTTGAGCAGCGCCACCGTGCGGTCGAAATCTTTTCGCGCGAAGGCAAGTAAGCGCTGATCCAGGTTGTTAGTAATGTTGGCGAATTCGCCCGCGTTCAGACGCATCTCGCCGTCAAGCGCGTTGGCGACGAGGGGGGACGTCATTCCGCCTTGATCGAATTTAGCGATCGTCGCCACGGCGTTCAAGACCGTGTTCAGGCGGTCAATCGCCGAGACCATAATCTCGAAGCTCCGGTCGGGGTCGAGGTCGAGAGAGGCGGCGGCCAGGACCAACTGCGCTTCAACCTGCGAGCGCGTCTCCATCTCATTGCCGAGAAGTTCGCCCGCCTCTTTGAGTAACTCCCGCTGAGATTTCTGATCCTTGTCGGCCTCGGCCTTAGTGGCTAGTTCGACCAGGGCCATGGCGCGCTCCTCGCTCGACCCTAATCGCGAAACGCTCTTGCGCGCCTCTTCCAGTTTGCCTTCCTTCACCGCCTGCTCCCGCTCCTTCCGATCGATCTCGGCGAAGAGCGGATCCCAAGCCGCATCGTCAGGCAGGAAATCCTTCACGATATTGCGCGCGCGCGCCGTATCCCCCTGTTCGATGAGCTTCGTCGCCGCCTGCCGGTAAAGCATGTCCTTGAATTCTTCCTTCGATTTGGCGGCCATTGCGATCAGTTCGTCGGGAGATTTATTCTCCATGTCTAGAAAAATCTCCTGCGGCGCCTGATGGGGATAAATGGCTTTGTCGAATTGCGTTAGCTTCGCGCGGGCCGCCGGCGCCCGCGAAGGCAGATGCTTCTCGATGTCCGGCAAATACATTTGAACCTGCGTCAGCAGGTCTCGCGCCCGCCCCTGTTCCTGAAAATTCAGCAACTGATCCGCCGTGACTTTGAGCGCCGTCGAGACCATCAGTTCGAGCAGGTCGCGGAACATTTCCCGCGCCTCTTGCGGCGGTTGCGGCGATTCCTTCCCGTTCGAGCGGGAAGGCCGCAGTTGCCCGCGCAATTGGTTCAGCATGGAAGTCACCACGTAGATGGACTGGTAGTCTTTCAACGCGTCGACTGATTTGATCGCGGAGGTGATCTCGCCGGAGAGCTTCGCGGCGGCCTTCGGGTCCTTATTCAGCAAGTTCGCCCAGATTTCATAAATCTGATGGCTGACCCCATGCTTGAGGCTCTCCTCGGCGATCTGCAGCGCCGACCGCGGGTCGTTTTCGGCTATGCGGATGGCTAACTGCATCTCGAAATCGCGCTCGAAATCGGGTGAGGCCCCCTTGCCGCCGAACAACTTTCCCGCCTCGGGAAGCCGTGAAGCTCGCAGGAAGTCCAGCGCCATCCGGCTGTCACGCGCGGCCAGGGTCTGAAGCAATTGCGTCCGCAGCTCCATGCGAACCCCCATCGCCTGCATTGCGCGCAGCCCTTCTGGTCCGGTCCCGGGTTGGGCCTCTGGTTCGGCCCCAGGTTGGGCCCCAGGTTGGAATGGACCCTCGATGGCCATGAATTGACTGACCGCTTCGGCCAGAAGCGCCCGGGCGCGGTCTTCATTACGCTTCCAGAACAGGTCGGCGGCCGTGGTCAGAGCGTAGATCCGATTCTCGACCAGTTTCAACGACATCGCCTCGCCGACAATTTCGTCGAGCAGCGCGAGCGCCTTCTTCTCCAGTTCTTTATCCTCTTTTTGGGACTTTTCTTCCTTCTGCGCTCGAGTCTGCGCGGGCGTCTGCGCCAGGGCAGGCAGGCAAATTAAGAGCGCGGCGAGAAATGCCGCCGCAAATCGCTTCAGCCCCATAGATGAACACTCCTGCAGAAAAGAGTATGGCAAACTGGCAGTTTGCCTGGTTTTCCCGAAAGACCGCATCAAGGAATCAAGGCAACCCTCCTGGGAGCGCCGCCCATCCTTGCCTGCTGGGTTTCCGGCAACGACCGACTGACCGGCGCCAGCAGGCAAGGATGGGCGGCGCTCCCAGGAGGGTTGCCCCACCAATGAACGTTCCATCCGATTATAACTTGCGGGGGATGTCACTGCGAAAGAGCGCGGCAGATTGTACAACGGGGGGAGATTTCGACTCCGGTATAGACGCGAAAGCCACGCCCAAGTTCCATTCGTTTCCGAGCGATGAGCGTGGCTTCCTCGAAATTTGGGTTACGCAGCGCGAAGACTGCCTAAGATAACGGGTCCAGGGTTGCAACCCTCAATCCTCGACCCCCAACTCTCGATCTTCCTCATCTTCTTCTTCTTCGTATTCATCCTCATAAAACTCACCCTCCTCCGGCTCTTCGTACAAATAGCGTATGCTTTCTTTAAGCAGGAACAATTTCGGGCTGCCGTCGGCGGGGCCGAGGCTGAAGGTGTCTTTGTCGTAGTAGCGCACGAAACCGCGCACCTTTTTTTCGCCGGTGTCAAGCACGACGACAATGGGGATCTCTGAGGTCATCAACTGTTTCATGTACCAGGCTTCCATGCCCGTGCTCTCGATAGTCTGCGCCGGAGCTTTCTTCACGATTTTCTTCTTGCGTTTGGGCGCGCGCTTCTTGCCCTTCTTAGGGCCGGCTGCTTTACCGAATTTACCCCCAGGCTTGCCTCCGAATTTACCACCGCCGAATTTACCACCGCCCCTGCCCGGCTTACCCGGCTTCCCCCCAAATGATTTTTTCTTTGTGGGCTTGCGGCCCCCTCCTCTGAATATAGGCATAAAGACTCCGGTCTATTGGTTAACCGACTGTTTACTCGACCATTTCGACGGAAACGGCGAGGATAGATTGCGTTGACGTCGTTGTTCTCGAATGTTTGCGATGCGTTTCTGAATATAGTTCGGCGAATTCTGATCGGGCTCGGTCTGTTCCAGTATACGAATCGCCAGGTCGTACTGGAGCGTGCGCACGTAACAATCGGCCATTCCGAAGCGAGCGGCGCGGCGGATCATGGCGTCCTTGGTGTTGGACGCCACCGTCTGGTAGGCCGGGATGGCGTCCTCATACTCATCCCGCAAGAGCCTGATGCCTCCGATCCGCAAATAAGCGCGTTCGGTCAGACTGTCGTAAAGCGCGCCGGCGACCACCTTTTGATATTCGGCCAGCGCCTGTCCCCGGTCGTTCAGATCGAAATACATGTCAGCGACGCTGAGGCGCAGGCGGCGGCGCTCGCTTTGATCGCTGATCTTCGGCAAGACGCCCTCGTACTCGCTGATGGCCTCCCGGTATTTCTTGGTCAGCCCGTAGCAGTCGCCGAGTTGTACCCTCGCATGGACGATGTCTGGCGATTTCGGGAACTCCTCAATGAAGTGGATGTAGTGTTCGATAGCGCGGTCGTACCGCTTGAGATCGCGCTGGTAAATCGTCGCCACCCTCAGCCGGGCGAATTCCGTTTTGTCGCTCTCCGGATTCTCCTTGAGGAACTGCTCGTAATAATCCGCCGCCGCGCGATAATCGGCCTTGTCCCATGCCGCCTGCGCGCTATCAAGCAGCGCGCCGCGGGAGCAAGAAATACCTAGCGTAGTCAGCGTAAGGAGGCAAACCGTTAACAGCAAATTTATGAAAGTCGGGGCGTTGTCAATCCGCGAGTGGGGTAACACCTGCTTCAGCTTTTCCATCACCCATTTTCCACCTTCCGTCTTCCGTTTCTATTCTCCATTTTGACCGATTCCTCGGTTTGCCCTTTCTACAAAGGGCCGTTCACTCGGCTGTGAACTCCACGGGGAATGATTGGCGCAATACCGCGCGCGAGAGGCTGCGCGGTTGATCGATAAATCCGCCGCGCAGCCCCTCGCGTGCGGCGCTGTACCAGTGTCCCAATGTTACGTGGTCTGATTTAGGCTTCCGCCTCTTCGGCCACCTGCACGCTCTGCTGTTCGACGAGCGACGCGCTTGCCACCAGGTCGCCGCCCGAGGCGTCGATCAACTTGACGCCCTGGGCGCTGCGCCCGGTGGCGCGAATCTTTTCGGCTTCGAGGCGGATCAGTTTGCCGTTGCTGGTGATGATCAAGACTTCGCTGTCCTTCGCGACCGGCATGACGGCGACCACCTTGCCGTTCTTATCTGTGGTCTTGATGTTGATCACGCCTTTGCCGCCGCGCGACTGAACGCGGTATTCCGAGAGCGGCGTCTGCTTGCCGAAACCGTTGCTGGTGACGCTCAACATCTGCTCCTCGCCGTCCACGGCGACGACGCTGACCACGTAATCGTCGTCGCGCAGCGTGACGCCGCGCACGCCGCGGGCCTGGCGCCCCATGTCGCGCACCTCCTCCTCGTCGAAGCAGATCGCCATGCCTTCGTGCGTGGCCAGGAAGATCTTCTTCGCGCCGTCGGTCACCTCGACCGTCATTAGTTCATCGCCTTCGTTAACGCCCATCGCAATGATACCGTTTTGCCGGATATTGCCGAATTCTGAAAGCTCAGTCTTCTTGATCACGCCCTTGCGGGTGACCATCACAGCATATCGGCCTTCGGCGAATTCGCGGACCGGGATCACGCCCGCGATCTTCTCGCTCGACGGCAGGCTGATCAGGTTGACGATGGCCTTGCCTTTGCCCGCCGCCATGGCGTCGGGGATCTCATGGACTTTCAGTTTATAGACCTTCCCCTCGTTCGTGAAGACCATCAGGTAGCTGTGGGTCGAGGCGATGAAGATGTGCGAGACGACGTCTTCCGACCGTGTGCTCATGCCTTTGCGCCCCGTTCCGCCGCGGCGCTGTGATTTATACATCGTCAGCGGCGTGCGCTTGACGTAGCCCGAATGTGTCAGCGTGATCACCACGTCCTCGTCGGCGATCAGGTCTTCGAGCGTCAACTCGACGCCGCTATCGACGATCTGCGTGCGGCGCTCGTCGGCGTACTCCTTCTGAACCGCGCGCAGTTCCTTGACGATCACGCTCTTCAGCGCGCGGTCGCTCGCCAGAATCTCTTCCAGCTCGGCGATCAGCTTGATCACCTCTTCGTATTCGTCGATGATCTTCTGCCGTTCGAGGGCCGCAAGGCGGCGGAGCTGCATGTCGAGTATCGCCTGCGCCTGAATCTCCGTGAACCTGAACTTGTTGACCAGCCCTTGCTTGGCGTCGTCCGTGGACTTCGACCCGCGGATCAGCTTGATGATCTCGTCGATGATGTCTATGGCCTTCTTAAGGCCCTCTAGGATGTGCGCGCGGTGCCTGGCCTTCTTCAACTCGTACGTCGTGCGGTTGCGCACGACCTCGCGGCGGAAGGCGATGAATTCGCTGAGCGTATCGGCCAGGTTGAGGATCTTCGGCTGGCCGTTGACGATCGAGAGGTTAATCATCCCGAACGAGATCTGCATCTGCGTCATCTTGTATAGTTTGTTCAGGATGATCTGCGGGACGGCGTCGCGTTTGAGTTCGATGACGATGCGGACCTTCTTCTGCGCGGTCGATTCGCGGTCGGTCTCGTCGCGAATTTCCGAAATGCCCTCGACCTTCTTGTCGTTGACCAGGTCGGCGATATGTTCGATCAGCTTCGCCTTGTTGACCTGGAAAGGAATCTCGGTGATGACGATGGCGTCGCGCTCCTGGGCGCCGCGCCCGATGCGGTCGATGGCGGCCCTCGCCCTAATCTGCATCACGCCGCGCCCGGTCTCGTAAGCCTGCTTGACACCTTCGCGGCCGTATATGAACCCGCCCGTGGGAAAATCCGGCCCCGGCACGATCTTGATCAAATCTTGGATCCGGGTGTTCGGATGCTGGATGAGTAGAATGGTCGCCTCGATGATCTCGCCCAGGTTGTGCGGTGGAATCTTGGTCGCCATGCCGACGGCGATTCCGTCAGAACCGTTGACCAGCAGGTTCGGCACGCGCGTCGGCAAGACGGTCGGCTCCTGGCGCGATTCGTCGTAGTTCGGGACGAATTTAACGGTCTCCTTCTCGATGTCTGCGAGCATCTCCGTTGAGATGCGCGTGAGGCGCGCTTCGGTGTAGCGGTAGGCCGCCGCGTTATCGCCGTCTACAGAGCCCCAGTTTCCTTGTCCGTCGATCAGCGGGTAGCGCATGGAAAAATCCTGCGCCATTCGAACCATCGAGTCGTAGACGGCGGTGTCCCCGTGAGGGTGATAGGCGCCGAGCACGTCACCGACGACGTTGGCCGATTTCTTATACGGCTTGCCGGGCGCCAGCCCCTTCTCGTTCATCGAGTAAAGAATGCGCCGGTGGACGGGTTTCAAACCGTCACGAACGTCGGGCAGCGCGCGACCGATGATCACTGACATGGCGTAGTCTAGGTAACTACGCTTCATCTCGTCTTCAATGTTGACCTGTGATTTCAGTTGATTATCCATAATGAAAATTAAAACCGGCCTACCCCGGGCGCTCACGGCCCCTTAACAAGGGTACACAAAGGCCTATCGGGAGCGCGGCAAGTCGCTCTTCCAACATCTGGGTTTGGTTTGCGTAAAAAAATTCTCTTCCGCCTGACGGATCATTTCCAGAAGATTCGCGCTCATTGATTGGCTAACGATTTTAACCGCTAGCTCGTCGATGCACAAGACATCCAAACTTTATAAGGCAAACCATCTCAGACAAATAGTGTGGATGGGGAGCGTGGGACGCAAGCCACAATTATGAAACCAGGAAGTAATAGCAGCGTCTCAAAGAGATCACATATCGCCGCTCCAGCGCGAGGACAGAAGCCGGATCGCGGACGCGCGGCTATGATAGCTTGCTCATTTGCGCCTTAGCAACAGATAGCAGATGTCAGATAGCAGATGTCAGATGTCAGATTCCAGGTTCCAGGTTCCAGGTGTTAGGTGTCAGGAATCTGCGGAATCACTCATTTACTGACATCTGACATCTGCTAAATCAGGTGTTTATCGTATCCAAGCTCAATTAGCTTACCGAAGGCCTGCCATACGTCGTCGGGTATCTCCTGTTCGATCTGAAACCCGCGGCCAGGATAGATTCTGATTCGCTGCAGGTCGCCGACCATAATGTTGATGACCAGGTCGCGCGGCAAATCTTCGGTGGGGTATTCGGAAAAGGGTATGGGCGGAGAGGCGGCTATAACCTTCTTGCCCGGCCAGAAATTCATAAACGTGGCGAAAGCGCGGCGCTCCATATAAGGCTTTTGTACGAGGATCAGGCTATCCGGATTTATCCCTTTCGATTCGAGAAGGCGGCGGCTGAAGACCACGTTCTCGCCGGAGTTTGTAGATTCCGCCTCGATCAGCATCGCGCCTTCTGGCACGCCTTTCCGCAAAGCGATCTCGGCGAAAAGCTCCGCCTCGGGCCTGTTGAAACGCTCACGCGTCAACGCCCCGGCGTTGCCCGAAAGCACGAGCAGCGGGGCCCAACCCTGTAAATACAATCCGGCGGCGTATTCGGCCACGCGCAGGTCGTTGCTCCCCAGAGCGAGAATGATGTCAGTCTTTTCGAGCTTGTGGTTAAGGTGATGGTAGTCCCAGATTTTCCTGGCGAGTTCGTCGATCAGCGATTCAGACATATAAATAATCAGCGCCGCGAGCGGTAGCGGACCTCTATTGATCAGGCCGCGCCCGCTACCGCTCGCGGCGCTGATTATTTATTGCGTGGTTTGCCCTTGCCGCCTTCTCCCAGGTCAAGTTTCGGGATGCCGAACTGGCCTGCGAGCTGGCGGACTTTTTCCAGATCGATCGAGCCGACGATGTTGACGACAGTAAGTTCCGTCGGGTCGGCGGCGACGATGGCCACCCCCAGGACAGTATCTCCCTGATACTTCATGTGAACGTCGACGTTCGAGCCGCGGCGGCTGGTGACGCCGACGATCTTATCCCATCCGGGCTGGCGCAGTTGTGAGCGGATCGGTTCGAGGTCGTTCGGCGCATACTCTTGGGGCTTGTCGAACTCGAAGACCCGGACGTAAACCCCCTTCAAACCGGAGACGATCTCTTTGACCTTCGCCTCGTCGGGATTATTGGCGGAAAGAAACTTCGCCGCAAGTCGCAACGACCTTTCATCGAGCGCGACCTCGACCGCCTCCGCCGCCTTATCCCTGAGCTTGTTGAGGCTATCGATTTGCAGCCTCGCGTCTTGCGCCCGCGCCGTCGCGAAGCAAAACGCCGCAAGCAGGACCAAGACGATAGTCCGCAAGGGTCGAATTCTTTTCATTCCTACTAACTCGCTCACCGAGTATTTCTCCTCTGTCGTCCGACATTCGATCCGCCGCAGCGCGTGAGATGAAACTCTCTGTCCAACAGGGCCATTTCATCCATGTCCATCGGGCCGACGATGTTGATGACACAGACTTTTCTCGGCTCGGTCGAGACGGCCGCGAATCCAGCGATCTCGTCGCCGCGCGGCATGAAGAAGACTTCGTCGCTCTTGTTCCGATTGCGAACTTCGACGATCCGTTCCCAGCCCGGCGAGCGCAATTGCGCGCGGACCTCCTCGATGTCGGCGTCGGAGTATTCGCCGTCCCGCGCGAATTCATAACCCCGGACGTAAACGCCCTTCAACTTCGACAGCAATCCTTTGAGCTTCGACCGCTCGGATTCGCCGAGCGAGACGAGCCTCCTCAAGAACTGTACCTGTACGTCGTTCATTGTTACCTCGACGCTCTCGGTCGCGCGGGCCGCGAGCCTGTCCAGATGGTCGAGACGCAATCGCGCGTCCTGAGCGCGCGCCGCGCTAAAAAACAGGAGCGCCAGCAAAGCCGACGAGCAGCCTGCTGCGACTGATTTTATATTCATCTTCTCTCCCCTGGATCAGTGCGGCGAGCGGTAGCGAGTGTGTCTCGCGCAACACGTTACTTACCGAAGCGCCGCTCGCTACCGCTCGCGGTACTGATCCGATCATCTGTCGTAATAGCCACGGCGCGTTTTCGCCACCGCGTCTTCGCGGCTGAGTTTCACGCCGATCTTCCGGAACTCGCCGTTGTGTTTCGGCTTGTCCGGCGAATAGGCCAGACTGTAGAGCGTGTGCAATTCGCCTGCGACGCGTTTGTACGCGCCATCGAGCTCTTCTTCGAGCTGCGCGCTGAAGACCTCGCCGCCGGTCTGCTCGGCCAGCGAGTCGAGCTGTTTGCGCGCGATCTTGCGATTCTCACTGCCGCTCATCAGTCCGCCGCCGCCGCCGAAAAGCAGTCCGACCTTGTCGTAATGGTTCTGGCCGATGAAATAGATGGGGTAGATCGTCACGTCCTCTTCGGAGGCGCGATCCAACAATTCGTCGAACGTGCGCGTGGTCTCTTTATCGCCGATCAGCGATTCGTCTTCGCCGTCCGTCAGCACGACGATGGCCTTGCGCGCGTCCGGAATTTGATCCAGTTGATCGAGCGCCTGCCACATCGAATCGTAAAAAGCCGTGCCGCCGTCGAAGCCCTTGATCTGCTCGACGACTTTCTTGAGACTTTCTTTGTCCGTAGTGAAATCCGACAGCGCCCGGTACCTGCGTGTGAAGGCGACTAGCGCGATCCTGTCCTGCGCGGGGAGCGCGTCAATGAATTTCCTGGCGGCGTCGGCCATCGCTTTGCGTTTCGATTTCGTGCTCCCGCTCAGGTCGAGAAGCATGATCACGTTGACCGGAGCGTTGACAGGTTTGAAATGCGAAACATCCTGTTTGACGCCGTCTTCGGTAACGACGAAATCTTCCATTTTCAGGTCGGTCAACGGCCGCCCCCCCTTGTCCATCGCTTTGACGTTCAGATTGACCAGGCGCGTCTCGATGCGAATGGCCCCGGGCGTCGGCAAATTCGGTTTAACTTCAGTTATCGCGGGCGCGGCGGAAGAGTCTTCGGCTTTCGTATCGGTTTGCAAAGGCGGGTTGTTTCCGCCATTGGATGCGGTGTCCAATGCCGGCGCGGGTTTCGATTCATCGGCCTTGACGTCGGCCGCCTGAGACGGCCCGGCCTGTGATGAATCAGCGCTCGAAGGATTGCCCGAGGGGCCCGAGGGATTGGATGCGGCGGGGCGCGGAGGGCGATTCGACGCTACAGCGGCGTTGTTGCCGCGGATCGATTTGCCGAGCGAGACGCCCATTATCTTCGGGTTTTCGAGGAAGCGGGCAGCCGCGTCGGGATTGAATTTGACTTCGAGCACGACGGCTTCGCGGTCTTCCAACACGGCCAGCGCGAACTGAACGTCCTTGCCCGAGCTTCTGACGTAAATGAAAGTATGGCTGGCGCCGTTGCGCTTCGAACTGACCTGGACCATCGGCCGCCAGTCTTTGTCGTAAGCTTCGCGCATCACCGAGTCGAAGGAGGCCGCGCGCTCGTGGGCGGAAAAATTCTGATCCTCGAAGACGGCCAGCTTGAACCCCTTCACCCCCGCCGGGCGAATCACTTTGATCGCGAAGTTGGCCAGACCTAGAAACGGAATGCGGACCTTCTTCGCGCCGTAATTGGTCTCGATGTGTTTGACCACGTCCTTGAAGCCTTTACCCTTCGCCAGAGCGAAGAACGAAGGCGAAACGAGCAGCGCGATCATTATCGCGAACAGGAAGGTCTTTCGGACGAGATGTAATAACCGGGTCATAACGTTACCTCCTTCTGTTGCGACGGGGAGACGGGGCGACAGGGCGACCGGGGGAAAAGAATCTTTTCCGGTTCCCCCCGTCCCCCCGTCGCGTGAGTCGCCCCGTCTCCTTCAATTGGCTCCTCTGCGAGTCTT
>Ga0207428_10003665_pt1 | contig 14806 bp, 17 predicted proteins | sample RhiMethybrSRZTD1_FD_187600 | JGI IMG/M metagenome (GOLD analysis project Ga0207428, IMG submission 187600) | Populus rhizosphere microbial communities from Tennessee, USA - Rhizosphere MetaG P. TD hybrid SRZTD1 (SPAdes) (version 3) | ecosystem: Host-associated > Plants > Roots > Rhizosphere >...
ACGTCGCAGCGTGAGTCGGGCATTCTTGTGGATGTTCATCCAGGCCTCCTGTCCCGGGTGAGTAATGACTTGGCAGCCACTACTTTCCCCAGGTCGGCCTGGGTGAACAACCTCTTGCTTCGTCACAACTAGATCATCGAAGGGGGGCCTCGACGGGCGTCACGCCCAGCTGAGCGCCAGGCGCACCGCCGAGAGCAGGTCCGGGGCGCTGGCGCAGTCGCGGCGTCCCCAGAAGCCGCCGGGATCGAGCAGCACGGCCCGCAGGCCCGCGGCGGCGGCGCCGCGCACGTCGATCGAGTAGAGATCGCCGATGTAGGTCGCCTCGGACGGGGCAACGCCGGCTCGCTCCAACGCCAGCTCGAAGATTCGCGGATCGGGCTTCTCCACGCCCACGTTGCCCGAGTCGATGACGAAGTCGAGATGGGACGCCACACCGACCAGCGTCAGCACCGACGCGACCGAGCCGTTCGAGTTCGAGATCGCCGCCGCCCGCGCGCCGGCCTGACGCACGAGCGCCAGCGATTCCAGCGCCTGGGGATCGCGGCTGGTGAAGACGCCGACCGGCGGATTGTAGGCGCTTCGCCACGCGGTGACCTCTTCGATCGTCTTGCCGTCGGCGACGCCGAGCGCGTCGAGGAGGAAGCGCGTATAGCGGTTGCCCGCGTCCGCGGTTTCGGTGGAGGCGCCCGCGATGCGGGCGAAGAGCTCGTCGTCGAGCCGGACCCGCGCCTGCCACTCCGCGCGCTGAACGGCCTCAGGCGCAACGCGCACGCCGTGGCGCGCGAGCTCGGCGGCAATGGCCGCGTAGTCCATACGGAGCAGCGTGTTGCCGGCGTCGAAGAAAACGGCTCGGATGGCTCAGTATAGTCGATCCGGTACACTGGCCGGGTGTACGCGCTCGGACTCGCCGCCCGCTGGCTTCATCTGGCGAGCTCCATCTTCCTGGTCGGCGCCGCCGCGATGATCGTGATCGCCGGCCGCTCCGACCGCCCCACGGCCCAGCGCTGGGAAGGCCGCGTGCTCGCGTGGGCGCGGTGGCTCGCGATCGTCGCGACGCTCTCGGGCATCGTCGTCGTCGCCACGCAGACCGCGCTCTTCGAAGGCCGCGCGTCGGCCGCCGCCGAGCCTCGCGCGATCGCGCGCGTGCTGGTGGACACCCAGTTCGGACGCGTGTGGATCGTGCGCGCCGGATTTCTCCTGCTGCTGGCGGCGTTCCTCTCCCTGCGGCTGTCGGTCGCGCACCGCACGGACTGGCGCGCCTCGCGCGGCGAGGCCGTGGTGCTCGGCATCGCCGCGCTGGTACCGCTGGCGGCGGCCGGCCACGCCGCGGCGGTCGAGCCCGACACCGTGCGCGCGATGGCGCTCGACGCCCTGCACACGCTCGGCGCCGGGCTCTGGGTCGGTGCGCTCCTGCCGCTGGCGCTCCTGCTGAAGACGGCGTCGAGCGACGCCGGCGCCGACGCGCGGCCCCACGCGGTCCTCGCTGCGCGCCGATTCTCGCGGCTGGCGCTCGGCATCGTGATCGTGCTGGCGGCGACCGGCACCTGGCTCGCGGTCACTCACGTCGGCAATGTCGCCGGCCTCGTCGGCACGAGCTACGGGCGCCTGCTGCTGACGAAGCTCGCGCTGCTGCTCGTGGCGCTGGGCTTCGCCGCGCTGAACCGGTCGGTGCTGCTGGCTCGGCTCGGCGGCGACGGGCCGACCGTCGGACGCCCGGCCATGCGCCGCCTCGCCCAGTTCGTGGCGGTCGAGGCGGGGCTGGCGCTGGCGATTCTCGTGATCGTCGCGGCGCTGAACGTGACGCCGCCAGCGCGGCACGAGGCGCCGGTGTGGCCGTTCACGATCCGGCTCTCGCTTTCGGCGCTCGAGGGCCGAGCGGCCGACGCGACGCGCGCCCTCATCGGAAGCCAGATCGCGGTGATCGGGCTGGTCGCACTGGTCGCGGGCCTGGCGATGCGAGCCTGGCGTCTGCCGCTCGCGGCGGTGGCGCTGGCGGCGGTCGGCGCCGGCGTGGGCCTGGCGCTTCCGCCGCTCTCGATCGACGCGTACCCGACGACCTATCTGCGCCCGTCGGTGCCGTACCAAGCCTCGGCGATCACTGCCGGCGCCGCGCTCTATCAGTCGCATTGCGCTGCATGTCACGGGCCGCGCGGCGCCGGCGACGGGCCCGCCGGCCGAACGCTTCCGCGATCGCCGGCCGATCTGCGCGCGCAGCACACCGCTCAGCACACCGCGGGCGATCTCTTCTGGTGGATCAGCCACGGGATCCCGGGCTCCGGCATGCCCGGCTTCGGCTCGCAGCTTACCGAGGATCATCGCTGGGAGCTGATCAACTTCCTCCGGGCGCTGTCGGCCGGATACGGCGCGCGAGGCATGGGAGCCACGATCGAGCGCGACCGGCGCTGGCTCGTGGCGCCCGACTTCACGTTCTCGGTCGGTCCCACGCCGCCGCGCTCGTTGAAGGACTACCGCGGACGCACGGTGCTCGTCGTGTTCTATTCCCTTCCGGGCTCGCGCCCGCGCATGAGTCAGCTGGCCGGGCGCGAGGGCACGCTGGCCATCCTCGGCGTCGAGGTCATCGCGGTGCCGATCGACGCCGATCCGAACGCGATCCGCCGTCTCGGTGCAGAGCCGCGCGTGCTGTTTCCTGTGGTCACCGAGGGCGCCGAGACGATCGTGGCGGCCTATCGGCTGTTCGCGCTGGCACCGCACGTCGAGCTCCTGGTCGATCGCCAGGGCTACGTCCGCGCGATCACGAGGAGCGGCGGCGAGGCGCTCGACGTCGACGCGCTGGTCGCGCAGGTCATACAGCTCAACGAGGAGAAGATCGCCGCCGAGGCGGCGCCCGAGGAGCACGTGCACTGATGCGGGCCTGGAAAGCGGTGGCCGTGATCAACCTGGCGCTGCTGATCGGCGCCGGGTGGGGCTACACGTTCTGGGGCCTGCGCGTCGGCCGGCTCGAGCGCGAGCTGGCCGAGGCCAAGGCCGCCGCGGAGAGCGGGATCGAGCGGCAGTGGGAAGTCGAGGGCATCGTGCGCGCCAGCCTTCCCGAGCTCGGCGTGCTGGTGCTGACGCACGGCGAGATCCAGGGCTTCATGCCTGCGATGACGATGGGTTTTCGCGTCGCCTCGCCGAAGATTCAGGAGGCCGTTTCGGTGGGAGACGCGGTACGATTTACGCTACGGGGAGTACCACCGAACGTGGCGGTGACCACGATCGAGAAGCTCAAGTGAGGGATACCGTGGTGAGATTTCTGACTCCTGCGCTCGTGGCCGCGACGCTCTGCCTCGCCGCGCCGGCGACGGCGGCCACGCTCTACATCACCAACACGAAGTCCGAATCGGCCTCGATCATCGATACCGACACCTTCGAGGTCGTGGGCACGGTTCACCTTGGCCAGGGCAAGCCCAACCGGATCGTGTTCCATCCAGACGGCAAGACGGCGTGGGTCGTCTACGACAAGAGCCACGACCTCGGCGTGATCGACGCCGAGTCGAAGAAGCTGGTCCGCCGCGTGAAGATCGGGGGCAACCCGTACAACCTGGCGTTCACCCCGGACGGCCGGCATCTCCTGGTGCTCGACTGGTCGAGCGACACGAGCAACGACGAGGTGATCTTCTACGATCTCAAGGAGCAGAAGATCGACGGCCGGGTGGAAGTCTCCACGTGGCCGGCCCACGCGATCTTTTCGAAGGACGGCAAGCTGGTCTACGTCTCGGGCGAGACCGCCGGCGACGTGACCGTGATCGACGTGGCGCAGCGCAAGGTCGTGGGCCGCATCATCCACGGCGGCGGCGACGCGATGGGCCTGGCGCTGCCGTCCGACGGCAAGACGCTCTACGCCGCGGCGGGCGAGAACAAGATGATCGTGAAGATCGACACCACCACGAACAAGACCGTGGGTGAGATCGCGCTGCCCGGCATCGTCCACGAGGCCACGCTCACGCTCGATGGCAAGTACCTCTACACAACTCTGCGGAAGACCAACAAGATCGTCGTCGTCAGCATGGCCGACGAGAAGATCGTCAGGGTGATCCCGCAGAAGGGCTATCCCGACCTGGTCACGATGGAGCCGACCGGGCGCTACGCGCTCGTCACGAACCGGTACGCCGACCTGGTCAGCGTGATCGATCTCTCGACCCACGCTCAGGTGCGGACGATCCCGGTCGGCAAGGCGCCCCACGGGATGGCCCTGCGGCCCCGCTAGGTGAGGCAGCGGCTGGCCGCGGCCGTCCTGGCCGCGCTGGCGCTCTGGCCGGCCGCCGCGCTGGCCCACGCCGTGCTCGTGAAGTCGGTCCCAGCCCAACGGGCCACCCTGGTCGAGGCGCCGCCGCGGATCGAGCTCTGGTTCAACGAGCGGCTCGAGCCGGCGTACTCGAAGGCGTCCGTGACGAACGAGGCGGGCGAGCAGGTCGACCGCCGCGACGTCGCGGTCTCGGTCGAAGATCCCCGCCGCCTCTCCCTCTCCCTGCCGCCTCTGAAGCCCGGCCGCTACACGGTCAGCTTTCGCGTGCTCTCCGTGGACGGGCACGTGGTCGAATCGCGCTTGAGCTTCACGGTCAAGGACCGGCGCTGACCGGCGTCAGAGCTCGCGCGGCACGCAGCGATTCTGGTTCGACGTCCATGCGCTGATGCGGCGCTCAGCGTCGGCGCGCTGATCGGGCGTGAGCTCGGGCTCGAGCGCCGCGATCTCGAGTCTCACCTGCTGTCGCGCGGCTTCGGCCTCGGGCGGAAGGCTCGCCTGCGCCAGACGCAGCCACTCGTACGCCTGCTGCGGGTCGCGCGGCACCCCGCACCCGCGACGGCAGTCCACGGTGAGCGGCCGCGGGAAGCCTCCCGTCGTGAGCGACATGCGCCCGTACACGGTGCCGAGGATCATCTGGGCGCGATACTGGCCCTGGTGCGCGGCCTTCGCCCACCACTCCCGCGCTGAATCGTAATCACGCGGCACGCCCTCGCCCAGGTAGAAGAGCGTGCCGTAGCGATACTGGGCGTCGCAATCGCCCTCCTCGGCCAGGGGCTTCCAGTACTGGATCGCGTTCTCGGGCTCCCCGCTGTCGAACAGGCGCAGGCCGGTCGCATAGGGGTCGTCGGGGTCGAAGTACGTGCCGGGAACACATCCGCCGAGGACGACTGCGAGAGCGAGCGCCACGCCCAGTCTGGCCAGCATACGGCTGATCCCTTCGCTGCTTTAACGGTACTCCCGGTGACCAAGTTCCGCGCGGAGCTTGCAATCCAGTGGCAATCGTGATGATGTACCGACATGTCGAAACGTCGCGCGCTGCTCCTGCTCCTGGGAGTCGTGGCGTTTCTGCTCGCCGGCGCGAGCATGCCGCACACGCACGCCGGCCCTGGCCCCGGCCTCTGGAACGCCGATCACGATCTCGCGCTGATGGCGGCGTTCGGCAACCACGCGTGTCAGCTCGACGCCACACCGGTGATCGGGCTCGCGATCGTGGTGGCTGCCGCGATCGCAATGGCCGCGGCGCCTGCCCTCAGCGCCCCGCGGAGTCTCTCGGCCTCACGCGCGCCGCCTCGCTCCTGACGCTCCTCCACCCGTCGATCTAGCTTCCGTTTCGAGCCTCGGGCTCACCGCGATCTAACCGTCGCGGGATCACTCGCAGCACAACGGACATTGGAGGATCGGCATGCGCGCACTGGCCCTCTCTGTTATCGCGCTCTCCACGATTCTGGCGCCGGCGATCGCCGCGGCCCAGGACGCGGCGGAGCTGCGCCGGCAGATCGAGCAGCTACAACGGCAGCTCCAATCGGTTACCGAGCGGTTGCAGCGGCTGGAGGCTCAGCCGACGCCGCCGGCGGCCCAGCCTGTACCGCCAGCACCCGGCGTCCCCGCACCGGCACCGGCCGCAGCGGCGGCGCCACCGCCGCGCTCGACGCTTTCAGCGGCCGATCTCGCGCAGCCGCGGCAACCCTTCTCGCTGTATCAACAGCGCGGATCCGGCCAGCTCCTGTTCGACATCGGCATCGAGGGTGATTTCGTCGGCAACATCACGCAGCGAAACGTCGAGCGCGCCGGCGGCGGAACCTTCCCCGGTCAGGAGAATCGCTTCTTCCCGCGCGAGGTCGAGCTCTCGTTCTTCGGCCAGATCGACCCCTACGCGTCCGCGGTGGTTCGGATCGAAGCCGGAGAAGAAGAGCGGGGCCAGGAGACGGGTGTCCACCTGGCCGAGGCGTACCTGACGCTCCTCACCCTCCCGTTCGGCACGCAGGCCAAGATCGGTCAGATGCGAAGCCGCTTCGGCTACTCGAACGAGATCCACGAGCACGATCTGCAGTGGATCGATCGGCCGAACGTCATGCGCAACTTCCTCGGCGACGAGGGGCTCCAGGAAAAGGGCATGGAGGTGACGCTCGTCCCGGACCTTCCCTTCTACATCGAGGCCCTCGCCGGCATCTTCAACGGCGACAACGAGACCGCGTTCGGCCGCGGCACGTTGCAGCACCCGCTGGTCACCGGTCGTGTGCGCACGTTCTTCGAGCTCGGCCTGGAGCACGGGCTCCAGCTCGGGATGTCGGTCGCGAGTGGCCAGACCGATGACCGCAACCGCTCGACGATCCTGGGCTGGGAAGCGCGCTACAAGTATCGTCCCGACGGCTGGCTCCATCCTCTGATCACCTTGACAGGCGAGGCGCTCTACTCGATGCGCAAGGCTGACGTCGGCGTGGACCTGGACGGCGACGGCGCGATCGATCAGGTCGACAAGCGCCAGCGCAATCACTCGGGTTGGTACACCGGGCTCGAGGTGCAGCCGTTTCGGCGCTTCGCGGGTGGCGTCCGCTACGACTGGTCGCAGTACCCCGTGAATCCCGGCTGGGAGTGGGCGATCGAGCCGTACGTCACGTTCTGGCCGTCGGAGTTTCTCCGCTTCCGGCTCGCGTGGAAGCACACGGATCGGAGTACCCAGACGCGCGATGCGTTCAACCTGAACGGCTCGAGCGCCCGCAACGTAGACGAGCTCCTCTTCCAGGCTTCATTCATCCTGGGCGCCCATCCGGCGCATCCTTTCTAGGAGGCGGCGCATGATTCGCACACTTCGCGGTCTGCTCGCCCTCGCGCTCGTGGCTCTGTCCGTGTCGACCGCCGCGGGCGCCGACAAGATCCGCGTGGTCACGACGATCCCGGATCTCAAGGCGCTCACCGAAGAGGTCGGCGGCAAGCTCGTCGACGTCGACGCGCTGTCTCGCGGCACGCAGAACGCCCACGAGCTCGAGATCCGTCCGAGTCTCATGCTGAAGCTGCGCCGGGCCGACATCCTGATCGAGAACGGGCTCGATCTCGATTCGTGGGCCGACGTCGCGGTCCAGGGCGCGAACAACCCGAACATCGTTCGCGGCGCGCCGGGGCGCATCGACGTCTCTCGCGGCGTCCAGGTGCTAGAGGTGCCGTCGGCGCGGGTCGACCGCTCGATGGGCGACGTGCACCCCTTGGGTAACCCGCACTATTCGCTCGACCCGGGCATGGCGCCGATCGTCACGCAGAACATCGTCGATGCCCTCGCACGCATCGCGCCCGACCGTCGCGCGGAGCTCGAACGGAATCGCCAGAGCTTTCTGTCGCGCCTCGACGAGGCCATGACCCGCTGGATTCGCGCGATGGAGCCGCTCAAGGGAGCCAAGGTGGTCGTCTACCACCCGCAATGGATCTATCTGCTGACTCGTTTCGGGCTCGTGCAGGCGGCGACGTTGGAAGACCGGCCCGGGATCCCCGCGTCGCCGGCCCATGTGACTCGGATCATTCGTCAGATGAAGGACGAGCAGATCAAGGTGCTGATCGTGGAGCCCTGGAACGATCTGAAGCTGGCCAATCGTGTGGCCCATGAATCGGGAGCCAAGGCCGTCGTCCTCGCGCCCTTGGTGGGCGGCGTCAAGGGCGCCGACACGTACATCGGCGCCATCGACCACAATGTCAACGCTCTCGTCACGGCGATGAAGTGATGCGAGCCATCGCGACGGGCACCGCTCTCCTGATCCTGCTCGGCGTCCTGTCCACCGGCGCCGAAGGCGCCCACAAGCTGCGCGTCGTGACCACCATTCCCGACTTCAAGACCCTCGTCGAGGAGATCGGCGGCGACCTGGTCGACGTCGAGGCATTGGCCCGCGGCTACCAGAACGCGCACGAGATCGAGATCCGCCCGAGCCTCATGCTGCGACTTCGGCGAGCGGACGTGTTCGTCGAGAACGGTCTCGAGCTCGACGCCTGGTCGGATATCGCCGTGCAGGGCTCGAACAATCCAAAGATCGTCCGCGGCGCGGTCGGCCGCGTCGATGCCTCGCGCGGCGTCAACGTGCTCGAGGTGCCCTCGACCCGCGTCGACCGCTCGCTGGGCGACGTGCATCCTCTGGGCAACCCCCACTACTCGCTCGACCCAGGCCTCATGCCGGTCGTGACCCAGACCCTCGTAGACGGACTGGCGCGCGTAGCGCCCGAGCTTCGCCCGACCTTCGAGAAAAACCGCGAGGCCTTCCTGGCCCGACTCGAGGACGCGATGACGCGCTGGACGAAGACACTCGAGCCCTTCAAGGGCGCCAAGGTCGTCGTCTACCATCCGGACTACGTCTATTTCCTGACGCGCTTCGGTATCGTTCAGATCGGCATGGTCGAGGACCGGCCCGGCATCCCGCCGTCGCCTCAACACCTGGCGCAGCTGATCAGACAGATGAAGGAGGAGCGCGTGAAGGTCGTTCTCGCGCAGCCCTGGAACGACCTGAAGCTGGCTCAGCGTGTGGCGGACGACGCCGGCGCCAAGGTCGTCGTGATCCCGACGATGGTCGGCGGGGTCAAGGGCGCCGATACGTACATCGGGGCGATCGACTACGACGTGAACGCTCTCGCTCAGGCTCTTCGCTAGCGCCCGTGATCGCCGATCTCCTCGCGCTCCTGTGGGCCCCGTTCCTGATGTGCCTGGTCCTCACCGGCATCCATGCCTATCTCGGCGTGCACGTGCTGGCGCGCGAGGTGGTCTTCGTCGACATCGCGCTGGCCCAGATCGCCGCGTTGGGCGCGACCGCGGCCTTCCTGTTCGGCTATGAGCTCCACACGTGGGAGTCGTACGGCGCCGGCCTCGCCGCTACTGTCGCGGGCGCGCTGGTCCTGGCGCTCACGCGCAGCCGGGAGCGGCGCGTGTCACAGGAGGCGGTGATCGGCGTGGTGTACGCCGCCTCGGCCGCCGGCGCCGTGCTCCTGTCCGACCGCGCGGCCCACGGCGTCGAGCACATCCGCGCGATGCTCGTCGGCTCGCTCCTGACCGTGAGCGGAGAAGACGTGGTGAAGGTCGCGATCCTCTACGCGCTCGTCGGCGCCGTGCACGTCGCCTGCCGCCAGCCGTTTTTCCTGATCTCCACGGATTCGCGGCGCGCCTACGCCGAGGGGTGGCGCGTGCGCCTCTGGGACTTCGTGTTCTACGCCTTGTTCGGCGTCGTCGTTACGAGCTCGGTCCGCATCGCGGGGGTGCTGCTCGTGTTCTCGTACCTGATCGTCCCGGCCCTCGCGTCGATCCTGATCGGAGGCTCGATCTCCACGCGGCTGGTCGTCGGCTGGGCGTTCGGCACGGTCGTGAGCATCCTCGGCGTCACCGCGTCGGCCGCGATCGATCTGCCGACCGGCGCCACGATCGTGTGCGTCTTCGGCGTGAGCCTCGTGGTGCTCTGGGCGATCGCCGGCCGCCTGCGGCGCGCCTGATACACTCGGCGCGACGTGACGACCCGACTGTTCATAGGTGCGCCTCGTCCGGTGGGGCCCCAGCCCCCCGACGGCCTGCGGCGCGCACGATTGTTCAGAGGCGCGCCTCGTCCGGTGGGGCCCCAGCCCCCCGACGGCCTGCGGCGCGCACGACTGTTCAGAGGCGCGCCTCGTCCGGTGGGGCCCCAGCCCCCCGACGGCCTGCGGCGCGCACTACATCGCGCCCGCGCGGTCGTGCTGCTGACGGCGCTGCTCGCCGGCTGCGCGAGCTCGCCTCCACCCTCGGCGCAGTCGATCGGCCTGGCCGGCACGTGGCGCGGCCGGATGTCGAGCCCGATGGGGAATGCGCCGCTCATCCTGACCATCGCCGAGGACGGCACTTTTCAGGGGCTCCTGTTCGTGGAGCCGAAGTACAAAGAAGTGAGAGGCGCGATCACCGTGCTGAGCCCGAGCAATATCCGGTACGAAGGCAACGACGGCAACGGTCGAGTGACGCTCCGTGAAGAGCGCGGGGAGCGCGTCCTGCGATTCGTCCGCGACGGCGGTGGTGGTGGAGCCGAGCTGGTCCCGGCAAAGTAGCGCCTGCTACGTGATGCTGGTCAGCGCCGGCGTGTTCCTGGCGCTGGCGCTCGCGGTCTTGCTCCTCGAGCCCTTTCCCGGCGACGCCGCCGCGCGGCTGTGGGTGCTCGGCCACGAATCGCCCGCCCTCGTGCAGGTGATGCGCGTGATCAACTACCTCGGCAACTGGCGCGTGCTCTTTCCCGCGACGATCCTGCTGGTCCTCGCCTTTCCGAAGGCCCGAGCGCGCTGGTGGATCTGGGTCGCACTGATGCTCGCCGCGCCGTCCGCCGAGGGGCTCTTGAAGATCGTCATCGGCCGCGCGCGCCCTGAAGAGATCTCGGTGGGCTTCCCGAGCGGCCACGCGACGGCCGCGGCGGCTTTCTTCGGCGCCCTGATCTATCTGGCGGCTGCGCTCCCCCAGCGGGCCCGTGTGGCCGTGCGTGCGGCCTGCGTGCTCCTGATCGTGCTCGTGTGCCTGGCCCGCATCATCCTGCGCGCCCACTGGCCGGTCGACACCTTGGCCGGCGCGGCGCTCGGCCTGGCGCTGGCCTCGCTCGCCAGCCTCCTGGGCGATCGTCCGGAGCGCGCGCCCGCGTGACGCCTACTTGACGAACTGGTCGCGCGCGAGCGGCGGCCGGACGTCGGTCCCCGCGAACAGCAAGGTCACGATGACCTCGACCGAGGCGTTGCCCCCGAGCCCCTGGCAGCCGATCGCCGCCCGCGTGGGCTTGCCGCGCTCGCCGTAGAGCTCGACCAGGAGGTCGGCGGCGCCGTTGATCACACGGGGCTGATCGCCGAAGCCGGGCGCCGAGTTCACGAAGCCGAGCAGGTGCACGAACTGCTGGACGCGGTCGAGATCGCCGAGCGCGTACTTCACCGCCGCCAGGCTCATCAGCACGGCGTAGCGCGCCGCCTCGTACCCCTGCTGCAAGCTCAGATCCTTGCCGACCACGCCGGGCAAATAGGACTGCCCGCCCTTGCGCGGCGTGGTGCCGGAGAGATAAAGCAGGTTCTGAACCGGGAAGTGCGAAATGTAGTGAGCGCCTGACGCGTTCGTCCGGTAGAGATCCTCGAGATTCGGGAGCTCCAGGCCGAGCTTCTCGAGCTTCGCCTCGACGTTCATGCGAGCCTCCCCTTTGTTATCGTAGGCGCGCCTCGGCCGGCGGGGACCCCAGCCCCGCGGCGGCCTGCGGCGCGCACCGCGTCACGCGCGCCCGCCGAGCCCGTCGTAGGCCAGGCGCGCCAGGCGGCCGATCAGCTGATAGGCGGCCGCGAAGCCCGGCATGCCGTCGGCGACCGCGTCGGGCACGCCGACCGTGTACGCCGTCAACACGCAGAGCGGCTTATCACCTTTGAAGATGATCCCGGCGTCGTTGTAGCAGCTGTGGCCCGTGCCGGTCTTGTGCGCGACCTTCGTGCCGAGCGGCAGCTGGGACGGCAGCCTGGTCTTGAGCTTCTGCCAGGAGAGGATATCGAGGCCGAGCTGACAGAGCGCCGGGGTGCACTGAAGGCGTGCGGCGACGGCCGGATCGGTCGTGCCCTTGAGGATTAGCTCCAGGAGCACTCCCTGGTCGTTGGCCGTGGTGATCGTCACCTTGTCGAGCGTGTTGTCGGCCCCCGTCTTCGGGGGAATCCCGTAGCGGTGCACGGTGCCGCGGAGCCCGACCGCCTCCGTGTAGCGCTGGACGTCGCCGAGCCCGACCACGTCGACGACGTGGCCGGTGCAGGTGTTGTCGCTGACGATGATCATCATGACCATCGCGTCGCGCAAGGTCAGCCAGAAGCCTGGTGTCAGGTGCTGGAACGTGCCGGAGTCGTTGTCCTGGAACCGCGCGTCGATCGTGATCTTCTGATCGAGCGAGAGCTTGCCGGCATGGACCGCCGCCAGGGCCGCCATCATGATCGAGATCTTGCGCGTGCTCGCCGACGGTACGGCCACGTCGCCGCGGCGGTCGGCCGTGGCGCCGGTCGCCAAGTCTTTGAGATACCAGCTCACCTGGAATTCGGCGCTGTCGCACAGCTCGTCGAGGCGCTTCACGAGGTCACGCATGGCAGGCTCCTTTCGTCAGGCCCGAACGATACCACGGCTTGACTGGCACGCGCGCCCACGGGACAGTACGCGGGATGGCGGCCATGCAGCTCATCCACGACACGACGATCGTTACCGCGGACGAGCGCAGCTCGATCCTCTACGACGCCGCGATCGCCGTGCGCGACGGCCGCATCGCGGCACTCGGTCCGAGCTCCGAGCTGGCCGCGCGCTACCCGGACGCCGAGCGTGTCTACGGCCGCGGGCGCGCGGTCTTTCCCGGCTTCGCCAACACGCACACGCATCTCTCGCGCGTCCTGGCCCGCGGGATCTACGAGGACCTCTCGCCCTCGCATACGCCGCCGTTCACGGGCGGCCTGGCGCCGCTGCCGCTGCCCACGCTGAGCCCGGACGAAGAACGCGTGATGGCCCTGCTCGGCGCGGTCGAGGCCATCCGGAGCGGCACCACCCTGGTGCTCGAAGAGAGCGCCGGGCTCGACGGCTACGCTGGCGCGCTCGCCGACACGGGCCTGCGCCTGGTCCTGTGCGAGCGGGCGTGGGACCGCGCGAACGCGTCGATCGGCCAGCCGGGCGCGTTCCAGCTCGATTCGAAGCTCGCTCAGAGCGGCCTCGAGCGGATCCAGGAGTTTCACGCTCGGTGGGACGGCAAGGCCGATGGTCGTCTGCGCGCCGGGCTGGCGGCGTGGGCGCCCGACATGTGCTCTCCCGACCTGCTGGGCCGCCTGTGTAAGCTGCAGACCGAGCTCGGGGCGCTCGCCAGCGTGCACCTCAATCAGATCTGGGGCGAGGTCGCGGCGGTCAAAGAGCAGCGCGGCGTCCTGCCGACCGAATATCTCGCGCGGACCGGCCTGCTCTCGAATCGCCTGGTGGCCGCCCACTGCCGCTGCATGACCGCCGAGGAAGAGCGGATCCTGGGCGCCTCGGGCGCCGCCGTGGCCGTGAACTCGGCGATCGCCGCGCGCCGGGGCCTCGCGGCCCGGATCGACGAGCTCGAGCGCGCGGGCTGTCTCATCACGCTCGGCACCGACAACATGGCCGAGGACATGGTCGAGGTCGTGCGGACGGCGCTCTTCATGGAGCGCGTGAGACGCCAGGACGGGCGCCAGCCCACCCCGGAAGAGGCACTGGTCTGGGCGACCCGCAACGGCTATCGCGCGCTCGGCGTCCCCGACGGCGGCTGGCTGGCGCCCGGCAACCGCGCCGACCTGATCATGGTCGACCTGCGAAAGCCCCACCTGACGCCGGCGCTCAGAGTGGTCTCGTGCTTCGTCCACCAGGGCATGGCCTCGGACGTCGAAGGCGTCATGGTGGACGGCCGCTGGATCATGCGCGAGGGTCGCGTGTTGACCATCGACGAGACCGCACTCATGACCGAGGCCGACCGCATCGCGCGCACGGCGTGGCGCGGACTGTTCGCGCGGCGTCCCGAGCTGACTCGCCCGCCCGGCTTCGACATGACCGCGCGGTAAACTAACCAGGGAGCGGAGAGCGAACACACCATGCGGATCGCGACCTGGAACGTCAACTCGCTGAAGGCCCGGCTCGACAAGGTCACCTGGTGGCTCGAGCGCGCCAAGCCGGACGTGCTCTTGATGCAGGAGACCAAGCTCTCCGACGCCGACGCGCCGGTGGCAACCTTCAAGAACGCCGGCTACGAGCTCCTGCACCACGGCGAAGGCCGCTGGAACGGCGTTGCGATCGCGAGCCGGGTCGGCATCAGCGACGTGATCGCGAACTTCGGCCAGCCGCTGCGCCCGCAGGCGACGCCCGACGTGCCGGACGACGAGCCGCTGTCAGAAGCGCGGATGGTCTCTGCGGTTTGCGGCGGCGTGCGCGTCGTCAGCCTTTATGCCCCGAACGGTCGCACGCTCGACTCGCCGTTCTACAAGGCCAAGCTCGTGTGGTACGAGCGCCTGGCCCGCTGGCTCGCCGAGGCGCGCGATCCCGGCGAAGCGATGGCGCTCGGCGGCGACTACAACATCGCGCCGAGCGACGCCGACGTCTGGGATCCTGCCGCCTGTCACGGCGGCACGCACGTGTCGGAGCCCGAGCGCGCCGCCTTCGCAAAGCTCTGCGCCTGGGGCCTGATCGATATCTATCGCCTCCGTCAGCCCGAGCCTGGGCGCTACACGTGGTGGGACTACCGCGCCGGGAACTTTCACAAGAACTTCGGGATGCGGATCGACCACCTGCTCGTCACCAAATCGGTGGCCGACCGCACGGTCGCGGTCGAGATCGATCGCGAGGCGCGCAAGGGCAAGCCGATACCGTCAGATCACACGCCGCTGGTCATCGATCTCGACGAGCCCGGCCACGCCTTCGACGCGGGATGGGTGGCCGCGGCCGGCCGCATCGCCGCTCGCCGCAGCTAGCTGTGAAGTCTCACGAGGTTCGTTGCAGGTAGGTTGTCCATCCGAGCCTTCTCGGGGAATCTGGAAGTCGCCAAACACCCAGACAGCCCACGAAGGAGACCCGGATGAACATCCACAACAATG
>Ga0207428_10003667_pt1 | contig 14790 bp, 12 predicted proteins | sample RhiMethybrSRZTD1_FD_187600 | JGI IMG/M metagenome (GOLD analysis project Ga0207428, IMG submission 187600) | Populus rhizosphere microbial communities from Tennessee, USA - Rhizosphere MetaG P. TD hybrid SRZTD1 (SPAdes) (version 3) | ecosystem: Host-associated > Plants > Roots > Rhizosphere >...
GAAGCGCGCGGGTCTCGGGCTCGTCCGGCTCCGCTCCCTCGTAGAGCCGGTCCACGTCCCGCCGCCAGCGCTCCACGGAATCGCGGGCGCGCCCGGGATCGCGCTCCTCGTCGACGGCGTCGTCGACCGCGTGGCTCCACCTGTGGACCGCGCGGATCGCGTCCCGCTGCGGCGCCGGCAGGATGGCGAACGCAACGCCGAAGTGGGACCGCCGCCCGGGCGGTGTGGGCCGCGTGCTGGAGCGGGAGCGCGCGTCCACCGACTCGTCCGCTGGAGCGCTCAGGCGAAGACTCCCTTCACGAGGAGCTTCCAGCGATCGGCCTGGCCGAGCGACGGGCGGTCGACGAGCACGCGCCATCCCCGCTCCTCCACGCGGCGGAGCACCGCGCGTCCGCCGGCGATGGTCACGCGGAGCTGGATCCCGAGCCCGCGCGGCACGCGCGTCGGAATGGCCTCGCCGCGTGCGTAGAGCCCTTCGGTCGCGCGGCACTCCTCGCGGAGGAGTCCGGTGAGCGCGTCCTGATGCTTCGGATCGCGAAGTACGCCGGCCTCGAGCCCGAAGCGCGCCATATCCGCGCGCGGGAGGAACACGCGTCCGCGCTCCAAGTCACGCGCGAGGTCTTGCCACAGATTCGTGAGCTGGAGCGCGGTGCACACCGCATCGGACTCCTCGAGCGTCGTCGGATCGTCGATCGAGTGGAGCGCGAGCACGAGGCGGCCGATGGTGTTGGCCGAGCCGCGGCAGTAGCCGAGAAGATCGTCCCAGGTCTCGAAGGTGGCGTCGCGCGCGTCCATTCGGAACGCCCCGAGGAGATCGAGGAATGGCTCGACGGGGAGGCGTTGCTGCTCCACCGCATCCGCGAGCGCCGTGAGCACCGGGCCCTCCGGGCCTCCGTCGAGCGCTTCGAGGAGCGCAGCCTCGATCCGATCGAGCCCGGCGAGGCGTTCGTCGGACGGGGCCGCCGCGTCGGCGATGTCGTCGGCGAGGCGCGCGAAGGCATAGATCGCGGCGAGCGCGGGGCGGAGAGGTGCCGCGATGAACCGGGAAACGACGGGGAAATTCTCGTCGTGACGTCGGACGATGTCGGCGCACACGCGGTAGGCTTCGGGAAGCGTGACCGGCATGGGTGTGGCGGGCGCTTCGGCTGGAATCTGCGTCACGCGGGCTCCCTCAGGTGGTCGGAGGAGTAGAGCATGCGTCCCCCGTAGCGTCAAGGAGGGCGGCCATTTGGAGCCGCGGAACCCTGCGCGCGTTTCCCGGTGTTCGAAGAGTGGCGTGCGCTCTCGTGGCAACTCCGCGTTCTGGTTTGCGGAGCCGCGAAGGACGGCTTTCTCGATCTTGATCGAAGGAGGCTCGATGCGTCGTTCCGTTCCGCTCTTGAGCGCCGCCCTCGCGGCGGCTCCGCTCGCGATCAGCCAGCCCGACAGCAGTACCACCGATCTCCGATTCGCCGCCGGATCGGGTTCCTATGCGTCCATCACGCGTGGGTGCGACAACAGCGTGATCAGCAAGCAGAGGATCGACTACGACAACGTCGGCGCCGAGGTGAGCCACAAGTTCACGAGCCCGCTCCGGATCGGCGTGCGTGGGGGATCCGTGCGTCTCGAGGACTTCGGACCCTCGGACATGGGCTATGTGAATCCGTATGTCTCTCTCGACTGGCACGGCTTTTCGATCGGCGGAGGGTACGTCCACGGCGACCATGACTTTCCCGAGGAGGACTTCAACCGGACGGCGAGCGGTCACGTCAGGATCGGGAAGAAGGTTTACTGGGAAGTGAGCTGGTTCGAAGCCGTGCCGCTCGCGACCGCCGGCTATGCGCAGACGGGCCTCGGCTTCCACTTCCCGAAGGCAGACGTGTGGCTCGGCGCGAGCGTCGTGCCCTACGACGGGGCCGGGCTTACGACGAAGGGCGAATACCGATTCGGAAACCGTTTGGGTCTCGGCGGGACACTCCGCCTGGGGAGCTCGGAAGGAGTGAGCGAGAACGCGTTCGCAGTGTCGCTGTCGTACAGATTCACGCATCGAGGGCGCTCGGTAGAGCCGGCCCTGGCTCCCGTGCCGTACGAGTCGCGATCGTCGCCCGAGACGGCGATGCCCGCGGCCCCGCCCGACTCCGCTACTGCACCCGCCGCTTCCGATTCTGTGCGTAGTCCACGAAGAGGTAGGAGCCGAGCTCCTCGAGATCGGAGAAGTAGGCGCGCCCTTTGTTGAGCTGCGTGAAGCGCTCCACGAACCGCACGAGATAGGGATCCTGCGTGACCATGAATGTCGTGATCGGGATCCGCTTCCGCCGGCACGCGACCGCCTCGTCGAGCGTCTTGTTCACGATCCTGGGGTCGAGCCCGAACGCGTTCTTGTAGAAGCGCCCGTTCTCGAAAATGGCGGACGGCTTGCCGTCCGTAATCATGAAGATCTGCTTGTTCACGTGCTTCTGCCTCGCGAGGATCTTCTGCGCGAGCTGGAGCCCCGCCTTGGTGTTCGTGTGGAAGGGACCGACCGTCGCGTAGGCGATGTCCCGGATCTTCACCTCCCACGCGTCGTCCCCGAAGAGCACCACCGAGAGCGAGTCCTTGGGGTAGCGGGTGAGGATCAGCTCCGACAGCGCGAGAGCGGCCTGCTTCGCCGGCGTGATCCGGTCCTCGCCGTAGAGGATCATCGAGTGGCTCACGTCGATCAGGAGCACGGTGGCGCAGGAGGACAGGTGCTCCGTCTCGAAGACCTCGAGATCGTCCTCGGTGAGCCCGAGCCCCTGATCGCCCCACTCGCCGCGCTGGCGCCGCATCGAGTTCCGCACGCTCGAAAGGAAGTCGATGTCGTTCACCGAGTCGCCGAACTGGTACGGCCGCGTCTCGGTGATCTTCTCGCCCCCCTGGCCCGTGCGGGGCACCCGGTGCTCGCCCGCGGAGTCCTTGGCGAGGTTGCCGAAGATCCGGTCGAGGGAGTCCTTCCGGATCATCCGCTCGCCGGCGCGCGTCAGGACGGGCTTGCCGTCCACCTCCTCGATCGCGTCCTTCTCTTTCAGGTGATTCTTGAAGTCCTCGATCGTGTACTTCTCGTTGAAGAAGCCGAACCGCTCCCCCAGCTCCTCGAGCGCGCGGAGCGCCTGCTCCACGTTCCCGTCGGTCATGAGGAGGAGCCGGTGATAGAGCGAGAGGAGATTGCGCTGGAAGTTGAGGTTCTGTGTGAGCCGCTCGTCCCAGCGCGAATAGCGAAAGTCCATACGACGAGTCCTAGTCCTCGGCCTGCTCCGGCTTGCCGAGCATGGTCGAGAACATGTCCGTGTAGGCGAGCGCGGCCGTGTCGGTGCGCTCCTTGGCCAGGATCGAGTTCTGGTGGAGCGCCTCGAGCACGAACTCCATCGCCGTCGGGAGCTCGGCCGGATCCTTGACCGGCAGATAGCGCTTCGGCAGCTCCTCGAGGCCGGCGACCTGCCGCAGCCTCTGGTGGAACTCGCGCGCGTTGAGCTCGTCCGAGATCTCGACCTTCTTTCCCTGCGCGAACCAGCGGAAGATCGGGTCGTACTCGGACGCGGCCCCCTCGTTCTTCTCCTTCGCCTTGTAGGCGTCGGGGAAGTACTTGGTGAAGACCTCCTTCACCGCCTTGCCCACGAGGTGTTTCGCGACCGCGACCGCGCCTTCCTGCTCGCCCTCGTAGACCAGCTCCACCTTGCCGGTGATCGAGGCGATGCCGTTCTGGAGGTCGCAGATGCGCACGGCCTGGCGCCGCTCGCCGGTCTTGATGGCGCGCCGCTCGGCGTTCGAGACGATGTTCTCCATGAGCGCGATCGTCATGCGCACGCTCACGCCGCTCGACTGGTCGACGTAGGACGACTTCCGCGCCTGCAGCGCGACGTGCTCCACGAGCTCCTGGATGTACGGGGGCACCAGGATCTCGATCCCGTCCGGCCGTTTCACCCAGGCTTCCTGCGACGTGACCTTCATGGCGTCTTCGATCGTGTACGGGTAGTGGGTCATGATCTGGGACGCGATCCGATCCCGGAGCGGCGTGATGATATTGCCGCGGTTGGTGTAGTCCTCGGGATTCGCGGAGAAGACGATCTGGAGGTCGAGCGGCAGCCGGATCGGGAATCCGCGGATCTGGATGTCCTTCTCCTCGAGAATGTTGAGCAGGCCCACCTGGATCCGGGGCTGCAGATCGGGCAGCTCGTTGATGGCGAAGATCCCGCGGTTGGTGCGCGGGATGATCCCGTAGTGCATGACCTCGGGGTCGCTGTAGGAGAGCTTCTGGTTCGCCGCCTTGATCGGATCGATGTCGCCGATCAGGTCGGCGATCGTCACGTCAGGCGTCGCGAGCTTCTCGCGATAGCGCTCCTCGCGCGGGATCCAGCGGATCGCCACCTCGTCCCCGTGCATCGCCACCTTGCGCTGGCAGACGGGGCAGAGGGGGTTCATCGGATCGTCGTTGATCTCGCATCCCTCGATCGCCGGCATCCACTCGTCGAGGAAGCGGTAGAGCTGGCGCAGGATCCGCGTCTTGGCCTGCCCGCGCAGCCCCAGAAGGATGAAGTCGTGCCCGCTCAGGAGCGCGTTCTCGATCTGGGGCAGGGCGGTCTTGTCGTAGCCGACGATCCCGGGGAAGCGATCTTCGCCGGATTCGATCGCCCGGATCAGGTTGGCCCGCATCTCCTGCTTGACCGTGCGCGGCTGGTATCCGCTATCTCGAAGCTGCTTGATGGTTTGAGCCCGATTCATGGCGTCCTTGGATTCCTCCTGGCGGGTGGGGGCTACCTGCGTCTCCAGCCTACTCTTAGATGCGCCTCCCCTCAAGCGTCGCGGACCAATGTCCTCCGAACCCCACGGCAAGAAAAAGCTTGAGCTTGTGGGGCTGATTGCCGAATAATATTAGGTAGATGGCCACTGATACCCGAATCAAAGTAGACAGCGGAACCCTTGATCCGACGGATCGTCGGATCCTGGCCCTCCTTCAGGACAACGCCAAGATGCCCCAGGCCGAGATGGCCAAGACCGTGGGGCTCACGGCGCCGTCCGTGAACGAGCGGATCCGGAAGCTCGAGCGCGCGGGATACATCCGCGGCTACGTGACGCTGCTCGACGAGCGGAAGCTCGGGCACGACGTCACGGCGTTCGTAGAGGTGTTCATCGAGCACCCGAAGCACGAGGCGGGATTCATCGAGGCCGTGAGCACGCTGGATGAAGTGCAGGAGTGCCATCACATCACCGGCGAGTTCTCGCTCCTCCTCAAGGTCCGCGTGGCCGACATGGGAGCGTTCCGCCGTTTGCTGATCGAGAAGCTCAACACGATCCGGGGCGTCCGGCAGACCCGGACGCTGATCGTTCTCGCCACCTCCAAGGAAGGACACCGGATCAAGCTGGACTGAAGCGGCGGGACGACGCGCACGACGCGACGGGACGCCTGACGAACGTACGACGACAACCGAACCCTCGCGAAAGGAGCACGCCATGAACCCGACCGCCACTGGCGCCTCGGTCCACGTCACTCCGGATCAGGTGCACAGCACGCTGGCCAAGCACATGCTGGCCGACGGCTTCGATTTCGTCCTCGACCTCGACAAGAGCCAGGGGGTCTGGCTGCACGATTCGCGCGCGAACAAGACCCTCATGGACTTCTTCTCGTTCTTCGCGTCGAACCCGGTGGGCATGAACCATCCGGGCGTGAAGAACCCGGAGTTCCAGGCGCGGCTTCTCAAGGCGGCCCTCCACAACGTCACGAACAGCGACGTCTACACGACCGAGATGGCCGAGTACGTCGAGACCTTCGCGCGACACGCGATGAAGGACACGTTCGAGCACGCCTTCTTCGTCGCTGGCGGCACGCTCGGCGTCGAAAACGCGCTCAAGGCCGCGTTCGACTGGAAGGTGCGGAAGAACTTCGCCAAGGGCTACCGCGAGGAGCGGGGTACGAAGGTGCTCCACTTCGAGCAGGCGTTCCACGGCCGCTCCGGCTACACGCTCTCCCTCACGAACACGACCGATCCCCGGAAGGTTGCCTACTTCCCGAAGTTCGACTGGCCCCGCGTCACGAATCCGAAGGCCGAGTTCCCACTCAACGAGGACCGGTTGAAGGACGTGAAGGCGCGCGAAGCGCTCGCCGTCGCGCAGATGGAGCGCGCGTTCGAGCGGTACCCGGATGACATCGCCGCGATCATCATCGAGCCGATCCAGGGCGAGGGGGGCGACAACCACTTCCGTCCGGAGTTCTTCCGCGAGCTGCGCCGGATCGCCGATGAGAAGGGCGCCATCCTCGTGTTCGACGAGGTGCAGGCAGGCTACGGTCTGACCGGCAAATTCTGGGCGTTCGAGCACTACGGTGTGACGCCCGACATGGTCGCCTTCGGCAAGAAGTCGCAGGTCTGCGGCTTCATCTCGACGAAGCGGATCGACGACGTGCCGGAGAACGTGTTCCACGTCTCGAGCCGCATCAACTCGACCTGGGGCGGCAACCTGGTCGACATGGTCCGGAGCCAGCGCTACTTCGAGATCTACGCGGAGGAGCGGCTCGTCGAGAACGCGGCCGCGCGCGGCTTGGAGCTCCTCGCCGGCCTCGAAGCGCTCGTGAAGGAGTTCCCGGAGCACGTGATGAACGCCCGCGGCAAGGGGATGATGTGCGCGTTCGACCTCAGGGACGGCGCGCTCCGCGATCAGGTGATCTCGAACGCGTACGCGGAGGGCGTGGTGGTCCTCGGCTGCGGCTCGACGTCGATCCGGTTCCGCCCGCCCCTCGTCATCTCGAAGGAGGAGATCGCACAGGGTCTGGAGAAGTTCCGGACGAGCATCAAGAAGGCGATCGGCTACTAGCGGACGGCCGTAGCCGTCCGGAACTCCAGTTCATTCGAGGGGGCGTCGCGAGTGCGGCGCCCCCTTTCTCTTCCTTGTCGCGCCGCTGCCTCTGCTACGCTTTTCCATATGCGACGGCCCTTCGCGCTGCTCCTTGCCGCCACCATCGCCGTCCCCTTCGCCGGACCACGGGCTGGACGCTCGCAGGAAGCCACAGCCGCACCTCGTGATCAGGCTCTCGTCCTCTCCGGGGGTGGTTCCCGCGGCATCGCCCACGCGGGCGTGATCGCCGGGCTCGAGAAGAAGGGATACAGCCCGGGCATCGTGGTCGGCACGAGCATGGGGGCCGTGATCGGCGCGCTCTACGCGTCGGGGATGAACGCCGACTCGGTCTGGAGCGTGGTCGACATGCAGGACTGGCGGCAGATCTTCGCGCCGTTCCCGTCCCCGGTCGGTCTCGACCGCTCGGTTCACTATCCCGTCCTTCGCCTTCAGGGAACCGGCAACTCCCCGGAGCTCCGCGGCTACCTCGACGACTGGCAGATCAATCGCCAGCTTTTGCGCCAGCTCTTCCGCCCCTCGGCCGCGGTGCGCGGCGACTTCGATCGCCTGCCGCGCCGCTTCCGCTCGATCGCGGCGGACCTCCGTAGTGGAGACCTCGTGTCGATCGGCTACGGCGATCTCGCCCGCTCGGTTCGCGCGAGCATGGCGCAGGCGGGTGTTTTCGCGCCGACCGCGTGGGGCGATCGCGTGCTCACGGACGGAGGCGTGAGCGACTATTTCCCGGTGGCGGAGGCGAGACGCCTCGGCGCGCGCCAGGTGATCGGGGTGGACGTGCTCCTCCCAACGAAGGAGATCCACTCGACCGAGGCGTCCGCCGTCATGGACCGGTCGCTCCGACTCCTCGTCCAGCACGCTCGCGCCGACACGCTCCCCCCCGACATCCTGATCGCGCCCAACATCGATCCGACGATCTCACCGATCAGCTATCCAACGGACGCCGAGCCCTTGTTCATGGATGGATATCGAGCGACGGATTCGCTTCCGCAAGGGGTGGGCTCTACGGAGCCTCCGGGGACGCTTCCGGCACTTCCCGACTCGCTGGCCGAGGTGCGAGTGCTGATCACCAATTCGCCGCTTCGGCCGCTCTTGAAGCGCGCGTTCGACCGCTTCGGGGGGGCTCGTTTCGACGCCGATCAGATCTTGAAGTACGTCGATCGCTTGTACGCGACGGGTCTCTTCACGGGGGTGTGGCCGTCGGTGGAGGGAGTACCGGCCCAGCCGCCTGGAACGCCCGCGTCATCGGCGGGGTCCACCGAGACGCCACCCCCGCAAGTAGCGCCTCAGACGTCGCCTCCAGTCGTGGAGGGTCGCGAGGGCTTCGACGGCGTCGGCAACGATTCGACCGAAGTCGAAACGCCCGCCGTGGGCGCACCCGCCGACACGCTCTCCGAGCCCCCATCCGGCGAGTCATCCGCGCCGCCGCCCGCCGCGTCATCGGCACCTCCGGACAGCGCCACGCTCTCGGCGCTCGGGGCCGCCCCCGACACGTCCTCCACGCCGGCGGCCGTGAGCGACGCCGTTCCCGCGCTCCTCATCCGCGCCGAGACGGTGGGCGCTCTCTCGGTGAATGGTGCGGTGGGTTACGACAACGACCGCGGAGGTCGGGGCTGGGCCAATCTGCGAAAACTCGAAGCGATGGGATCGCATACGGTCGAGTTCGCGCTGGAGGCGATGGCCAACGGCGTCGAACAGTCCGCCGGCATGAACGTGCGCGTGCCCACCGTGAATCGCCTGCCGACCGCGTGGAGCGGCGGGCTCTACATCGCGGAATCGGAGATCCGCTTCCTCAACGTGAAACCCAATGGCGACGACCCCAATGTGAAGCGGGGCGGCGGATGGATCGGAGCCGAGGTTCGGAAGATCGGGCCGGCGATCGAGGCGACCGCGATCTTCACGGCGGAGGGGCTCGACGCGAACGTCGGCCCGAGTGGAGACTCGTTCGGACCGATGGTCCGGATCGGATTCATCCCCGACAACCTGCAGCTCGTCGGCATCCCGACGAGCGCGGAAGGGGAAGCTCGCACCGGCGATGCGCGCTACGCCCGGGTCCGCGCGCGTGGATCGCGCGTGTTCGCGTTCCGGAAGCTCACACTCGCTCCGTTGTTCGACGTCGCCGCGGTCACGCAGGGCGCGCCGCGCGATATCGTGCCCTCGCCCGGCATGGACCAGCTCGTCCCCGCGCTCCGCTGGGGCGAGCGACGCGGCCGCGCGCAGGTGGTGGCGGGCGTGGACGCCGCGTTCCCCCTCTTCACCAAGATTCGCGTCAAGCTTCGCGGCGGCGGCTCCGCAGACCAGCTCCTACCGGACGGATCGGACTTCTCGAACGCCACGCTCTGGTTCGGCGGCGCGTCCGTGTCCGCGCTCTGGTGGACGCCGTTCGGAAGGATCGAGGGCGGTCTCGAGGCGAACACGCTCGGGGATCGGAGGGCGGTCGTGAGCGTGGGGCAGGACTTCTGAGAGGAAGATGCCAGAAGGTCGGCGGTCTTGGCGAGTTGCTACCCCAAACCGGCCGTCTTCGAGCCCTCGCCGATCCGCACCGGCAGCTTCAGCGCCAGCAGGCTCGACACTAGAACCACGATCGCTCCGAGCCACATGGGGCTCGGCTGGGCGATGTGGTCGAACGCCCATCCGCCCAGGAACGGTCCCACCGCGCGTCCCAGGCTTCCCATCGATTGATAGAGGCCGAGCACGGCGCCCTGTTCCATGGCGCTCGCGGCGGACGACACGAGCCCGGCCAGGGTCGGCCCCGCGAGACTCGATCCCACCGCGATGGCGCCGAGCGCAGCCATCAGCCATGACATCCGCGGAGCCATCGCCATTCCGACCAGGCCTATGGCCATCACGAGGAACCCTGCGCGCACCATTGTGCCTTCCCCGAATCGCCGCGCGAGCCGCGCGACGATGCCCCCCTGGAGGATCACGGCGAGCGTCCCGACGTACGCGAGCAGCAGACCGACCTGGCGCGGACCGAGCCCGAAGCGCCATTGACCGAAGAGCGCGAACGTTCCTTCCATCGCGGCAAAGCAGACGGTGGACAGGAACAGGAGCCAGAGCCCGGTTCCGACCACGGGCCGCTCGAACATCGCCCATCGCGATCCCGCCGACGCACGCCGCGCCACGGCATGGGCGCGCGACTCGCGCGGGAGCGACTCGGGCAGGAAGACGATCGCGGCGACGCACGCCGCGAGCGCGAGCCCGGCCGCGGCGAGACCCGGAACCGCGTAGCCATAGTGGCTCAGGATGCCGCCGATCGCCGGTCCGAAGATGAAGCCGGCGCCGAACGCGGCGTAGATGAGCCCCATCCCCTGCGTGCGCTTCTCGGGCGTCGTCGTGTCGGCGACGTAGGCCTGCGCGGTCGAGATGGTCGCCCCGGCGATGCCGGCCAGGATGCGCGAGACGAAGAGCATCGCGAGCGACCCGGCGAACGCGAACATCACGTAGGAACCGGCGGTGAGGATCAGACTTCCGATGAGCATCGGGCGCCGGCCGACGCGATCGGAGAGTCGTCCCCACGCGGGCGCGCAGAGGAACTGCATCGCCGAGAAGGACGCGAGGAGGAGTCCCACCTGCACGCCGGTCGCGCCGTACGTCTGCGCGTAGTACGGCAGGAGCGGGACGATGATCCCGAACCCGACCAGGTGGATGAAGACGGTCAGGAAGAGCGCGAGTCGAAGGCCCATCGCGCTCTCCCTAGAACCGGAGCGTCGGTGAAACGCCGGTCCTGTCACGGCGCTTCACGACGCCATCGAGCAACGTGCGGATCAGAACGAGACGCCGAAGACGGCCTCGGGGTAGACCTGCGAGCACGTGTTGTACCGGTCCTCGTCGCAATCGAGGTAGTGCTCGTACACGGCGCCGATCCCACCCGCGGAGCGCCCCCCGATCTTGTTGTAGATGCCGACGCGGCCGCCGATCGAGCTCAGATCAGGCTCGTCCTCGATCCAGGCGTGCCGCCAGAACCCGGCGAGATAGGGCCTTGGACCGCGCGGCCTCGGAACGACGATCTGGAGCTCGGGCGTGAACTTGGTGACGTTGGGATCGTTGAGGGCCCACGTCTCGAGGCCGAGGTTGAGCGCCATGTTGTTCCGGAAGTAGTAGCCGACGCCGAGCCCGAGCAGCAGGTAGTCCTCGCCGAACGAGCGTCCCCATCCCGCGGTGAACGTCGCGCGCCGCGTTCCCTTGCCGAAGGGACCGGTCGGCTGCTGCTTCGCCGGCGGAGGTGGCGGGGGCGTGGTCTGCGTCTGCGCTGCCGGCGGCGGCGTGGTTTGCATCTGCGTTGCCGGTGGCGGCGTCACCTGTTGCGGAGGCGGTGGCGGCGGCGGAACCTGCACGGAGTCGGCGTGGGCCGGAGCGCCCGTGAGGCTGTCCGCCTGCTCGTACGCGAGCGCCGATCCTCCCAGCATCACCATGCCTAGCAAGAGGGCGATCCAGGGAAGGGAACGAACGATGCCTTTCACGGTGATGCCTCCGATCTCACGACCTCGAGGTCGCGGGTTCACTGCATGGATTCAGTACGAGTATGCCGGGAGCGTAACCGTCGCGGGTTCCGCTGACAAGGACGGCTCCTGCATCCGCTACAATTCCGCCATGCCCCGTCCGCTTCCACGATCCTTCTACGCCCGTCCCACCCTGACCGTCGCCCGCGAGCTCCTCGGCGCCGTGCTCGCGCGGCGCCATCCGAAAACCGGCGTTGTCTTGAAGGGCGTCATCGTCGAGTCCGAGGCCTACGTCGGCGAGGGGGACAAGGCCTGCCACGCGCGCGCGGGGCGCACGCCGCGCACCGCGGTCATGTACGAGGAGCCCGGCCATGCGTATGTCTACTTGACCTACGGCATGCACTACATGCTGAACGTCGTCACCGAACCGAAGGGAAGCCCCGCGGCCGTGCTCATCCGCGCGGTCGAGCCGACCCACGGACTCGACGAGATGCGCCGGGCGCGCGGTCTCGACAAGCCGCACCTCCTCGCGAGCGGACCGGGGAAGCTCTGCCAGGCGTTCGCGCTCGACCTCGACCAGAACGGGGCGGATCTCCTCGGCCGGGACGTCTGGATCGAGCCTGGAACACCGGTCCGGGATGACGCCGTGGCCACCTCGGCGCGGATCGGCTGCGAGACCGCGGCCGCCCCCTGGGACCTGATTCCATGGCGTTTTTACGTCGCGGCATCGCGGTTCGTAACTCCAGGCCGCACTTCGCCCCCGCGCTTAGCCGGCGGCGCCCGGCGCGCTTCATGATCGGCGCCCAACCCATCCAAACTCCGGCCTAGCCAAACCGCGTCGCCTGGGAAATAATCGGGGTTCGCGCGATGCCCGCGCGTCCGATGCGCCGGCCGCCCGGTCCCGCGGCGCCGTTCCGATTCGGATCGTCCTTCCTCAACGAAACGCAGGGGGTACCTTGGCCGCCTTCCTTAGCCAGCAAAATCTTGAGTGGCGCGAGCGTGCCCGCGAGGTTGCCGAGAAGTTCGTCCGCCCGAACGCCGCCAAGTACGACCGGCTCCAGGAATATCCCTGGGACATCAAGGACGCCATCGCCAAAGCGGGCCTGATGGGCGTCTGGATTCCGAAGGAGTACGGAGGCTCGGGCGGAGGCGTGCTCGATCTCTGCATTTGCGTCGAGGAGCTGTCGCGCGCCTGCGGCGGTGTGGGCGTGCTCTACGCGGTGAATGCCCTCGGGACGTTCCCCGTGATGGTCGGCGGAACCGAGGAGCAGAAGCATCGCTGGCTCACCCCGATCGCGAAGGGAGAGAAGCTCATCTCCTTCGGCCTCTCCGAGAAGTTCGCGGGGAGCGACGCGGCTGGGCTTCGCTGCAACGCCACGCGCGAAGGGGACCACTACGTCCTCAACGGCGAAAAGAAGTGGAACACGAACGGCGGCGCGGCCGACTTCTACTCCATCTTCTGCGTCACCGATCCCGACTCCAAGTCGCGCCGCATCAGCGCGCTCATGGTGGAGAAGGGGATGCCCGGATTCAGGATCGGCAAGATCGAGGACAAGATGGGGATCCGCGCGGTGCCGGTCGTCGAGATCCACTTCGACAACTGCCGCGTCCCGGCGAAGAACCTCCTGGGCGAATCCGCCGGCATGGGCTTCAAGCACGCCATGGGGACGCTCGACAAGGCGCGCCCCGGCGTGGCGGCGCAGGCGGTCGGCCTCGCGCAGGGAGCGCTCGAGTACGCGATGGTGTACGCCGGGCATCGGGAGCAGTTCGGTGCGCCGATCTCGTCCTTCCAGATGATCCAGCAGATGCTCGCCGACATGGCGACCAAGGTCGAGGCGGCGCGGAATCTCGTCTACGTCGCGGCGATGGCCGTCGACTCGGGAGCGCCGAACGTGTCCAAGCTGTCCGCGATGTGCAAGCTGTTCGCGACCGACGTGGCGATGGAGGTCACGACGAACGCGGTGCAGATCTTCGGCGGCTACGGCTACATGCGCGACTATCCCATCGAGAAGTACATGCGCGACGCCAAGATCACGCAGATCTACGAAGGAACCAACCAGGTGCAGCGGCTCGTGGTCGCTCGAGCCCTCGTCAAGGAAGCGCTCTCCCTCAAGCACCTGCTCGACTACATCCCCAAGGAAGTTCAGGTCGGATACAACGATCCTGAGACCGTCGCGCGGAAGGAAGGCCAGCGCGCCGACACCGTCGCTGCGGAGTAGGGCCGTCCCCGGCTCGCCGGGGTACGATGGAAGCGCCCCTGGCCAGCCTGGGGCGAGAGCAAGCCGGGGTCCGGCTCGCCGGGCCTTGTCGATACGGAAGGGGCGATCATGGAGGCCACGCTGACCAGCACGTCGACGCTCAAGGTCGGAGACAAGGCACCTGACTTCACGCTGCGCGATCAGAACGGCAACGAGGTCACGCTCTCGACCTACGTTGGAAAGAAGAACGTCGTCCTCGTGTTTTATCCGCTCTCCTTCACATCCGTGTGCGACGTTCAGATGCCGGGCTACAACAAGGAGCAGCAGACCTTCGACGGGCTGAATGCGCAGGTATTTGCCATCTCGGTCGACTCCTCGCCTGTGCACAAGATCTGGGCCGAGCACTTGGGCGGGATCGACTATCCCGTCCTGGCGGACTTCTGGCCCCACGGGGAGGTGGCCAAGCGCTACGGCGTGCTGCTCGACAGCGGCGTCGCCGCCCGCTCCACCTTCGTCATCGATACGAAGGGCGTCGTCCGCTCGATCGAGATCCACGAGATGGGGAAGGTGCCCGACCGCCAGAAGGTCATCGAGTTCCTGAAGTCGATGTCCTGATCGCCGGCCGCGCTCCAAGCGCGCCTCGGCATTGAATCGCCCGCTTCGAACAGGGAGGTTCCGCGTGCGTCGTCGAATTCCTCTCCTCTGGCCCGCGCTCCTGGCGGTTGTCGTCACGGCCTGCCAGGCTCCAGGCTCCAACGCCTCCAAGTCCGAGAAGGCCGCGCCTGCCGCGCCTGCCGCGGCCAAGCCCGCGCCCCCCGCGATGGGGAAGGCCGACGCGCATGCCGCCCAGATCGCGAAGGAGCTGACCGACGCCATGGGCGGGCAATCCGCGTGGGACAACCTCCCCTGCTTCCGCTTCGATTTCGTCGCGGTGAAGGACGGCAAGGAAGTGGCGCGCTTCCAGCACTGGTGGGACAAGAAGAACAGCCGCTGCCGCGTCGAGGGGCCCGACGATCAGGGGCATCACGTGGTGGCGATCTTCAACCTCGGCGACAGGAAGGGGATCTCGTTCACCGACGGCGTGCCCGACGCCGATGCCGCCACGGTGAAGTCGCGGATCCAGAACGGCTACGAACGGTGGGTCAACGATACCTACTGGGTGATGATGCCGTTCAAGCTTCGCGACCCCGGCACCAATCTCAAGTACGACCGCGAGGCCAAGGGGCCGAACGGTGAGGTGTGGGACGTGCTCGCGCTCAGCTTCGACGCCAACGTCGGGCTCACGCCGCAAGACCACTACTGGCTTTTCGTGA
>Ga0207428_10003668_pt1 | contig 14788 bp, 13 predicted proteins | sample RhiMethybrSRZTD1_FD_187600 | JGI IMG/M metagenome (GOLD analysis project Ga0207428, IMG submission 187600) | Populus rhizosphere microbial communities from Tennessee, USA - Rhizosphere MetaG P. TD hybrid SRZTD1 (SPAdes) (version 3) | ecosystem: Host-associated > Plants > Roots > Rhizosphere >...
GGTTGATTTACGGCCCATGCCTTGTAATGTCCGACCAGGCGGTTGATAACTTCCTCCGGCGTCAGGCTTTCGTGAATGTAGACCACGATGGACGCGTCGCCGACACAGCCCAATAACGAAAGGACGAATTATGGCGAGGAGAAAGCCCTACGAGGCAAAACTTTGTCCCACGAAATGCCACGGCGGCTACTCGTATAATCAAAGAAAGCCCTAAGAGGAAGAGTTAGCCAACATATCGGCGGACAATTTGTGGCTGGTAAAAGGCAGCTTGAAGTACTGCGCATATTGCCACGCGGTTTATGAAGATCGCGGGAGCCGCAAGCGGCTTTTGGGATTTCTCGAAGGCGATAAGTTTGAGGGCCGCAAAATAATTGGAGGATAACCGCCACAACAAAAGCCGGGCGACGACCCGGATGTCGATGCGGCGACCTCCAAAACAGCATGGTCAACGCCTACTACTACTGTAATAGGCGCGGATTGCTATTCAGTTTGTAATTGACATCCCCCATCTAAAGTCGGCTACCAATAATCCGGATCGCGCCTGACGCGTCGAGGCTCCGGCGGGTTGCGGAAGAGGAAGACCAGTAAGATACCGGCGACGAATCCGCCGACGTGAGCCATAAAGGCCACGCCTCCACCCTCCCCGGTCCTCCCCAGCGAGCCGAATCCGTTCCAGAATTGTAATAAGCCCCAGAGACCGATGACGATCAACGCCGGCACTTCCATTATCATCCCGAACTGGAAGACGCGCACGCCCTGTCGCGGAAACAGAACCAGGTAGGCTCCCAAAACCCCCGCGATCGCCCCCGAAGCGCCCAGCGACGGAATCACCGAATTAGGGCCGAAGAAGATGTGCGTCGCGCTGGCCAGAAACCCGCAGAGCAGGTAGAAGATCAGATACTTCAAGTGCCCCATCCGGTCTTCGACGTTGTCGCCGAAAATCCACAGGTAGAGCATATTGCCGCCGATGTGCAGTAATCCGCCATGCATAAACATCGACGAGAGCATCGTCAGATATATCGGCGACGGGCTGGGGGCGAGTCGCAGTCCGCGTTGAACCTGGCCAATGATGTCGCGTCCTTGCGTGATCTCGGCGGGAACCACGCTGTACCCCAGTGTGAATTCAGGGTTGGCTATCTGATACAGATAGACCGCCACGTTGATCGCGATCAACGTATAGTTTACAAGAGGAATCGTACGCCGCTGCGTATTGTCGTCACCAATAGGGAAGAAAAACATCGCGCCTCCAATGCGGAATGCGGAATGCGGATTTGCCTAATACCAATCAGCAATCTGAATCATAACCTACGGAAAATGCGAGAAGAGTTTCTTAAATCCGCATTCCGCAATCCGCATTCCGCATTCAAACAGTTCCCCACTTCAACTTCGTTCTCAAGACCTCAAAGTAGTTGCGATTCGTGGGCTGCACCAGGTTGAAGGTCGCCTGGCTGCGCCGCAATGTGATCCGGTCGTCGTGCCGCAATTCCACGCCGGGCTGACCGTCGATGGTCAGCATAAGGTCCGGATCCGCGCTTTTGAAGACCAGGTCGACGACGCTCTCGCCGGGCACGACCACAGGGCGATTCGACAGCATGTGAGGGCAGATCGGCGTCAGCAGAATCGCCGACATGCTCGGGTGAACGATCGGCCCGCCGGCCGAGAGCGAATAGGCTGTCGAGCCGGTCGGCGTCGCGACGATCATGCCGTCGGCGCGGAAGCTGTTGACGAACATTTCGTTGATGTAGCTTTCGATCTCGATCATTCTCGCGGCCGCGGCTTTGGTGACGACGGCGTCGTTCAGCGCGCGATGCGATGCGGCGACCTCTCCGCCTCGATTCAACGCCACGTCAATCATCATCCGGCGCTCGACGAAGAAATTACCCCGGCGGACGTTTTCGAGCGCGGGGAACATCTCTTCCAGCGTGAATTCGGTCAGATATCCCAGCCAGCCGAAATTGACCCCGAGCACTGGAATATGTCGCGCCCCCACGAGGCGCGCCGCGCCGAGCATCGTCCCGTCACCACCGAGAACGACAATCAGGTCGACGTCTTCGGTCAACTCGCCGTCCGATTCGGCCAGCGGCGCGCACCGCGCCTGCGCGGCGACGGAGTCGACGGCGCGTAACTCGATGCCCCGCGCCTCGCACCACTCGCGCAACTCGCATACGACCTCCAACGCCTCGGGCTTCCGCGGCCCGACGACTGCGCCTATGGTTTTGAGATGAAGCAGTGACAAATCCCGACCTCGAATGTTGATTAGTTACACGACAATCGCAACAGGCGCGATTGTACACGCCGCGCGAATCCGTTCCAAGCGCATCAACCGCTGTCAACCGCCATCAAGTAACGCCACATTACGGCTGCATTTTCAGTCGGATACGCAGCGGTTATCCTGGCGACGGTTGGCAGTGATTCATGGCCGTTTATATGGCTGTTCGTTACCATGACGTTACCGCGATTTTTTAAGTTCGGCTCGCAACTCTCGAACTGATCATTCGAGGCGCCGGTATTTCCTGAACCGGCGCCAACTGATCACTAATCAGGAAAGAAGGTGACAGGAAAGCCGATATGCGCAAAAGGATTAAGCCTTAGAGCGGATCTCAATTGGATGTACGGGAAGGAGCGCTCCGGTACGGTACCGGGAGCGGTAGCGACCGGGCGCCAGTGACCCGGTCGCTACCGCTCCCGGTATTGTAACGCGCCGCAGCCAGGGCGATTAAACGAATCGCCCGACCCCGTACACTCATTTGCAATCCGATCTAGGGTATCGCATTCGGAGAATCCTGGACGGGCGGCGGAACATTTGCCCCGCAAGAACATTCAGCCGGGGGAGTTGGCGCCAAAGTGTGAGCCCTAGCGATTGACTGCGCGCGGCATTCTACCCGCGCTATGATCCGCGCTCAACGTTCGCCGCGGCGAAAAAGGCATGGTCGAATCGCCCGGCTTTCGTGTTTGCGACAAGATGTAAGATGGCCGCTTCTGCGCCAATTGAACCGCTTATCTCCCGTCACCATCTGACACGCCATCCTACTTATCACCGCGACAAGCTGTCACGTCTCGCGCCGCCGTCCGAATTGAGTGAGCGCCACTCTCCTTGCGGAATCATGAGGTTAGCGGGCGGCCGCGCGCTTGGCGCCTCTTTTGCGGGGGCAATGGCCTTGATACTTCCTACATCAAGTTTGGGTTGTTGACCTTAACGGCATCGTAAAAGGTAATATCGAGTTGTTCCCAACAGAGGGCGCGGGGGTTAGGAGCCTATCAAGCGCCCTCATTGTATTGACGCCATCAGACGGCAGGCCGCGCGGTGTTGGAGATCCTGGCGCAAAGCAGGACGAAGCACTCATGTTTGCGGCTGGATGCGGGCAGGGGCAGGGCGTACCGGCCGTCTGACGGCGATCACTTCATCGAACGATCCATTCTTGTTCCCCCATCGTTGCTGTCCCCCCTCATCTATTGGCGCTACACACAAAAAGTCAGTTGGAAATGGAAAGACTCGAAAAAATGCGAAGGGATTTGCGGGAGGCGGTACTGACCGCAGTAATTCTGGCTTCCGGCATGTGGATGATTGTCTCAGGACTCATGAAACTGTGGGGTGAATAGAAAAGCCGGGCGAGAAGCTCGGTTCCATATTCCGCTTGTTCACAAGCGCGCGTTTTCCCCATTTTGTTCACCCACTCCCCCGCGGTATTTTCTATGCGACGATTGAAGATTCTCTTAGCTGAAGATGACGACGATTTACGCTCGCTTTACAGTTATATGTTGGCGGCGGCGGGCTATAAGGTGAATGCTGTTCGGAACGGTCTCCAAGCGTTCGCCGAAATACAGGTAAATCGCCCCGACGTAGTCGTAACCGACATCACAATGCCGGTTCTCAGCGGTTTGGATTTAATCGTGGCTGTCGGGGCGGATGACGAGCTTGCAGACCTGCCGGTCGTGGCGATTACGTCTTTCGGGGAAGGCATTTGCAAACTGGCGCGTGCGGCAGGGGCGACCGATGCAATAGACAAGCCGACCGACATAACAAGAATGCGCGAGGTGATTGAAGCCGCCGTTTCTCGCTCATCTTCAGCAAGACCTAGTTCAAATGGAAGTCCGCTCTTGGAACTGAGCGACAAGAACCATAGGACAGGCGCCACGGCGAAGCCGGCGACAATCCCGCCGGGAACCCGCCCTCGGAACTGAGCGACAAGAACTAGGCTACATCCGATACCTGGTGTTCCGCCGCTGGCGTTGGCGTTACGGCGACGGCCCTCTTATTGCTGTCGCAGCCGGACCACAAGGCCGAGACCAGCGCCAGCGCGATTAACTTTCCGATCATCCCATTAATTGCGTTCATTGTTTGGCTCTCGCTTCACGGGCGCCATTCTAAACAAAGAAAGCCAGGCGTGAACCTGGCTTTTCCTTTCGAACCATACCCGCTCGGGCGCGACACTGCCTTTCAAAGGACTTGCGCTCCCTTCTTCTTACATGGCCTCATTACGATCATCCGGAAAAACCCGATCGCAACGCCTTCGATAGATTACGCAACCCAGCGGCCACGTCTTCCGTTTTTACCGCGAAGCCGAGCCTGAAATGGCGCGGCTCTTCAAAATACTTTCCGGGGACTATTGAGGTCTCGAAGCGCCGCAGCAAGTCGTGAAGCGGCTCGCTGTCGTCGTGGTTCTTCAACCGCGGGAAGACGATCATCGAACGCGGCGGGACGACGCAGTCTAGAACACCCTCGTGCTCGCGCAGGAATTCGCGCACTAGCGCCATGTTCGGCTCGATCATCGCCCGCGTGCGCGCTTCGAGTTTGTCGAGATGTCGAAAAGCCGCGGCCGACAGCGCATCGCTGGGCATCGAGCCGACCACGCCGAAGAGGTCGTTCAACCTTCTCATTCTCTCGGCCAACTCCGGCTCGCACAGGACCCAGCCGCATCGCAACCCGGAAAGTCCGTAACTCTTCGTCAGACTGCCGGTCGTGATGAACTGCGGGCCGAGAGAGGCGGCCACCGGCGGCGCGTCTTCAAAGAGGATGTCGCGGTAAACTTCGTCGACCAGGACGCGCGCGCCGATGTCGCGGGCAATCTCGCCGATCTCCTTGACTGTCGCCAGATCGACCACGACCCCGCTCGGATTGTGCGGGCTGGTGATGACGATCAATCGGGTTCGCGTAGTTATTGATCGTCTCACTTCATCGACGTCGATCCGATAGCCGTTCTCGAAGCCGCGCGCGAAGCGTTTGACATCGGCGCCCAGATATTCCAACGCGCAGAGCAGGGGCTCGTAAGCCGGCCGTTCGACCAACACTTCGGCGCCGCGCTCGATCGCCGTCGCCATAGCCAGGAAATTGGCCATCGAGGTTCCTTGCTCCGTCACGACCTGGTCCGCGCTCACGCTGTATTTAGCCGCGATGGCTTCTTTGAGCGGCCCGTAGCCTTCCTCGTTCTTGCCGTTCAGCCGAACGTCATCCGTGGTGATCGGCAGGTCGTTCAGGTCGCACCCGAGTATGCCGCTGTTCGCCAGATTGTAGCGGGCGGCGGCTTGGCGCTTCGCCCAGGTTATGTAAATGCTGTGGTTCATCTTGCTCCTCAGAAAATGGCGCCCCCGCGTCCTCGCGGGCAGGTCTTGCGGTGAAGCCTGCCCGCGAGGACGCGGGGGCGCCGCCTGATTTTCATCGTTTCAGGGCGTCGCCACGCGACATGACAGCCGCGATCAGCGCCTCAGCCTTCTTTCTTTTCGCACTTGTCGCCCTCCCCATTTTTCGTTCGTCCCCACATCAGTACCGCGAGCGGTAGCGAGCGTAGCTTTGACAAATAGGTTCGCTCCGGGGGCGCGCTCGCTACCGCTCGCGGTACTGATCCTTGGTTCCGAAACGCTTCCACATGAAAAAGACCGGCGCGCCCGCCGCAATGATCAACGCCCCGATCCGCGCATTATTCCAATCGGCGTAGAACGTGTTCGCGACAATGCCCAATCCCGCGGCGACGAAGAGAATCGGCGTGAGCGGATAGAGCGGGACGGGCTGCGGGCGTTGGGCTTTAGGCATCGTGCGGCGGAAGACGATCAGCGCGATCCCGGCTAGCGCGAAGAATATCCAGTCGGCGAAGACCGCGTACCTGACCAGTTCGTCGTACCGGTTCGAGACGGCGAAGAGCGAGGCCAACACGCCTTGCAAAAGTATCGCCGCCGTCGGCGCATGAAATCGCGGACTTAGCTTGCCCAAAGACTCGAAGAAGACCCCGTCCGCGCCCATCGCGTAATAGACTCGCGGCGCGGAGAGCAGGGCCAGGTTCATAAAGCCGAAAGTCGATATGACAATCAGAAAGCTGATCGCTTTCGCCCCGAACGGTCCGGCCAATTTCGCCGCCACGTCGGCCGCCGGAGTTTCAGTCGCCGCCAGCGCCGGCGCGGTGAGCGTATGAACATAAGCCACATTCGCTCCCACATAGACCACGATCACGCACAACACGCCGATCATAATCGCGCGCGGCAGGTTGCGCAGCGGGTCGCGCACTTCCTCGGCGACGAAGTTCAGATTCTGCCATCCGCCGTAAGAGAACATGGTCGGCACAAGACCGGCGAAGAAGGCCGAGACCAGCCCGAAACCGCGCAGTTCGGGCGGCGCGAGCGGCGCGAGCGTAACGCCCGATTGTTTCGTCAACGCGAACGCTCCGGCGATCAGCGCGGCGATGGCGAGAGTTTTGCCGAACGTGATGACGTTGATCAGAATCGCGCCCGGTTTGATGCCCAGCGCATGAAAAGCCGCCAGCCCGAGCAGGATCGCGACCGCGAGTGGCGCCACGAAATTTTCGGGCAGGTCGAGCAACGGCCTCAGATATTTTGCGAACGCGACGGCGACCCCCGCCGTGGCGCCCGATTGAATGATCAGCAGCAACGACCAGCCGTGCAAAAACGCCACGAGCGGATGAAACGCCTCACGGAAGAAGGCGTACTGCCCGCCGACGCGCGGCATTACCGTGCTCAGTTCGGCAAAGACAAACGCGCCGGCCAGCGCGATCAGCCCGCCCGCCACCCACACGGCCAGGATCAAAAACGGCGTCTTGACCGTCTGCGCGACTATGTACGGGTTAATGAAGATGCCCGATCCGATGATGCCGCTGATGACGATCATCGTCGCGTCGAAGAGGTTGAGCTTGCGGGCGAATTTCATAGCTTATCCACAGCGGTTTTCATGGTGATGAATAGCCACAGAGGTCACAGAGAGCACCAGAGAAATCATTATGTCCTCTGTGCTCTCTGTGACCTCTGTGGCTAACAGTCTTCATGCATTAGGAAGCGCTCTTATGACATCGAGCATCTCGTCATGTACTTTGCCGTTGGTGCAGAGCAGGCTCGGCGTATGGTTGTCGAACGGCGAGCCGTCGAGTTTCGTCACGCGCCCGCCCGCCTCTTCGATGATGACCCAACCGGCGGCCGTGTCCCACGCGTTCAGGCCGTACTCCCAGAATCCTTCCAGGCGGCCAATCGCCACATACGCCATGTCAATCGCCGCCGCGCCGAATCGCCGCACGCCTTGAGCGTGTCGCAAAAATTCGCGCCAGGCGGGCAGGTATTCGTCCATCCGCTCGCGCACGTCGTAAGGGAAGCCGGAAACGAGCAGCGACTTTTCGAGCCTCTCGACGTCGGAGACCCTGATCCGTAAGCTGTTGCAGGTCGCGCCCGCGCCGCTTTCGGCCGCGAACATTTCGTCGCGCGTCGGGTCGTAGATCACGCCGGCGACCGACCGTCCCTTGTATTCGACGCCGATCGAGACGGCGTAACACGGAAACGCGTGAGAGAAATTGGTCGTGCCGTCGAGCGGATCGATGATCCAGCAATATTCGTCTGAAGAATGCGCGCTCACTCCGCTCTCTTCGGCGAGGATTCGGTGGTTCGGGTAATGCGATGCGATCAGCCCTTTGATGTGGCGTTCGCTGGCGAGGTCGGCCTCGGTGACCAGATTGATGCGACCCTTGTGTTCGATTTGAAAACCGCGCGCGGCGTAATCCTGCAGGATCGCGCCCGCCTCGCGCGCCGCGCGCATAGCCAGTTCCAGCATTCGGCGCCTGTTCATCCTTTCGTTTGTTCGAGACTTCGACTGACGATACTAGCCGCGAGCAGCGGAATCATCAACTCGTGATGCCCGGTGACGCTATGGCCGCGCCCCGCGCCGCCGGCCACCGGACGCCGTACGACGTTAGCCATCGGGCGATAATGCTGTATGAAGTCGAAGTTGGCGGTGGTGAAATCCTGAAGCGAATGGCCGAGATTGCGTACGACGGTCACGGCTTTCAAAAACACCTCCGGCAGCGTCACCGCCGAACCTACGTTCAGGTAAACGCCCCCACCGTCCAACTCTTTAACCAGCGAGGCGAAGAGCAGGAAGTCGCGGTAAGTCGCCGCGCCGATGGCCGCGCCGTCCGCGTGAGGGTGAATGTGAATTATGTCGGTTCCGATCGTGACGTGAACCGTGACGGGGATTTTCAAAAGGTAGGCCGCATGCAGTATTGAGTAATCGGCGTATTGCGGATTCATTTCGACCAGACTGCGGCCTATCGACTCGCCTACGCCGCAATCTTCGGCGGCGGCGCCACTGATCGCCTCGTTAATCAAACGCCCGGTCTCTTCGGCCATCCCGAAAGCGCCGCTCCCCAACGCCGCGTCGACGTCTTCCGAGGTCCATCCCGCGACGGCGATCTCGAAATCATGAATCACGCCCGACCCATTCATTGCGATGGCCGAAACAAAACCTCGCCGCGCCAGGTCAATCAGGACCGGCGCCAGGCCGGTTTTGATGACGTGGCCGCCGATGCCCCAGATGATCGCCCGATTTTTGGATTTGGCCTCGACAATCGCATCGGCGATCGAACGGAGCGTATCTGCGGCCAGGATGCGGGGCAGGGAATCGAGCATCGCGGCCGCGTTGCGCGCTTCGTCATCGCTTAAAGTTTTTGCGAAATCGCGCACAGTGACTTTGCTCGGACGCGAAGCGAGCGGATAGGTCTCGATGTGCGACAGGTCGATCGGTTGTTGATTGTAAATTGACATTTCGATAAACGGTTCGCTAGGCCATCATTTTTTAGAAAAGTCGAAAATCAAAACGCCAGTGATTCTAGGTGGACGAGAGGTATTGACTTCAGATGAGAAACATCCACGAAGTCACACGAAGAATCACGAAGATCTTGTCTTTCCTTCGTGATTCTTCGTGTGACTTCGCGGATGTTTCTCATCGTTTCAGGGAGTCGTTCGTGACGACATGAATGACCACTTTGGAAAACGGGGCTTATCACAAAGGACACAATTCGTCTTCAATCAACTGGCAAATAATATGACTCGCCGCGATGTGGACCTCCTGAATGCGCGGCGTCTCGCCGCTCGGGACTATCAACGGCAAATCAACCAGAGCGGCCACTTTGCCGCCGCCCGCCCCGAGCAGGCCGATTGTTTCGATCTCAATCTCGCGAGCCTGTTTGACCGCCTCCACCACGTTCGGCGAATTTCCGCTGGTCGAGATGGCGAGAGCGACGTCGCCTTTGCGCCCGAGGGCTTGAATCTGGCGCGCGAAAATAAAATCGAACGAGCGGTCGTTTCCGATCGCGGTGAGCAGCGACGTGTCGGTGGTCAGGGCCAGGGCGGGGAGCGCCTCGCGTTCGCGCCCCATTTTGAAAGCCAGTTCGGCGGCGACGTGCTGCGCGTCGGCGGCCGAGCCCCCGTTGCCGAAGATCAACAGCTTGCCGCTTGCGCGCATCGACTCGATGATCATCCGCGCGGCCCGGGCCAAGTCCCGGCCCGATTGCTCGAAAAAGCGGCGTTTGGCGTCGATGCTCTCATCGGCCATCGCGCGAATCTTCTCTTCAAAATCCCGAAGCGTGGTATTGGCTTCTGCCCTGGGTCTGGTCATTTGAGGTCTTCTCTCACGGTAAAAGTAAAATCCTGCCGACCGATGCGGATCACATCGCCGGATTTGATCTCGGTTGAATTATGAACGCGCCGCCTGTTGACCCAGACGCCGTTGCGGCTCCCTTTGTCAGCGATCAAAAAGACCTCGCCCTCGCAGGCGATTTCGGCGTGATGGCGGCTGACGCGTTCGCTGTTGAGCACGATGTCGTTTTCGCTGTTTCGCCCGATGCGCGTCACGCGGCGGCGCAGCATGTAAGAAGGGAAGCCGCCGACGCCGATCAAGGTCAGGCGCGGATCGGGCGCATTCTCGTCCTCGAGCGGCGCGAGATCAGTGTAGGTGATCGCCTCGTCGGTTTTCTCTTCGCCTTCGTCGGTCGCTTGCCCCTCGCTCCCATTCGCCCGCTGCGGGGAGGCGCCGTCGTCTTCGGGATCAGAACCCCCGAGCCCGGAGGTGACGAATTTTTTGGGAATGGCCTTCAGTATTTGCGTGTCGTGTTGTTTTTTAGGCGCGAGCGACTTGTACCGCTCCGAGAGCGAAAACTTGACGAGCGAGCGGATGCGCTGCGTCAGGTAGGGCTGTTCGGCGAGAATCTCGGTCAGGTGGCCGCGCATGTCGCTCACCTCGTTGACCTGATCGAGGAACTCTTTGATGTCGAGTTTTTCGAAGAGCCGGACGCCGACGCCGAATTTGAGCATCGTGCTGACGGCGGTGGTCAGCGAGCGGCATGCTATGAAGCCCGCGCGGTCGGCAGTGAATTCGGTGCGGTTGATCCAATCGCCGAAGACCACACTGTTGAGCAGTTTCCCGAAGACCGGGACGTCGGCGCCGAGCGGCCTGAGCAGCGTCCGCAACCATATGTGCCCGGCCGCGATGTGTCCGATTTCGCGCCCGATGAAAAATTGGAGGTTGTCGGGCTCCATCTGATCCACAAGCGAAGACGTGATCACGATGATCGGCTGTTGCCACAGCCCGATCGTGTATATGTTCATCTCCGACTGGCGCTTGACGTAGACCGGCGCCTGCGGATGTGACAGTCGCTCGGCGGCCTTCGCGGCCAGGCCGTAAAGTTCGGGGAATTGACGCGGGCTTACGCGTACCATCGTTCCGAGGGCCGCGCGCTGCTGCAGCTTGACGCTGATGATGTAGACAGTCAGGCCGGCCAGTGTGATCAACAACGCCTTCAACGTCGAAGACCAGGTCTCGGGAAAAAAGATCGCGGCAAGGGCGTAAAGCGAGAGCAAGAAGATGAAGGTCAGAGCTAATGATAGAACTTCGCCCGCACAGCGGTAATCGCGCAACCTCGCCGGACGATCTGAAATCACTTCACTTGCCATCGGGTAATAGACCTCAATATGAGATCGTGGGACGTGCGAATTATAACAAAGGAAGGCTATTATCCATTTTCCATATTACATTTGTCATTAGAGATGATCGTTCTGAGGCAATAGCGAATGATAAATATAATATGGAAAATTACCCGCTTCCGGATTTGCCCCACACCGATTTCCGATTTTTCCTTTTGATTTCCCCGTCCCTCGCCTATCATTCGCGCGTCGTTTGCGAATAGCAATCAATCACAACGCTCACCGTCGATTTTGAATGGGAAAATCCACACAGACAACGGGAAAAGGGTTGATTCGCGGAATCCGGCGCTGGGACCTGGTCGCATTAGCGATCAACGGGACCATCGGCGCCGGAATCTTCGGTTTGCCGTCAAAAGCGCATGCGCTTGTCGGGCCTTATAGCGTGATCGCGTTCATCGTTTGCGCGGTGGTCGTGGCGCTGATCGTGCTTTGCTTCGCCGAGGTCGCCAGCCGGTTCAGCGAAACCGGCGGGCCTTATCTTTACGCGCGCGAGGCTTTCGGCCCGATCGCCGGGTTCGAGGTCGGCTGGTTGATGTGGCTGGCGCGGGTGACGGCTTTCGCGGCCAACTGCAACCTGCTGATCGATTATCTGGGCTATTTCCATCCGGGGATCGGCGCTGGGGCGCCGCGCGCGGTCGCGATCATCGCCATTGTCTTCGCGCTGACGGCGGTCAATGTCATCGGCGTTCGCAACGCCGCGCTCTTCAGCGACGTTTTCACAATAGGCAAATTGATCCCTCTCGCGTTGTTCATCGGCGCCGGATTGTTCTTTCTCGATCCGGGGAATTTTTCGCCGCCGTCGGCGCCGGCGTTCTCTTCGTTCTCCAAAGCGACCCTGCTGCTGGTCTATGCGTTCACGGGATTCGAGATGGCGATAATCCCGGCCGGCGAAGCGCGCGATCCACAGCGCAATCTGCCGTTCGCCATCCTGACCTCGCTCGCCCTGGTGACCGTGGTCTATATCCTGATCCAGGTCGTCTGCGTCGGAACGCTACCCGAACTGGCCGCGTCGAACCGGCCGCTGGCCGACGCGAGTGAGCGTTTTCTGGGCGTGGTCGGCGCGACTGTGATCACGGCGGGAGTCGCCATTTCGATCGTCGGCAATCTGGTCGTGGTGCTCCTGGCCGCCGCGCGGCTGCCTTTCGCGATGGCGGGCGACCACAAATTGCCGAGCGTCTTCGCCGACACGCACGATCGCTTCCGCACGCCTCACGTGGCAATCATCGCCACCGCCGCGGTGATATTGGCGCTGACGCTTTCGGGAACGTTCATCTCAGTGCTGACGGTCAGCGTGATCGCGCGGTTGCTGGCATACATTGCGACTTGCGCGGCCCTCATCGTGTTGCGCCGCCGCGACGAGCGGGAGATGCGGTTCAAGGCGCAATTTAAAGCCCCCGCGGGCGTCGCCGCTTCAATCGCCGCGCTTGCTTTGAGCGCCTGGCTGCTCGCGAACGGCTCCGCGAGCGAAGCCAGGAACACGGCTGTTGCGGCGGCCGTCGGACTGCTGATTTACGGCGCGTACAAACTGGCCAGGCGTAAATCAGACGTCGAAAACGTTGTACAATCCAGGCGTACCTGAGCCCCGGGTTCGGGGTTTGGAGTGAAGATGCGGAGCAGACTGAAGTCCGCCCCGCATCTTCGGAGGAGAAAACAAGATGAACAAATTCCGACTGCTGATTCTCATTGTTTTACTGATCGCCTCGACGGGCGCGATCGTGGCGCAGGAAACCGCCCCGGTTCGGCGCACACTCGACATCTTCTACATCGATGTCGAAGGCGGCGCGGCGACGTTGATCGTCACCCCGGCCGGCGAATCGATATTGGTCGACGCGGGCTGGCCCGGCTTCGAGGGCCGCGACGCGAAGCGCATCGAAAAGGCGATGAAAGAGGCCGGGGTGACGGCGATCGACCACCTGATAGTGACGCATTACCACACCGATCATTACGGCGGCGTTCCCGAACTGGCGAGGCTGGTCAGGATCAACAGGTTTTACGACCACGGCCCGACCTCTTCGCTCGACGAGGACAAGGACTTCGCGGCGAAATACGCGGCCTATCGCGCCGCCGCGAAGGATCAGACGGTCACGCTCAACCCCGGCAGTTCGATCAGGCTGAAGCAGGCGCAGACCGCGCCGCCCGTTTTTCTGCAAATCCTCGCCTCGCGCGGCGAGACCGTGACGAGCAAGCGAGCGACCGTCGAGCCGAACGGCGCATGCTCCGGGGCCGCCGAACAGCCCGAGGACAAGACGGACAACGCGCGCAGCGTCGCCTTCCTGCTGCGCCACGGCGCGTTCAATTTTCTGGACACCGGCGACCTGACCTGGAACGTCGAGAGCAAACTGGTTTGTCCGCAGGACATGGTTGGCGAGGTTGTTATCTACCAGGTCGCTCACCATGGAGCCAACACCAGCAACAACCCGGCGATGCTGCGCACTATCAAACCGATGGTCGCGATCATGAACAACGGTCCGCGCAAAGGCGGCCACCCCGACACGGTCAAAGCCTTGCGCGCGACGCCCAAACTGGTGGATCTGTGGCAGGTTCATCGCAACGTAGCGAGTGGCGACGAAAATAACGCCCCCGAAGAGTTCATCGCCAATCCTGATGAACAGAACGACGCGGCGCACATGATCCGCGTCTCCGTAGACGCGGCGAAGCGAACCTTCACAGTCACCAATGATCGAAACGGTAAGAGCAAAAGCTACGCGATAAAATGATGCGGTTTGTTCACAAAGGCGCACGGAGGAACACTAAAAAGGGAACAGGCTTTGTGTTTACTTTGTGCGCCTTTGTGGACGATATGTCTGAGAGGGATGATGAAAGTGCAATTGGTCAAAATCGCTCACGCGCGATCGGGCGATAAAGGCGACACTGCCAACGTCGGCCTGATTGCGCTCAAACCCAAGCATTACCCGATACTCGCGCGCGAAGTCACCGCCGAGCGCGTCAAACGACACTTCGCCGGAATCTGCAAAGGCGAGGTCGAACGCTTTGAGCTGCCCAACCTGAACGCGCTCAATTTCCTGCTGCATCACAGCCTGGGCGGAGGGGGCGCGGTCTCGTTGAAGGCCGACCCGCAGGGCAAGACGCTCAGCTCGGCGCTCCTGCGGATGGAGATCGAGGTTGGCGAGGACGAGCTGTAGCGCACGGTGTAGAATTGAAGTATGGCAAGAACGCTTTATCTGGACTGTTTCGCCGGCGCGAGCGGCGACATGCTCGTCGGCGCGATGCTTGATAGCGGACTCGATTTCGAATTGCTGCGAAGCGCGTTGCTGAAACTAGGCGTCGAAGGATACGAATTGAGCCTGGGGCGCGTCGACCGTAGCGGGATTTCTGCGGCGAAGTTCGATGTCCATCTGACCGGCGAGCCTCACTCGCATGAGCATCATCACAACCATGAGCATTCGCACGGGCATAGGCGCCAATCCCATCACCGGTCGCTCTCGGAGATCAAGGGGATCATCTCGTCATCGAACCTTAGCGAACTGGTCAAACAACGCGCGCAAGCGATCTTCCAACGCATAGGGGAAGCCGAAGCGAA
>Ga0207428_10003675_pt1 | contig 14777 bp, 7 predicted proteins | sample RhiMethybrSRZTD1_FD_187600 | JGI IMG/M metagenome (GOLD analysis project Ga0207428, IMG submission 187600) | Populus rhizosphere microbial communities from Tennessee, USA - Rhizosphere MetaG P. TD hybrid SRZTD1 (SPAdes) (version 3) | ecosystem: Host-associated > Plants > Roots > Rhizosphere >...
GCGCCTTTGCGCCTTGGCGAGAACCGCCCCCTGAATAAGGAAGCCCGTTTCTCGCCAAGGCGCAAAGATGGCGCCATTCATTTCTTAAAGACCATAAGTCCGCTATTCTCCCGGGGCCGCACGGGCTACATCTAACATCCACTTTTACTTGATGGGCGCCTTGCGAGTAGTTTACTCACGCCTTGTTACAGCGCCGCGGGCGCGAGTAAACTACTCGCAAGGCGCCTCATTATTTCCGCCCCGGAGCTTATTTGAGCGGGATTCTCACCCAACCCAAAGACAGCGCCTGTCCGCCATAACGCCCCCCAGTCAAGTGGTTGCTGATTAGCTAAAGGGATGGTGGATTATGCTCACGACCCACGAAATCACGGAACTGCTGGTAGCCTGGAGCGAGGGGGATCGAGGAGCCCTCGACCAACTCGTCCCAATAGTAGAGGCTGAGTTGCGGCGATTGGCCAAGAGCTACCTGTCAAGGGAACGCCCGGATCACATTCTGCAAACCACTGCCCTCATACAGGAAGCCTACCTGAGATTGATTGATTGGCGGAACGCGCGTTGGCAGAACCGCGCGCATTTCTTCGGAGTGGCGGCCCAGATGATGCGGCGTATCCTGGTTGATTACGCCGTCGAGCAGAATGCCTTGAAGCGCGGCGGCGGGGCGCGTCGCGTCGAACTGGATGAAGCGGCGAATTTATCCTCTGGGCGCGGCTTGAATATAGTCGATCTTGATATTGCGCTGGGGAAACTAGCCGCGTTGCATGCAAGACAGAGTCAAGTGGTTGAATTGCACTTCTTCGGCGGCCTTACCATGAAAGAGATCGCCGAGGCGCTCGGCTTATCGCTCGGGACGGTCAAGCGCGATTTGACTCTGGCGAAACTCTGGCTCCTTCGCGAGCTGGGAGAGGAGCGGGATGATGACGCCGGAATTATATGAACGGGTCTGCCAGATCTGTTACGACGCCTTGCAGCATGAGGCGCAAGAGCGCTCCGGTTTCCTCGACCGCGCTTGCGCCGGCGACGCGTCATTGCGCAAGGAGGTCGAAACAATGCTGGCGCATGAGGGGAGTGTGGAGAGTTTCCTGGCCATTCCCGCTTTGATTGTCGCCGCGAGTCAGTTGGCGGAAGCCATGGAAGTGGAGAACGCGATTCTCCACGGCGGCGACCCGCAGATGAATGGCGCTTCAATCCTATCCGACACACTTGGCGAATCCTTCGCGCCTGGCGTGACGCTCGGCGGGCGTTATTTAATTGATAAAGAATTGGGGCGGGGCGGCGTCTGCGCAGTTTTTCTAGCCCGCGACCAGAAACTGCACAATGCGCCGGTGGTGATCAAGGTCTTGCTAAACGTCTGGCGCGAGGACTCGCGCAAGACTTGGATGGAAAAGAAGTTCAAGGAAGAGATCGAGGCGTTGGCAAGAATTGACCATCCAGGCGTGGTGCGCGCGCTTGATGTCGGCGAGTCGCCTGATGGGCGGTCTTACCTCGTGATGCAATATGTCGCCGGCAAAAGCCTGCGCTCTGTAATGACTCCGGAGGGCATGGAGTCAGACCGCATAGCCAGGTTGGCGCGCCAGATGGGGCGGGCGCTCGCGGCTGCGCACCGAGAGGGCGTCATTCACCGCGACCTCAAGCCTGAAAATATCATGCTACAGAGCGTGGGTGATGAAGAGTATGTGAAGATAATCGATTTCGGAATTGCGACAATACACGATATGGCGGACGCCGACGATAGCCGGACTACTGAAGTCATCGGGACGCGTAGTTACATGGCTCCCGAACAATTACGCGGCAAACCGGTCGCCGCTAGTGACATCTACGCCCTGGGGGTGATCTTTTACGAAATGGCGACCGGACAGCGACCATTCAATGCCGAGTCGATTTTGCTGCTCTATGATCTGCAAGGAGTCGGCGTCAAACTCAAACCGCGTGATCTTCGCCCCAGTTTGCCTGAAGCCGCACAGTCATTAATCTTAAAAGCCCTCTCGTTCACCCCACAGGACCGCTTCGCTAACGCGAAAGATTTCACTGACGCGCTCGCAGACGAATTGACGGGAGAGGGCGGGCGTTTGTCGCCGCCGAGCGCATCTGTCGGCCCGAGGCGCTGGTCGTTGATACTTGTCCTGGTCCTCGTTGCTGCGATCGGGGTTCTCGCCTTATCGCGTTTCAGCTTCCGGGATAAGACCGGTCCTGAGCAGGCTCAAACTACGCCTGCCGTGGCGCCGGACCGATATCTCAGTTACTCCCTGGAGGCGCGAAGGGACCCCAGCCGTAATCCAAGCGCCAAGCCGTTCACCACGTTCGAGAATGTGATCTTTGGCGTGGGGGACGAGGCGCGCCTCTTCATCAGCAGTCCACAATCGGGCTTTCTGTATGTTATTAACCAAGGGCCGGCGCAAAATGACGGATTCCCAAACTTCAACATACTGTTTCCCGAGTTGGAGAATGGCGGCGCGTCCCCGGAAATCCGGGCAGGGCAGATAATCCAAGTCCCGCCGCCGGGCCGGAACCGGCAGGACAATTGGTTCGTCTTCGACGACGAAGAAGGCGTCGAAAACATCTGGCTTGTTTGGTCGGAGCGCGTCGTTCCAGAGCTGGAGGCCGTCAAAGGTTGGGCTAACCCTAAGGACCAGGGCGCCATCAGCGATTTAACACAGAGAGTTTCAGTATTTCGCTACCTAACCCCGTTCTCGGCCACCAAGCCTGAAGCTGGAAGAGATGAGGAGGGCAAACAGATGAAACTTAAGGCTAAGGGAGGGACGCTGGTGTGGGCGATGAAGCTGGAGCACCGATGATCTACAATTCTACTTCTCTTCGCAGCCATCTAAATACACGGAGGTCACAAATCGGTACCGCCCGCGGTACTGATTTGTGACCTCTATGGCTACTCTTCAGACGCCTGAAAACCGCTGTAGCCCGCGCGGCGGAAATCAGGCGCCGTCTGAAAAGGCGACTACAGCCCTATAAAATTCCAAACCGCATACTGTCGATGTTCGGTCCGCCGGCGGCTGTGGTTGAGGTTATCCGCACGTTGCGGAAACCCGGGGCTGTGCCGAGGTTTATAGTCCTCAGGGTCGTAGTGTAATTCGACCACGATCCGGTCGGCGGGAAGTTAAACGAATCGACGACGACTCCATTGACCGTTATGTTGCAAGGGCGATTGACCCCACTCCCATTGGCGTAAGTGATGAAGTATGCCCGCGCGTTCCCGCTCGGATTGCTCTGGTTCACCTGAAAATCGACAAAGCCGCCGGCGACGCCGCTTCCTAAACTCACATAACCGGTCCCTCTAAATCCCAGGAAACTATTACCAACCATGGCCCCGCCGCCCACCGTGGCGTTTTCAGCTTCGTAGGTGTCCGGAGACACCGCGACATCGATGATGTTATTCGTGTCGTTAGGCATCGTGATACCCTGGGTGACGATGTTTGTCACGGTCCCCGCCGGAACGGCCGCATTGAGCAGGGTCAGGTCCATGGTGAAGAGCGTCTGGCCACTTACGCCGACCACCCGATTACTTAAAGGCCCACCCCCCGCCAGAGGGAAAGGATTGGGCACAGTGTAGATGTCGAAGTCAGCGGTCGAGCTGATGTTGACCCGTTGGCCTGTAGGAGTGACGATGGGGCCGAGTGTTTGCAACACGCCTCCGCCCGTGGCCGAACTGCCGCCGGGAGTCGCCGGCTGGATCGTTACGAACGTATCCAGATCATAATCAATCGCGTAGAAACGAGTGGCCGCCGCGCCGGCGAAGTTGGTGTCATAGGAGCCGGCTGAGATATGCGGGGCTACTCCTCTATTGACGTCGTTCGGGTCGTAAGAGAGGGCGGTTTGGATCGCCGTCACGTTGAGGTTTCCGTTCGAATTGACGGCCGCATAATTCAGGCGGTCGCTTCCGATCAAGCGCAACGCGTTGACGACAGGATTGAAATCCATCAACGACTGAATCCCTGAAGGGAAGCGGGGCGACAAGTTACTCACTTGGGTGACATTCCCCAGCCCATTGGGGGTCAGGGTAATAGTGTAGATAGTCCCGGTGTCGGTCAGGGCGTAAAGAGCGGTGTTTTTCCCGTCAGCCGGGCGGAAGTCGATTCCGATCAAATTGCCATTGGCCTGTGTTACACGCGTCAGCCGCGTGAAGTTGGTCGCGCCGGGCCAGAGGACAAAAATAACGTTATTGGAATTCAGAGCATAAATGGGTGTTTGCGGGATAATGACGCCGGTGGTTTGCGCGGCGGCGAGCGTCATCGATGAACTTGCGGCCGCTGGCATATTAGGTTGACTGTGTGCGCTTTTGGCTTTGACCGAATGCCCGCCCATCAGGCCGTAGGCCAATGAGACGCCCAAAGCCAGCGAGATAACTATCATAGCGGCAAATGCCTTCCTCATGTTCGGTTTTTTCATACGTTTTGCCCTTTCTCGGAGTGAGAGAATCGATTAGTAAAGGGGCACTTCATGAGATTTATTACAATGTCGTCAATGGGAGAGATCGCTTCAATCGAGATTGCTGTGGGCGCCCGCTCCCCTAGACGCCCACAGCGGCGATGCCTTTTACTGTTATGGCCATCGCCAAGCTTGCGCCAGCCTTAGTTAGCGCCAAACCGTATATTGTCGATGTTCGGTCCGCCGGCGGCTGTGGTTGCGGTTATCCGCACGTTGCGGAAACCCGGGGCTGCGCCGAGGTCTATAGGTTTTGTAATATCCAGGTACGTAGTGTAATTCGACCACGATCCGGTCGGCGGGAAGTTAAACGAAAGGACGACAACTCCATTGACCGTTATGTTGCAAGGGCGATTTGTATTACTCCCATTGGCGTAAGTGAGGAAGTATCCCCCACCCCCACTCGAGTCCTGATTCACCTGAAATTCGACAAAGCCGCCGGCGACGCCGCTCCCTAAACTCGCATAACCGGTCCCTTTGAACCCGGGGAAACTCGCATCAACCCTGGCCCCGCCGCCCAGCGTCGCGTTTTCAGCTTCGTAGGAGATGGGAGCCGCCGCGATATCGATGATGTCATTCGAGTCGTCAGTCAGCGTGAAAACCCCTTGGGTAACGATGTTTGTCACGCTCCCCGCCGGGACGGCCGGATTGACATCGAATAGATCAATTTTGAAGAATGTCTGGCCACTTACGCCGACGAGCCGATTAGCAAACCCAACTGATGGGATAGAGGGTATGCTGTAGATGTCGATGTCAGCTGTCGGGTCGATGTTGATCCGTTGGCCTGTAGGAGTGAGGATGGGGCCAAGTGTTTGCAACACGCCTCCGCCCGTGGCCGAACTGCCGCCGGGAGTCGCCGGCTGGATCGTCACGAGCGTATCCAGGTCATAATCAATCGCGTAGAAACGAGTGGTCGTTGATCCGACGGCGTTGTTGTCGTATGCGCCGGCGGAGATATGAGGGGCGACCCCTCTGTTGACGTCGTTCGGGTCGTAAGAGAGGGCGGTTTGGATCGCCGTCGCGTTGAGGTTTCCATTCGAATTGACGGCCGCATAATTCAGTCGGTCGCTCCCGATCAAGCGCAGCGCGTTGACGACCGGATTGAAATCCATCAACGACTGAACTCCTGAAGGGAAGCGGGGCGACAAATCACTCACTTTGGTGGCGCTCCCCAGCCCATTGGGGGTCAGGGTAATAGTGTAGATAGTCCCGGTGTCGGTCAGAGCATAAAGAGCGGTGTTTTTCCCGTCAGCAGGGCGGAAATCGATCCCGATCAAATTGCCGTTGACTTGCGTGACACGGACCAGACGCGTGAAGCTGTTCGCGCCGGGCCAGAGGACAGAAATAACGTTATTGGTATTCAGGGCATAAATGGGCGTTGTCGGCCTAATGAAGAGGCCGCCTTGCGCGGCGGCGAGTGTCGTCGATGAACTCGCGGCCGCGGGTATAATAGGTTGACTGTGTGCGCTTTTGGCTTTGACCGAATGCCCGCTCATTAGGCCGTAGGCCAATGAGACGCCCAAAGCCAGCAAGATAAATGTCATAGCGACAAATGACTTTTTCGTGTTTGGTCTTCTCATATGTTATTGCCTTTTCGGGAGCGATCGGTTTGATTAATCAAGGGGCACTTCATGAGATTGGTTAAAATGTCGTCAATGGGAGATATCACATCAATGAAAACTGCTGTGGGCGTCCGCTCCCCTAGACGCCCACAGCGGCGACGCCAAATAAGTCCATGGCCGTCGCCAAGCTTGAACCAGCCGGAATTACTTACTGAAAATTGACGGGTAGAAGCGTAGTAGCTACGCCGCCGCCATTAATCGATCGGGGGTCCCATCACTTGAAGAGTACTCGCCTCTTTACTTACTAATGCGGAAATCGCGGTTCAAATGGCTAATTCCAATCCGATTATTTTTCGAGTGTGTCTCACTCTTCGGGATCAGCCTGGCAATATCAGTATTGTTAATCAGGGGTGATGATCACTCCGATCAGTGATCTACAGGATCGGGCGCGAATATTTGGTGTGGCCGAAAGGCGACCCATGTCGCAGACGTTTCTTCTTCGGCGGCTGATTGGCTTTTTGATCGCACGGTGGTGGGTGATAGGAATTACAAGAATTCGCCGAAACGCTGAGATCGTCGCTAACTTGGGTACGCATCGCTTCCAGCGTGCAGTCTAGGTTAGACGACCTATTGCTTCCTAGTGCGCCTTCTGCCGTGATCGCACACTGGAAGCGATGCGTACCCAGGGCGCTCCTCCCGCTTTATACACAGGCTTCATCTACTTAATGCGGAAATCGAGGCTCAAATGGCCAATTCCAATCCGATTATTTTTCGAGTGTGCGCCTGTAAATTCCTTGACGCCGAGCCTGAACAACGAATCATGGCGCGATCCGCAAAGGCACGCGCAGCATCATCGGCGCGCCTGGTGTGGCTTTGATATGGAAAATGGTTTGCGGCAGCGGATCGCCCTGGACGAGACGCCTTTCGCCTTTATCGGCTTCTCTCTCCGCCGCAGTCCACTGTTTGCCTGCTCCGTCTTGTTCTTCCCGACGTTCCTCGCGACCGCCCCATTGCCTCTCCCACTGCGCCATTTGCGCCTTCTCCAGCCTGACCGGCTGGTCCGGGGTCCCAAGTGGCAGCTTGAGCGGTTTCGGGCTGACGATGATGGTGAGTTCCTCGCGTAACAGGTCTTTCCGGGCGCGCTCCAGAGTAAAGTATGGAAATTCATCCCCTCGCGCTGGAACAAAAACCGGCTTCCCCGCCGTCACCACATTCCCCCCTTCAGGCGTGGTCTGAGAGGGAAAGATCAGGTAAGGGTCGCTGGTCGAACCGTCGGCGTAGACTTCGCGATCAATCACATAAAGATGACTGTCGCCACTTCGAGGAACCTCGATGCTGAGGCGCAGGCGTTCTCCTTCGGTAAAGAGCGTGTCCGCCGTCGCGCGTTCTGCCGTCGGTCTGTCTTGATCATCGCTTAAGCGCCAGATCGTGACTCCGATAAGCCCCTTCTTCACTGCGGTTCCTCTGGGCCGCCTGGGGCCGGCGCTATCGCGCGCCTCACGAAACATTTTGTTCCAAACCCGTCGCGTGTTGTCTTCCGGCTTACTTTGAGGCGAAGGGCCGGCGGCGGCGCAAAGACTACAAAGACCAAGCATTGCGGCGATTGTCATTCTCCGCCAGCGATTCGAAACATTTATTCCACAAGTCATGACCTGAGTCTCCCCTCCTCATTTTTTGGCGATGAAGCAATATCGCCCACGGCGCCAGAATTCCGGCCCTCATCTAATTTAATGCGGAAATTGCGGCGCCAATGGCTAATCCGGAGCCAAAATTTTTATTTTTCTCGTTCATTCTGTAGGTTCGACCACTCCCCAGATAGGATGAAGCTGGCCCAATAGTAAGGATGACGCCGCCTCACATCCTTGAACATCTCCAACTGCGCGTGTCGCAGCGCGGCGCCGCGTCCCTGCCCCTGCCGCAACCTTCGGTAGTAGGCCACCATCAGTTCTCTCGTCCATCGGTCCGACACCGCCCACAGACTCATCACCTGTGTCTCCGCCCCGGCCAGAGCCAGCGCCCGCCGCAGGCCGTGAACGCCATCACCGTTCCTCACTTCACCCACTCCGGTGTCGCAGGCCGAGAGCGTCACCAGTTTCGTCCCCCACAAATTAAGCCCCGTCATTTCGAGCGCTGTCAGAATCCCGTCGCCGCCCTTTTTCTGTTCGTTGGCGCCGGCCAGCGCCAGCCCTGCCCGCAGCAGAGGATTCTCCATGCGCGATCCGTCCTTCTTGACCTGTTTAAGCCGACGGCTTGCGTCGAGGGACGATTTCTGAAGGCTTCGTTCTCCGGTCGGACTCGATTTCAGGTCTTCCAGGAAGAAACCGTGCGTGGCGATGTGCAATATCGCGGGACTTTGGGATTGCTGTAGCGCCTCTTTGCTCGCCCGGCGTTTGGTCAGCAAGGTCGCTCCGGGCAGCAGCGCGCCAATGGTTTCTCCTTCTCCCGCCGTGTAAGGCAGGGCTGGGAAGTAGAATTGGCTGAAGGCGGTCGCGAGCGACTCTTCCCTGACTTGCTTCTCAGGCGGCCCTTTCGTCTGTTTCAACTTACGCGTCGCTTCTACCTGACGCCGGCCTCCGAAGTCCGGATCGGCGATCACCAGCGGCCCACTCTGACTCTTTCTTGCCACTTGCAGTCGCAGCAGGTCACGCCCGCTCGACAGATAGCTGATCGAGTAACGCTCGACCACATACCGCCCTCGCTCATCGACGAGCGCCGCAAAAGGAATGAGGTTGAGCGCCCCTTCGGGCGAGATGAGCAATCGGGTCAGTCCTCCGAGCAGAGGTCGGAGGGGCTGAAATACTTTCCGGTCCACGGTGCGGGCCAGATTCTTCACGTCCTTTCGCTGCGGGTCGCGCAGCGCCCTGCGTAGTGTGGCGACGGTTTCATCAACTGCCTTCGCGGCGCCCAACTCCATCCACTGAATCTCTCCCCGCCGGCGCAGGATGTAGGCCACATAATGAGGTTGGCCAAAGGCGTCGTCTTCCTTTGCCGCCTTGGGATTAAACGGGCGGTAAGAGGCGAACTCGATCAGCGCCGCGTCGTCAGGAATGGAAGCCGATACGGATTCGAGCGTGACGGGTAAGGATTGGGCGCGGAACTCATCGCTTCTGTGACTGATCTCGGCCTCGAACTTCTCGGCCTCTTCTTCGAGCGTCTTGACCCGGTCGCGATATCGCTCGGCGTTCATTCTCCGCGGCCCGTCGAGGATCAGCCTGGCGATCTGTGAGCGCGCGTCGGTCAACTTGTCGAGCGCGGCCCGATCTTCCTGGTTGAAGCGGCTGCGGAGCGCGTTGAGGCTTTCAGAAGAGGCGTCAAGCGCGCGCCCCTTGCGTTGGAGGATCAGTGTGGCGGCGAGGGCGCCCGCCGCCGGATCGCGTGGGGCATAAAGTAGATGTAGTGACAGGGTCCGATCAGTTTGCCCCGAGATAGTGGCCAGATGGGCCAGTTTCTGGCGTTCTGAGCCGATGGCCAGATTGAGCTTGAGGTTGCGTTCGATGACGGCGATAGCGTGAGACTGGAAGTCGACGGCTTGAGCAATCTCGTTTTTCGCCATATGAAGTCTGGCGAGACCATCGAAAGAGACGGCGACGTCGGGGTGTTCCGGCCCGAGCGATTTCTCCCTTATGGCCAAAGCGCGCTGGTGGAGAGGCTCCGCCTTCTCATAGTCGCCCATGCTGGTATAAATGGTCGCGAGACTATTGAGAGTACGAGCGACGTCGGGGTGTTCCGGCCCGAGCGATTTCTCCAGGATAGCCAGAGCGCGCTGATAGAACAGTTCCGCCTTCGCATAGTCGCCCTGGATCATGTAGAGGTTGGCGAGATTGTGGAAAGAGCCGGCGACATTGGGGTGTTCCGGCCCAAGCGATTTCTCCCAGATGGCCAGAGCGCGTTGCTGGAGCAGTTCCGCCTTCGCGTAGTCACGCAGGTCGAGGTAGAGGTTGGCGAGGTTGTTGAGAGAAGCCGCGACGTCGGGGTGTTTCGGCCCGAGCGATTTCTCCAGGATGGTCAGGGCGCGCTGATGGAGAGGCTCCGCCTTCTCATAGTCGCCCAGGTTCATGTAGAGGTTAGCGAGATTGTGGAGAGAGGCTGCGACGTCGGGGTGCTCCGGCCCGAGCGATTTCTCCCTTATGGTCAGGGCGCGCAGGTAGAGCGGCTCCGCCTTCGCAAAGTCGCCTAAGCTCCTGTAAAGGATCGCGAGGCTGTTGAGAGAACGAGTGACGTCGAGGTGTTCCTGCCCGAGCGATTTCTCCAGGATGGCCAGAGCGCTTTGCAGTAGCGGTTCCGCCTTCGCGTAGTCGCCCAGGCTCATGTGGATGTTGGCGAGATTGTTGAGAGAACGAGCGACGTCAGGATGTTCCGGCCCGAACGATTTCTGCAGGATAGCCACACCGCGCTGATAGAGCGGCTCTGCCTTCGCATAGTCGCCCAGGTTGCCGTAAAGGTTGGCGAGATTGTGGAGAGATGCCGCGACGTCTGGGTGCTCCGGCCCGAGAGATTTCTCTCTTATGTCCAGGGCGCGTCGCAGGAGAGGCTCCGCCTTCGCATAGTCGCCCAGGCTCCTGTAAAGGATCCCGAGGTTTTGGAGGGAGGCTGCGACGTCGGGGTGTTCCGGCCCTAGCGATTTCTCTCTTATGTCCAGCGCGCGAAGGTAGAGCGGCTCTGCCTTCGCAAAGTCGCCCAGGCTCCTGTAGAGGTCGGCGAGATTGTTGAGAGAATGCGCGACCTCGGGGTGTTCCGGTCCGAGCGATTTCTCCTGGATGGCCAGGGCGCGCTGGTAGAAAGGCTCCGCTTTCAAATACTCGCCTTTATAATGGTGAAGTAACGCCAGACCACCAATAACCTGACTGACATCGGGATGATCCGGCCCTAGCATCCTTTCCCGAATCTTCAACGCCCATTCAAAAGTCGGCAGCGCTTCATCATATTTACCTGCAATGCACAGGTCGATGGCTTTCTTATACAACTTGCGCGCTTCATGCAGAGCGCGGTCATTATCCGTCGCGGCGCGCGCCTCCTCGATCCGAATCTCATACGCGCCTGTCGGCGCCGCCTTCTGCTTGGGTTGCACAACCATCTGGTAGTCGCCGTCCGCTTCAGCCACTTGCTCGACCGTTTCCAGCCCGCGCGGCCGGCTTTCGGAGTCGAACTCCATGATTTGCTTGCCGTCTGGTCGCAGTAGGCGCGCCACCACGTCAATGCCATCCTGCTCAATTACGGCCTTCAGGAACTGATCGGCGGCCAGCTTGATTCGATAAGTATGTCGCTGCCCGCCCGCCAGTTCGCGTCTTTGAGGCTTGCCCGGCTCAAGCTTCCGGACATCATTCTCGCCGCCGGTTCCGCTTACTGCGCCAAGTCGCTCTTGAGTTGATTGCTGGAACAGATCGATTGCGTACCCGAAAGCCTCTTGCAAAGGCGCGACAACTAACAGGCCGATGAGTGGGAAAAATGTCAATCGGGCGCCTGGGTTTCGCATAACAAAATCCTCCTGCTGTTATACTTCTAAGGGAGCGATGCTTGTCGAGTCGTAATGAGCTATGGGAGCTTATCGGAGCGATCCTGTTTTAGTGAGCGCCAGTGTCGCTGTATCCTTTCTGTGAGGGGCTTCGTGTAATTCTTGCGGCCTTGATTTCTATCATTCTCCGCCATTTTGAAGGTAGAACCTAAGTTGAGCGCGCGCCGGATATGTTCGGCAAGAATGTTGTCCGGGCGCTCATTACTCACCCCGTTGTAGTCGCAACATAGCACGGGGCGGATCGCGTATACAACGTTTACAATATTGTAAAATCTCGTAAAACTCTTTTCTGAACCGCAAAGCCATGCGGATCGTATGCCGTTATTCTTGTCAACTCGATCTATACTTCGGACTTCTTCGACAAACTCTCGCAACGAGACTTCCGATCAACCATATGAGCGGCACACCAAGATCTGGATCGGCGGCACGACAGCGTAGGGGCAGACCTGTGTGTCTGTCCCGGACTGGCAATTGCGCCGCTTCGGGGCCCCACACACAGGTCTGCCCCTACGCTATCCAGTTCTTGGCGCGCCCGGCATACAGTTTCAGCAAGTAAGGAGGCTGTTATGAAAAAGACTTCTCCGTTCGCAGTTGTCGCGTTTCTGTTCTCGCTGGCCGTCGCCGCGTTCGGGCAGAGTTACGCGGACGGCGCCCGCGTCGCGATCAAATCCGAGGTCCTCGGCGAAGAGCGGGTCATCCTGATCCGCACGCCGCCAGGATACGAACGCAACGGGCAACGTTACCCCGTGCTCTATTTGACCGACGGCGACGCGCATCTAGGCCATACCTCCGCCACGATCGAATTCCTCTCGCGCAACGGCCGGATGCCGGAAATGATCGTTGTGGCGATCACCAACACCGATCGCACCCGCGACCTGACTCCGACCAACGCCTCGATGCCGCGTCCCGACGGGACCGAAATGAAGTTCCCGACCAGCGGAGGCGCCGACAAGTTCCTCAAATTCATCGAGACCGAATTGATTCCTAAGATCGAGAAAGATTACCGCACGCAACCTTACCGCGTCTTCGCCGGCCATTCGTTCGGCGGGTTGTTCGCGATTCACTCTTTCCTGACCCGCCCTGAAATCTTCAACGCCTACATCGCGGTCAGCCCGTCGATGCAGTGGGACAACCACCTGCTCTCGCGCAAGGCAGAGGAGTTCTTCAAGGATCGAAAGGAACTGAACCGGACGCTCTTTTTAACTCTGGCCAACGAGGGCGGGGCCGCGCGCGAGGGCTTCGACCGGTTCAAAGGCATTCTCGGCAAGAGCAAGCCGAAGGGTTTCGAATGGGAATCGATGTTGATGGAGGACGAGGATCACGGCTCGGTGGTGATGCGCAGCCACTATCATGGCCTCCGCAAGGTTTTCGACGGGTGGCAGATCGCCGCTGATGTCGTCGCGGGCGGCGCGCCTGTGGTCGAAAACCATTACAAACAGCTTTCGGCAAAATTCGGCTACGTGATTCGGCCGCCCGAGCCGCTGATGAACAATCTCGGCTATCAACTATTGGGCGCGGGCAAAATGGACGATGCGATCGCCGTTTTTAAATCAAACGTCGAACGCTATCCGCATTCCGCCAACGTCTACGACAGCCTCGCCGAGGCTTACGAGAAGACCGGCAAGTTCGATCTGGCCAGATCGAATTACGAAAAGGCCGTCCAGTTGGGAACGCAGAACAAAGACCCGAACCTGCAGATTTACAAAACCAATTTTGACAGAGTAGACGGGATGTTAAAAAAGGTCGCCGAGGGAAAAGGGAAGTAACAACTTAATTGAAGGGTGTGCAAATTAAAGTTGAATACAATCAACTACTTGAATCTGATTTATGCGCACGCTTCAACTTAATTTCATATTCCATATGCCATTTTTCATATGGCATATGGAATATGGCATTGGTGTATCATTGTCGCGCCTGCCACAGGACTTTTGAACGACGACGAGGATACGCCTGATGCTGAACACATATTTGTCCACGACGATCACCAACGAAACGAAAATCTCTCCCGCCTTTGCCCCATTCCTAGCCGACAGCGGCCCCGATGACATCCGCGAGGCCATCGTCATTTTCCGGTCGCCCGATCGCCCGCCGGAACCGGAAGATCGGTCCCCAGGCGGACGGTTGCGCGCGTTGGCCGAGAAGCTCAAATTGGTCGAATCGCGCAAGCTATCACAGCAGGCGATTCAGCGCGAGGTTATCGACGGCTACCGGCAGGCCGGCAGCGCGACTCTGCCGGGCAAGCAGGAACTGCGCTTCACCCCTATCGGCTCCAACGCGTTGCCTTTCGCCGCTGTCGAGGTCACTCCGAGGACTCTGCCGATTCTCGCCGAGATGCCGGACGTGGTCGCGATCCTGCCGAACCAGAGGATCAACCTGATCCGGCCCAAGGAGGTCGATTACAAAGATCTGCTGCGGCAGGAGGAGCGAGACGGCCTGACTTGGGGCTTGAGAGAGCTTGATATTCCAGAGTTATGGGAGACGACCAAAGGCGCCGGGATCAACATCGCCGTGCTCGACACCGGCGTCTATGCGGAGCACCAGGCGCTCGAAGGCCGGGTCGCCGATTTTATCGTCGTCGATCCGCTGGGCCGCCGGATCACATCGAACCCTGCGTACGATTGCGGCGCGCACGGCACACACGTGTGCGGCACGATAGCGGGCGGCAAGACGTCGCATGGCGTCTCGATAGGGGTCGCGCCGGAGGCGAGCCTGTATGTCGCGGGCGTGATGATCGGCGACGCCACGCTGCGCACATTGATGGAGGGCGTCTCGTGGGCGGTCGAAAAAGGCGTGGACATCGTTAACATGTCACTGGGCTTCAGCTACTACGAGCCGCTTTTCGACGAAGTCTTCAGAATCCTGCTCGATCAGTTCGGCATTTTGCCCGTCGTCGCCATCGGCAACGAAAATCACGGCAACAGTTGCTCGCCCGGCAACACGGGCAACGCATTTGCCGTCGGCGCGGTCGAGAAGATGAAGGGCGGCAAGTGCGACGTGGCCTTCTTCAGCGGCGGCGTAAGCCTGGTCTTTCCGGGCGACGACCAGAACATGATCGTCACCAAACCGGACGTCGTCGCGCCCGGCGCGCAAATCTTCTCCTGCATCCCGCCCGAAAAACGCCCCGACGGCGTCTTCGAGTACACCTATATGAACGGCACTTCGATGGCGACGCCGCACGTGGCGGGCGCGGCGGCGCTTTTGATGGCCGCCAAACCTGAAGCGCCGGTCGGCGACATCATCAGAGTCCTGAAGGAGACCGCCAAACATCC
>Ga0207428_10003677_pt1 | contig 14762 bp, 14 predicted proteins | sample RhiMethybrSRZTD1_FD_187600 | JGI IMG/M metagenome (GOLD analysis project Ga0207428, IMG submission 187600) | Populus rhizosphere microbial communities from Tennessee, USA - Rhizosphere MetaG P. TD hybrid SRZTD1 (SPAdes) (version 3) | ecosystem: Host-associated > Plants > Roots > Rhizosphere >...
GCAGGTCACGGTCCTGCGCCTCCCGAGTCTTTACGGCAAAGGTCAGGATGATAGCTTCATTGACGGCCTAGCCCAGGTCGCCTTGCGTGGCGAGGATCTGGAATTGTTTTCACGCGGAACGGTGCTCAGAGAGGCACTTCACGTCAGTGACGTCATCCGCGCTATTCAGACGTGTATCGACAAACCGCCGGCGGAACAATTCTGTGTCATGAATCTGGGAACCGGACGAAAGATCTCGACGGCCGAATATGCCGAGTCACTCGTTGAAGCGTTGGGAAGTAAGAGCCGAGTCGTGCTCAGCGATCGAGCCGCATTGCAGTTTGACTGTTATGCTGACATTCAACGGGCTCGTAACATTCTTGGTTTCCAGCCTACAGAACTGAAAGAGTCGTTACGGACATATACGCATGAGTTACGAGCCTGATCCAAACCACCCGCTGACAACGGCTTTTCCTTACTTCCCGCCGCAAGAGCAGGAATGGCTGAGTAACGAACTGCGCGAAATCATGAACGGGCAACTGGCGATGGGTCCGCGCGTCGCCCGCTTTGAAAAAGAGTTTGCCGCTTATTGCGAGGCGCCTTACGGCGTCGTCTTTCCGAGTTGCACATCGTCAATGGAAGCGGCGCTCATCGCGTTCGGAGTTGGACCAGGTGATGAAGTGCTGGTTCCGGTAGAGACTTTCATCGCCACCGGCATGGTCGTTTCGCTGGTTGGCGCGCGACCGGTATTCACTGAGATCTCTCCGGCAACATTCTCGATGGATTTCGAGGACGCATGGTCGCGTATCACAGACCGCACTCGCGGCGCTATCGTGGTTCATTTCGGTGGCTTCATTTCACCTGAGCTGCCTGCGTTTGTGCAAAAGATGAACGAGTCGGGACGCTTTGTGATCGAAGATGCTGCTCATGCGCCGGGCGCGGAATTAAATGGAAAGCGAGCCGGTAGTTTGGCTGATGCGGGATGCTTTTCGTTTTATCCGACCAAGATCATGACCACTGGTGAAGGCGGCATGCTCGTAACAAATCGCGAAGACATTGCGAAGACTGCGCGCAGTCTACAGAATCGCGGTCGTGACATGAACAACCCGGCGGAGAGTTACATCAGACCGGGAAGGAATAATCGTTTTACCGAGATCGCGGCAGCGATGGGTTCCAGCCAGCTTCGGTGTCTTCCGGAATTTTTGAGTCAACGACGACGCGTCGCAGCGATCTACGATGAGTTGCTGCTGGCGAGCGAACTGTTTGTACCGCTCCTCGCGGGTGATAAAAGCGTCCCTGCCTACTGGCGATACGTGGCGACGCCTTCTGTAAAGATTAATAGAGAGCTGCTGCGCGCGCGGCTGGCCGAAGACGGCATTACCATCGACTGGGCTTACGATCCGCCGCTGCATTTACAGCCGGTCTTCCGGGAAATGTTTGCTATCAAACCCGGCCTGCTGCCGAAATCCGAGGAGATTCTTTCCCGCCATATCTGTCTGCCGGTGCATGCACAAATGCGAGATATCGACGCCCAGTTCGTCGCCGAGCGGCTGCTGCATCACACGCGCGCGCTCGCTGGAACGCTGTGAAAGTCGCCATCCATCAACCGCAGTATTTCCCCTGGCCCCCTTATGTGCACAAAGTTTTGTCTGCTGATATATTCGTTTACCTTGACTCAGTTCAATTCAGCAAAAACGGTGTTCAGAATCGCAATCAGATAAAAACAGCCCAGGGACCATTATGGTTGACGATCCCGGTGCGAAATCACCTCGGACAGCTTTTGAAGGACACAAGAGTCGCTGAACCTGGCGCCACCAGGAAACACTGGAAAACGATCAGGACGAGTTATGCGCGCACGCCCGGCTTTGCCCGCTGGCAGACCGAGCTTGAGACTCTGCTCGATCGAGATAGCGAGTTTCTGTTGGCACCCGCGATTGATTCGACTGAATGGATGTTGAGCAAATTGAACGTACGCACTGAGCGGATTAAAGCATCGGAGATTGACGGCACCAGCGGTGAAGCTTCGAAACTCATTGCGTCAATCTGTAGCGCACTAAGAGCCACTTCTTATCTGACCGGGACCGGAGCGCTGGCTTATCTTAACGAACAAGACTTTGCGGAGATTGGCTGCGAGGTCATGGTGCAACAGTGGAAGCCCTTCACTTATGAGCAGGTTGGTGGCGAGTTTGTGCCGGATCTTTCAACTCTGGATCTACTGTTGAATTGTCCGGATCAGGCAGCGGATATGATCAAAGTCGCCGGTAGTTGGGCACAGATATAAGAGATGACCAAACGTCGCGTCCTCGCGATCACAGGCATACGCTCGGAGTATTTTCTTCAGCGTTCCATATTCCAGGCGGTTATGGACCACCCGTCGCTCGAGCTGGAGCTCGTCGTGACGGGAGCACACCTTTCTCCACTTCACGGCTACACAGTTAAGCAGATTGAAGCCGACGGTTTTCCGATAACCGATCGCATTGAGAGTCTTATCAACTCCGATCGCGATGCTGCACGCTTGCGCGGCGCGGCCAATCAACTGCAAGTGCTGGTACATATCGTCGACGCGAGGCGCCCGGATTGGTTACTGGCGCCGGCCGATCGTGAAGAAGCGTTTACGATAGCGCTGTGCGGCGCGTACCTCGGAATTCCTATCGCTCATTACGGCGCTGGTGACCACGTCATCGGCAATGTCGACGACATGGTCCGTCATGCCGTCTCGCGTCTCGCACATTTAATGCTGACCACTCATGAAGAGGCACGCGAGCGTCTCATCCGCGCTGGGGAAGAAGAATGGCGCGTACACAACGTCGGACATTCAGGACTCGATCGGATGCGCACCACGCCGCAGTTGACTCGCGATGAGCTCGCGCGAGATCTCGGCGTAGCGAAAGTGGAAGATCGTTACCTCGTGATAATTCAACACCCGCTTTCGTCTGAGATCGCAGATGCCGGTGCACAAATGCAGGAAACACTGTCAGCGGCCGCGGAGCTGGGAATGCAGACGTTTGTCAGTTATCCGAATTCCGATCCCGGCAGTGGTCAGATCATCGCGGCGATCAGGCAACACGAGTCGAATCCACGGTTCAAGGCGTTCAAAAACATTCCCGACGTGCAGTTTGTGAATCTGCTTCGCGGCGCAACCGCGTTAGTGGGAAATTCCAGTCTGGGTTTGCTTGAAGCTCCGTTCCTACGGCTGGCGGCCATTAACGTCGGGTCCCGTCAAAAAGCGCGACACCACTCCGACAATATTTTCTTTGTAAAGTGTGAGCGAAGCGAGATCGTCAAACAGGTCCGGGCCATCATCGACGATCCTGAAATCCGAAAGCGAGTTGATAACTGCGACAATCCCTTTGGTGACGGGCAGACGGGAAAACGCGTCGCCGATCTGCTGGCGGAAACGGCGATCGATGCCAAACTGCTGAACAAGGATTTGAATTACTGAGCGCCGTGGCACCTACTGTAGGGGCGGCCCTCCGTGGCCGCCCGTGGTTTTGATCGAGTTCGCCAAACTCGAGGCCGTGGACACTAGAACCTTACCAAAACCAGGGGCGGCCACGGAGGGCCGCCCCTACAGTACGTGCTACGGCGTCGGTTAGTATCAGAACAGATGACCACGACGAATAAAAACTGGGATACCGTTTACAGTCGGAACTTCATGACTAACTGGTATCCGAATGAGAACATCATTCGCTTTTGTGCTCGTCTTATTCAGAAGCGACTGACCTACGACCACGTCGAGGTCAAACGGAAAGTAAAGCGCGTTCTGGATCTGGGTTGTGGCAACGGGCGTCATGCGATCTATTTTGCGCGCGAAGGCATGGAAGCCTGCGGCATCGATATTTCGTCGACCGCAATCGAGTGGGCCCAGGACTGGGCCAAACGCGAAGGTCTCACGATAGATTTCCGAGTGGGCGACATTGCAAACCTGCCTTTTCCGGATGGACACTTCGATACAGTCGTTTCTCATGGTGTGTTGGATCACATTTCGATGGATGTCGCGAAGCAGGCGGCCAGCGAAGTCGCGCGTGTATTAACGAGCAACGGTCTGTTCTACGTTGATCTGAAATCTGCGGATGACTCGGATTTTGGTTTGGGCGAGGAAGCGAGTAAAAACACTTTTGTTGTCCCCGATGGTTTTGAAAAGGGGTTGGTACAACATTTCTTTACGCTCGAAGAAGTACATGAGTTAATGGGCCAGCTTTTCCGGCCCATCTACATGGAGACACATGATCACCGGTTGCCTCCTGATTTCACGCGCATGATCGCCCGTTGGATCATAGCTGCGGAAAAAGTTGAGCCACAAAAAGGCACATAAAGATTTTATGCGCGTACTGGTAATTGCCCCACATCCTGATGACGAAACGCTCGGCTGCGGCGGCACCCTGCTCAAACACATCGCCGCCGGCGACAGCGTCTCGTGGGTAGTCGTCACTAAAGCCTACGAGCCGCGCTGGCCCGCCGAAGATATCGAGCGACGTGAGCGACAGATCGAGCAGGTTTCAGCAGCGTATGGATTTGCGAAAAAATTCCGTCTCAGTTTTCCGGCGGCTCGCCTGGATACCCTTCCGCTCGAGGACCTCATGCATACGTTCAATGAAATCGTCGCGGAGGTGAAGCCTGACTGGATCTACACTGTACATGCCGGCGACGTTCATTCAGACCACCGCGTTGTTTTCGAAGCCACTACGTCCGCGGTGAAATCTTTCAACAGCGCGAACAAAGGCGTCAGCAGGCTGCTCAGTTACGAGACAATTTCATCGACGGACGCGACGCCGCCGCGAGCGGCTACAGTTTTTCTTCCCAACGTATATTGCGATATAACTCCTTTTCTCGAACGCAAACTGGAGATCATGTCGCTTTACGAGGGCGAAGTTCATCCTTATCCATTGCCCAGGGCACTCGAGAGTATTCGCGCCCTCGCACGCTTTCGCGGCGCCACCGTAGCTGCCGAATACGCTGAGGCGTTCATGCTGTTGCGAGAACTTCGTTAGACGTTATGGAGGACATCGTCATCTTCGGCAGTGGCGGAATGGCGCGCGAGGTCGCGTTTCTGATCGAACAGATTAATGGCGCCGCACCGCAGTGGAACATTCTCGGCTTTGTCGAAACTGATCGAGAACGCGTTGGGCAACAGGTAGGTAAGTATCGCGTGTACTGCACCGAAGAAGAGTTACTTGACAAGAGGCTGTCGGCAGCAATCGGTATCGGTACGCCGGCCGTGAATCACAAGATCACGTCTCGCTTTGCCCAACATGCGAACATCACGTTTCCGAACCTGATTCACCCGAGCGTAATCCGCGATGAGTCGACAGTCGTGCTGGGCCGTGGAAATATTCTTTGTGCAGGTAATATCTTCACAACGGATATCACGATTGGTTCGTTCAACATCTTCAACTTCAACGGCATTTATGCGCACGACGCGCGTGTCGGAGACTGTTGCGTGTTCAATTCGGGGGTCAAGCTGTCAGGCGGCGTGGAGATCGGATCGCGTTGCCTCGTGGGGGCGGGCGCCATCATACTTCAGTACCTTAAAATCGGTGACGAAGTTACCGTTGGAGCCGGCTCTGTGGTAACAAAGGACGTGGCAGCAGGGACGACCGTTATCGGCGTCCCCGCAAAACCCTTTAATCGAGCTTAAAGTGACGAAGGATTTTTCATCGTTAGTAGTTTCCGAAAGCAGCACGATCCGCAGCGTGATTTCCTGTATCGATCGGAACGGCAAAGGCATTGCCATGGTTCTCGATGCAGAAAACCATCTGATCGCAACTGTTACTGACGGCGACATTCGCCGCGGGATTCTCGCGGGGCTCGACGCGGAACTGCCGGTGCGCGAGCTACTCAATCGCCGCACGAACATCTCGCCGCATGGTCCGGTGACAGCGCCCCTCGGCACACCCGACACCACGCTGCTGCACATGATGGCGGAAACCACCCTGCGTCACATTCCGCTTGTTGACGAAGATAATCGTGTGGTTGACGTCGCTCTGCTCAGCGAACTCGTCAGGGAATATGAACTTCCCTTGCGTGCCGTGGTGATGGCCGGCGGATTTGGAACCAGGCTGCGCCCGCTGACTGAAGATCTTCCGAAACCGATGTTGCCGCTCGGCAGCCGGCCGTTACTCGAGTTGATAGTCGAGCAACTTCGCGATGCCGGCATCAAGCGCTTGAATGTCGCCACTCATTACAAAGGCGAAGTCATCTCTGAGCACTTTAAAGACGGACAGGACTTCGGCGTCGATATTCGTTACGTCAAAGAGAATCAACCGCTGGGAACGGTCGGCGCGCTGAGTCTGTTGGAGGAGTCGGACGAGCCGCTGCTGGTGATCAATGGCGACATCCTGACGCGCGTTGACTTTCGCGCGATGCACAACTTCCATCGCGAACACAATGCCGACCTGACCATCGCCGTGCGGCAATATGACATGCGCGTGCCGTATGGCGTGGTTGACACTGATGGTGTGGCGGTAAGAGGAATTTCTGAGAAACCGGTTGTCAAACATTTCATTAACGCTGGAATCTATCTGCTGAGTCCGACTGTCAAACGCATGATTCCGAACGGTGAACCGTATGACATCCCGGATTTAATTCAACTGCTGCTGAAAGAAGGACGAACAGTGGTCTCTTTCCCGGTTAGAGAGTATTGGCTCGACATCGGAGAAGCGGATCAGTACGACCAGGCGCAGTCTGACATTGCTAATGGCGTCTTCGATGGGAACGTCTCATAAATTGGATTTCTCTGTGCAGAGAAAATCGAAACAATTATGAATTGGACTGGTAAAAAGGTTCTGGTAACGGGGGCGGGGGGCTTTATTGGCAGCCACCTGACTGAACGTCTCGTTGAATCAGGCGCCGATGTTTCCGCACTGGTTCGTTACACCTCCACGGGCACTTGGGGTTGGCTCGATCGCTCCGCAGTCAAGGATCACATCAACGTCATTCTCGGCGACGTCCGCGATCAGGATGCAGTGCTGAGATTGATGGACGGCGTCGAGATCGTTTTCCACCTCGCAGCCTTGATTGGCATACCTTACTCGTATCACGCGCCGCTTTCTTACGTGCGAACCAACATTGAAGGCACAATCAACGTGCTGCAATCCGCAATGCGTTGCAACGTCGAACGAGTGCTCCACACTTCAACGAGCGAGGTCTATGGCTCAGCTCGCACCGTTCCTATCAGCGAAGAGCATCCGTTACAAGGCCAGTCGCCCTACTCCGCAACCAAGATCGGTGCTGATAAGATCGCCGAGTCGTTTTACTCGTCTTTTGGTCTTCCGGTTGTCGTAGTGCGTCCTTTCAATACTTATGGACCACGACAATCAGCTCGCGCGGTGATCCCCACGATCGTTACTCAAGCGTTGCGCGAGTCAGCGATTAGCCTCGGTAACCTCGAGCCCACTCGCGATTTGAACTACGTGGCTGACCAGGTTGAGGGATTTATCAAAGCAGCCGAAGCCCCGAACGCGGTCGGTCAGGTAATCAACCTCGGGACCGGACAGGAAATCTCGATCGGTAAACTCGCAGAAATGATTTTGTCGATGATGGGAAAGCGCCTGCCCATCCTGACCGACGATGCAAGACAGCGACCCGAAGGTAGCGAGGTGGATCGCCTCTGCGCTGACAATACACGCGCGAGAGAGATTTTGGGCTGGGCGCCAAAATACAGCCTCGCAGAAGGATTGAGTCGCACGATCGAGTGGCTAAGCGAGAACCATGAGCGATACCGAAGTGATATCTACGTCGTTTGAACCGGGAGCCGTGCTCAAGGCCGGTGCGATCCCCTTATGCGTGCCAGAACTGTCCGGCAACGAATGGCTGTACGTGAAGGAATGTCTCGACACGAATTGGGTCTCGTCGGCTGGTCCATTTGTGTCACGTTTTGAGCAGGCGCTCGCGTCGTATGTCGGCGCTGAGTATGCAGTCGCGACTGTCAACGGCACAGCGGCACTGCACGTGGCGCTGCTGGTCGCGGGCGTAAAGCCGGACGACGAAGTCATAGTTCCCGCCCTGACTTTCATCGCGCCGGCAAATGCGGTTCGCTACGCCGGAGCCTGGCCGGTGTTTATGGACGTCGAGGCGAATTACTGGCAAATCGATCCGCAAAAGACCGCCGACTTCATTAACCGCGAGTGTAGCTGGACAAATGGTGAGCTGCGCAACCGCACGACCGGACGCAGAGTCAGCGCAATACTTCCGGTGCATATTCTCGGGCATCCAGTTGACCTCGATCCACTGATTGAACTCGCCCGCAAGTTTGACCTTGCCGTCGTCGAAGACGCCACTGAAAGTCTGGGGGCAAAGTACAAAGGACAAATGATTGGGCAAGCGAGCGACATTGCCTGTTTCAGCTTCAATGGAAACAAGCTCATCACCACCGGCGGCGGGGGAATGATTGTTACCAAAAAGAAAGATTGGGCGGATCACGCACGGTATCTGACGACGCAGGCAAAGGATAACCCCGTGGAATACATCCATGGCGAAGTCGGATTCAACTACCGTCTTACCAATCTTCAGGCTGCTATCGGGTGTGCGCAGGTTGAGCAACTCGAAGATTTTGTATTTCGCAAACGGACCATCGCCGGCCACTACACCGAAGCCTTGCTCGATCTGCCGGGACTCTCGACGATGACCGAAGCGCCGTGGGCCAGCAGCGCGTTCTGGCTGTACACCATTCTGGTCAACGCAGAAGAGTACGGCTGCGACCGCGTTGCACTTTTCCAGCGACTGACGGAAAAAGAGATTCAGACACGGCCGCTCTGGCAACCACTACATCGCTCTCCTGCTCATTCTCAGTCGTTGGCTTATCACATCGAAGTCGCGGATGATATTCATCGACAGGCGCTGAGTCTTCCGAGTTCAGTCGGATTGAGCGTACAGGAGATGGCGCGGGTCGTGGAAGTCATTAGCGATGGCGCGCAACAGTCCGCATGAACTCACGTTTCGACGCCATCAAAACCAACGGATTCAGGAACTCCTTGGCTCTCATGACCCGGCGAATCCTGCGCGTGGCCGGAACAAAGCTGGTGACGACGGCAGAGAAGCTGACACCAGCGCCCAGACTATCTCGCGAAGAACGGGAGATAGTTAGAAGAAATCACGTCTTTAAAAACAAGCATCAGGGAGCACGCGCGTTTGTGATCGGCACGGGTCCTTCGCTCGCCAGGCAAGATCTTACGCTTCTCGGCAATGAGATAACGTTTACGCTCAGCGGCTTCTGGAAGCATTCGATTGTCGAACAGTGGCAACCGACGTATTACTGTTTCAGCGACCCGCTCTTATTCGACGGCTCGACGGTGATGAAGGAGTTTTTTGAGTCGTTGACGAAGCGTATTACCGAGTCGACGTTCTTTGTTCCCTTGTCGGCTCGCAAAGCAATTCAGCAGCATCAATTGCTCCCGGCAGAGCGGACGTATTACGTGCCGTTTCATGGTGATCTGAGCACGGATGTGGTTGACGATCTCGACTTCACAGCCCCGGTTCCGGGAATCATGAACGTCGCACAACTGTGCATGATGCTCGCCATCTATATGGGCATATCGCCTATTTACCTGCTGGGGCTGGATCACGATTGGCTGTCGCATACCGGCGAAACCAAACACTTTTATGCTGGACATGCAGGTCTGGAGAAACATCCGGAAGTAAAGCCGGTGTTGGCCGATTGGAGCTACAGGCACTTGATGGAGTGCCAGTTAGTGGGCTGGAAAGCATATGAGAATCTCGCGCGACTGGCGGCGTTAAAAGGAATCAAAATCTACAATGCAACGGACGGCGGATTCCTGGACGTCTACGAACGCGCCAACTACCGCGAGGTTGTGAGTAGGTAACATGAGCAACGTTGTAAGGAAATCAAAACAAGCCCTGGGACGTTCGCTCGGCGATCTTGGTGTCACTAAAAGTAATCTGCAGATCGCTCGCCTGAGAAAACAATTCCTGAGCGCCGCACCGGGTTCGATAGTCAACTTTGCCGGCTATCGAATAAAAATCACTGACGGAAAGAGTTTTTATATCCAGTGCAAAGACGAATTTATTCATCAGATCTATCATTTCGAGTCCGGCAGGAAAGATCCGTTCATCATCGACGGCGGCAGTAACATCGGCGTGTCGATTCTCTACTTCAAGCAACTTTATCCCGCGGCGAGGATCGTCGGTTTCGAACCCGATCCGGCAGTTTTCAAAATGCTCCGGGAGAATCTTGCCGCAAATGCAATTGAGAATGTGAACGTGAGGAATGCAGGGCTCGGAGCTGCAGATGGCACCGCTTCTTTTGTTCCTGACAATAGCGCCGGCGGAAGACTCATGAACTCTGAAGAGAGCATCGAGGTGAAGGTCGAACGGCTGTCAAAGTGGATCGATCAACCGGTCGACTTTTTGAAGTTGAACATCGAAGGGGAGGAGTTGCCGGTGTTGGCGGAACTCGAGCACAGCAACAAGTTGTCGCAGGTTCGAGAGCTGGTGATGGAATACCATGGCTGGCCGACAGGAGAGCAGCGGCTTGGTCCAATTCTGGAACTGCTGGACAGAAATGGCTTCCGCTATCTCGTTCATGACTTCGACAGCCAAACCGGCTTTGCAACCAAGCCGCCCTTCAGTTGGGACAGCGGCAAAACATGGTATTGCCTGGTTTACGCAAAGAGGCCATAAACATCAGAAATGCTCAAGGCATTTGCAAAGAAAGTTGTACCACCAGGGATCTACAAACCCATCATGAGTCGCTGGCGTCGCCGGCCGATGGTGCGTTGGGGAAACGTGCGTCGCCTGCAGCCTTTCAGTGCCGTGATGGGACTGGATCGCGGCCACGGGATCGATCGTTATTACATTGAATCGTTTTTGCAGCAGAACAATGCCGATATCAGGGGTACTGTCCTCGAGATTGCCGACGACAACTATACGCGGCAGTTTGGCGGCGACAAGGTTGAACGATCCGAAGTGTTGCATGCAGTTGCAGGAAACGAGCACGCCACAATCATTGGAAATCTGGAAACCGGAGAGAACATTCCCCTCGATTCCTTCGACTGCATAATCTGTACGCAAACGTTTCCGTTTCTATATGACTTCAAGGCCGCGATCCGCAATTGCCATCGCGCGCTAAAGCCCGGGGGCGTCCTGCTTGCAACCTTTGCCGGGATCACTCAGATAAGCCGTTACGACATGGATCGCTGGGGCGACTACTGGCGTTTCACAACGCTCTCGACACAACGCATGTTTGCAGAAATATTTAACGAGGCTGAAGTAACCGTGACAGCGCACGGAAATGTGCTGACGTCCGTTTCATCGTTGCTGGGTTTGGCTGCCGAGGATTTGCGTAAGCGCGAGTTGGACTATGTCGATGCTGACTACGAACAACTTATTACTGTCCGGGCTGTAAAATCGGGAACGACCAAATGAGGTTGCGGGGATTAGGGAGAGTAAAGAGTATCGGCCGCAAATGGCGGAACCGATTATCACCGGGGGCGCTGATCCTTCTCTATCACCGTATCGCAGCGCTGGAGTCAGATCCGCAGCAACTTCAGGTTTCAGAGTCAAACTTCGCCGCTCATCTACAGATCATCAAAGAGATCGCAACTCCGATCCCGTTGCCGGAACTTGTCAGCAACTTGCGTTTGGGCAAAGTTCCTTCTCGATCCGTGGTTGTTACTTTCGACGATGGAGCCGCCGACAATCTTCTGGCTGCTAAACCCATCCTCGAGCGTGAAGACGTTCCAGCAACGATATTCATCGCCACCGGTTACATGAAAACGGCGCGCGAGTATTGGTGGGACGAAGTCGAACGCATGGTTCTGCAGCCGGGTGACCTACCGGCGACTCTTACCTTAACGATTAAGAGCCAGGTTCATACGTGGGATCTGAATGCGCAGACTAACTACAGCAGAGCCGATTACGAGGCGCACAGCAGTTGGCATGCAACTCGAACCGATGAACCAACACTTCGTCAACAACTCTATCGCGAGTTAATTAAGGTTCTGTATCCGCTCGAGCCTGACGAACGTTTTCAGCAACTCGACTATCTTAAACAGTGGGCCGGTGATGTGACCCTCAGCCGCGACACTCATCGTCCGCTGACCACGGAAGAAGTAAAGCAGCTCGCCGCGAGCCACCACATCGAGATCGGCGCACACACCGTCAGCCACTCGATGCTCTCAGCCCTGCCTGCTTCACAGCAGCGTCTGGAAATCGAGCAAAGCAAAGCAGATTTGGAAGAAATTCTCGGATCACCGGTGCGCAGCTTTGCTTATCCATTCGGAACTTTGTCAGACTACACGAGCGAAACTGTGAGCCTTGTCAGGCAACTGGGATTCGACTGTGCGTGCTCGAATTTCAAAGACCTCGTGCAACCTGGCGACGACCTGTTCCAGTTGCCGCGGCTCATTGTGAGAGATTGGACGCAGGAGGAGTTTGCAAATCGCGTCGCGCGTTGGTTTCGTGGAGATCTATAGGTGCCGCCTTGGACACAGTCCAAGTCGGGTATTGATTTCTTATGTGCGGAATAGTTGGAATAGTCGGAAAGCAGGAGCCCTCGTGGTTGTCGGAGATGAATGCGCTCGAGCGCCATCGCGGGCCCGACGACGCAGGAGAATACCGCGATCCGGAGACGAACGTGGCGCTCGCAATGCGCCGGCTCAGCATTCTCGATCTCGCCGCCGGTCACCAACCAATGAGCAACGAGGATGGCTCGCTCTGGATCGTTTACAACGGCGAAATCTACAACTCACCGGAACTACGCGGGGAGCTCGAAGCAAACGGCCGGCAATTTCGCACCAACAACTCCGATACGGAAGTACTACTGCATCTCTACGAAGAGCGCGGCGAGGACATGTTACTCCCGCTCAACGGAATGTTTGCTTTCGTCATTTACGATCGAAACAGGCAACTGTTGTTTGCGGCGCGCGATCGCTTTGGTATCAAGCCACTCTACTTCCATCAGGGCCCGGGACTATTTGCCTTCGCTTCAGAATTGAAGAGTTTTCTTGCCCTGCCGGATTTCAATCGCGAGATCGACCTGAGCAGTCTCTACCATTACATGAGCCTGCTTCATATTCCGGGACAGCACTCGATCTTTCGCCACGCCCAACGATTACTTCCCGCTCACTATCTCAAATACGAAATCCGCTCCGGCAAACTGAGCACGAACAAGTATTGGGACATTTCGTTCAAAGAAGTTAACGGACGCTCAGGTGCCGAGTGGCGTGAAATTATTCGCACCGAGTTGAGCAAGGCAGTGCAACGTTGGACGCTTAGCGACGTCCCGATTGGCTGTTCACTGTCAGGCGGCATCGACTCCTCAACCATCGTCGGACTAATCGGTGAATCGGGACACAAACAAATCAAGACTTACGCGCTCGGCTTCGCAGGTTCAGGCGAAGAAGAATGGAACGAACTGCCCCTCGCGCGGCTGGTCGCTGAACGTTGGGGAACCGAACATCACGAAGTCGTTCTCGATCCCGTAACTCTTTTGGACGATCTCATCCAGATGGTCTGGCATCTTGATGAACCTTACGGCGGCGGTCTGCCTTCCTGGTACGTCTTCCGGTTTATGAGTGAGACCGTGAAAGTCGGCATGACCGGAACCGGAGGCGACGAAACGTTCGGCAACTACGGCAAGTACCGCATCATGGAAAATAGTTCCTTCGCGCGCGCAGCCATGTCGCGACGAGGCGCGTATGAGAGCTTTGCTCGTAATTTCGCCTGGGCCTGGCGACCTTGCTCACAACTCGCGGAAGCCGTGCCGGACACGTGGCTGGGGTCGTACCGAAAGAGGCGGCTGGCTGGTCTGTTCGATTTTCGCAGCGGGCCCATCGGCAGGTACTTCTTCAATCCGTGGTACTACTTTTCCGACGGCGCAAAACGATCGGCAGTGTTTCAGATGGATCTCGATCACGTAATCGAGACCGGTAGCATGTTACAAACGCTCTTCGACGAAGCAAACGTCGACGACCTCCGAAATTCATTGACGTATATCGATTTCAAGACGCAACTGACGGATGAATTTCTTTCGATGACGGACAGGTTATCGATGGCGCATTCACTCGAGGCGCGCGTGCCATTCCTCGATCATGAATTCGTCGAGACGGTGTTTGGTATTCCGTCGTCGCTGCGGACCAAACCTGACGATCTCAAGTATCTCTTGAAAGAGTCAGTAGCTGACTTGCTTCCCCCTGAGATCCTCAGCGCGCGCAAGCGCGGTTTCGTTATCCCGATCAAACTCTGGCTGCGCACGTCTCTGAGAAAACTCGCCGAGTTCCTTCTGGCACCCGATCGCTTGAAGACGCAGGGGCTATTCGAGCCCGGTTTTTACTGGCGTTATGTAAAGCCGCACCTCGAAGCAAAGGAAGACTTCACCTGGCAGGTGTGGGCTGCGTTGATGTTTCAGCTCTGGCATTTTGTCTTTATCGAACAGAACGCGCGCAGCGCCCCTACCTACACCTGGCGAGACATCATTAATTAACGAAACAGATGCAAGCACGTTTTGTCGAGAATCTCCGCGCACCTTCGTCAGGAAACAAACTCGTCCTCGAAGATGCGCAGGTCGAAGCGGATGGAGAAATCACCCACGGACGTCTGGTCGATGCGATTTCGAATTCAAGCTACGCGATCGTCGATAGCATTCCACGATTCGTTCCGAACAGCTCTTACACCTCGAGTTTTGGTGAGCAGTGGAATCGTTATCGACGTACACAATTGGATCGTTTTAACGGCACGACGTTGAGTCGCGATCGGTTCTACAGCGGTACCGGCTGGAATCGCGACGAGCTGCGTGGGCAAAAACTCCTTGAAGCCGGGTGTGGAGC
>Ga0207428_10003679_pt1 | contig 14756 bp, 14 predicted proteins | sample RhiMethybrSRZTD1_FD_187600 | JGI IMG/M metagenome (GOLD analysis project Ga0207428, IMG submission 187600) | Populus rhizosphere microbial communities from Tennessee, USA - Rhizosphere MetaG P. TD hybrid SRZTD1 (SPAdes) (version 3) | ecosystem: Host-associated > Plants > Roots > Rhizosphere >...
GATGGTGAACACCGTGTCGGTGGGCAAGCCGTCGAACAGGGTGGATTTGGCGTAGTAGGCGAAATGGTTGATCCCGCCCTGCCCCAGTTCGATATCACCGGCGACCACCATCGGTGACAACAGCGGTTCATCCTGGACCCGCAGGATCAAGGTCACGAAATTGGCCTTGAACAACGCGCGGATCTCGCGCAACGAGTCGCTCAGGCAGCGGGTGTTCATCGCCGCTTCGTAGATGTTGCCAATGATCCGTTCGTACTCGGCCAGCTCCAGGCCCATTTGCGCCAGGACCTGTGCATTGGGCATACAACTTTGCATAACCATTCCCCAGCAGCGGGCCCGACCTGCGGGCCCCCATGGATTGAATCGAGACAGCGGCAGCGCCCCGCTCGCCTCACGGCAGCTCGAACAGGCCGGCGGCGCCCATGCCACCTCCGATGCACATGGCAATCACCACATAGCGCACACCGCGCCGGCGACCTTCGAGCAAGGCGTGGCCGACCATCCGAGCGCCGGACATACCGAAGGGGTGACCGATGGCAATCGCCCCGCCATTGACGTTCAGGCGCTCGGCCGGGATCTGCAGCGCGTCGCGGCAATGTAACACCTGGCTGGCAAAGGCCTCGTTGATCTCCCACAGACCGATATCCGCCACCCCCAGGCCAAAGCGCTTGAGCAGCTTGGGAATGGCGATCACCGGGCCGATGCCCATTTCCTCGGGTGCGCATCCGCCCACGGCAATGCCGCGGTAGATGCCCAGCGGCGTCACCCCCCGGCGCTTGGCCTCGGCGCGACTCATCAGCAGGCTGGCCGCGGCACCGTCAGAGAACTGCGAGGCGTTGCCGGCGGTGACGAACTCACCCTGCCCGATCCATTTGCCGTCCTTCCACACCGGCTTCAATCCCGCCAGGTCTTCCAGGCGCGTATTGGGCCTGTTGCACTCGTCACGCAGGACCTGCACGCGTTCATGGCCATTGGGCTGGCCATCGGCGGCGAACAACAGCTTGTCCACGCTCAAGCCGACGATTTCCTCGTCGAACAGGCCGTCCCGTTGAGCGGCAGCGGTACGCAGCTGGCTTTGCAGCGAGTACTCATCCTGGGCAGCGCGACTGATGCCATAGCGGCGCGAGACGATCTCGGCAGTTTCAATCATCGGGATGTAGGCACTGGGCATCACCTGCAGCACAGCTTCGGACTGGGCGCGGAAGCTGTTCTTGTGTTTGGTCTGGGTCAGCGACAGGGACTCCACGCCGCCGCCAATGGCGATGCTCATCTCGCCCGTCATGATGCCCTTGGCCGCCACGCCGATACTCATCAGGCCCGAGGCGCACATCCGGTCCAGGGCCATGCCCGGCACGCTGTCCGGCAAACCGCCGGTGTAGGCACAAAGCCGGCCGATGTTGTAGGCCTGGGTGCCCTGCTGGACCGCCGCGCCCATGATCACATCCTCGACGTCAGCCGGCTCGATGCCGGCGCGCTCGACCACCGCGCGCACCACATGTCCGCCCAGCACCGGGGCCTCGGTATCGTTGAACGATCCGCGAAATGACTTGGCCAGCGCGGTACGGGCGGTGGCGACGATGACGACTTCATTCAGGTCCATGGGGAACTCACTCGGAAATTGGGTTGAAGGTGTAGCGGCTGATGGTGTCGATCACGCAGCCCGGGCGCGCCTGGCCCTCGACTTCCACGGTGATGCGCACCACCAGTTGCACGGCGTCGCCCAGTGTTTCGGCGCGGATGATCTGGCCGCTGCCGCGCACCCGGGAATCGACCTTGACCGGCGCCGGGAAGCGCACCCGGTCGCTGCCGTAGTTGACGCCCATCGCCATGTTTGAAAGGGTCAACAACTGCGGCATGAACAGATTGGCCAGGGATTGGGTCAGGTAGCCGTGGGCAATGCAGGCACCGAAGGGACCGCTGGCGGCGCGCACTGGGTCGACATGAATCCACTGGTGATCACTGGTGGCTTCGGCGAACAGATCGATGCGTTGCTGATCGATGGTCAGCCATTCGGTGTGGCCCAGGTCCAGGCCTTCGGCCGCAAGCAAAGCCTGGGCACTGCTGAAAACGTGACTCATGTAGCAATCCTCAAGCTTGTTGGGAACTGACGGACAGCACTTCGCCGACCATGTAGGAGGCATAGTCACTGGCCAGGAACATCATCACGTTGGCCACTTCCCAGACCTCGGCGGCGCGACCGAACGCCTCGCGCCCGGCGAGGCTGGCAAGCAGCTCTTCGCTGGAGGCTTTCTTGAGGAAATCGTGCAGGGCAATCGAAGGTGATACCGCGTTGATGCGCACACCGAACTCGGCGGCTTCCAGGGCGCTGCAGCGGGTCAGCGCCATCACCCCGGCCTTGGCGGCGGCGTAATGGGCCTGTTCCTTCTGTGCCCGCCAACCGAGCACCGAGGCGTTATTGACGATGGCCCCCGCGCCACGGCGCTGCATGTGCGGCAACATCGCCCGGGTCATACGGAAGGTGCCGGTCAGGGTCACATCCAGTACCCGCAACCACTCTTCGTCGCTCATCTCCACCACGCGCTTCTGGCCACCCAGGCCCGCGTTGTTGATCAACACATCGACCCCGCCCAGCGCCTCTTCGGCCGCAGCCACCAGGGCCTGGACTTCGTCCTCGAGTGTGACATTGCACAGCTGGCCATAAATTGCCTGCAAACCGGTCTCGGCCTTGAGGCGCTCCACTGCGTCTTCCAGGCGCCGCGCATGCACGTCGGAAATCATCAGCGCGCGACAACCTTCCTCGGCACTGCGGCGGGCCGCCGAATAACCGATACCGGCACCGGCGGCGGCGGTAATCAACACCGACTTGCCGGCCAGCAATTGATGACCGGGAACATAAGGGGGGGCTTGTTTCACAGCGTCTACCTCCGAAGAAATCAATACGCTGCAGTTGTACGGAGCGGGCGATGCGGGCACATCGTCAAAATGGGGTATGAAGGCGAAGAACGATAAAACCGAGGCGTCTGGTTTTCTGTAGGAGCGAGGCTTGCCGGCGAAGAACGATGACGCGGTGCAACAGATACACCGCGTCATCGTTCTTCGCCGGCAAGCCTCGCTCCTACAGGGCAACTCTTTCAACTCCCCCAGACTTTCTGTGCCTTTGGCGCTTCGGCAAGGATCGCGTCCACTGCCGCGCCGATTTCTTCAACCTGCCACAACGCGCCTTTGTCGCGGGTGACGCCGGTGCGCCAGCCGTCACCGAGGGAAATTCGCCCGCCCTGGCTTTCGAAAATCTGGCCGCTGACGTGGGCCGACGCCGGGCTCCCCAGCCACACCACCAGCGGCGCGACGTTTTCGGCGGCCCAGGCGTCGAAGCTGCCGTCTTCGGGTTTTTTCACCACGTCGGGCATGGCGCTCTCGGTCATCGAGGTGCGTGCAGCTGGCGCCAAGGCGTTGGCGGTGACGCCGTAGCGAGCCAATTCCGCCGCCTGCACCAGGGTCAGCGCGGCGATGCCGCCCTTGGCCGCCGAATAATTGGACTGCCCCACCGAACCTTGCAGGCCGGCGCCGGAGCTGGTGTTGATGATCCGCGCGTCGACCGGCGTGCCGGCCTTGGCCAGGTCGCGCCAGCGGCGGCCGAGGATGTTGGCCAGGCAGTAATGGCCCTTGAGGTGGACGCGCATGACCATGTCCCAGTCCTCTTCACTGAGGCTGATGAACATGCGGTCACGCAAGACCCCGGCGTTGTTGATCAGCACATGCACTTCACCGAACGCCGCCAACGCTGCATCGACGATGCGTTGCGCGGTGGCCAGGGTCGTTATGTCGTCACTGTTGGCAATCGCCTGACCACCGTTGGCGCGAATCTCCCCCGCCACATCTTCTGCGGCCTCGGCACGGATATCGTTGACCACGACACTGGCCCCTTGCGCGGCGAACGCCAAGGCGTAGGCGCGACCGAGTCCGCCGCCGGCCCCGGTGATGATCACGGTGCGGTCTGCACACATAGCCATGTTTGACTCCTCAAAATGTTGGGTGGCCGCGCGCGCGAAGCGGCGGCCCGCATAAAAAATTACAGGCGTTCGATGATGGTCACGTTGGCCTGGCCGCCGCCTTCGCACATGGTTTGCAGGCCGTAGCGGCCACCGCTGCATTCCAGTTCGTTGAGCAGCGTGGTCATCAGTCGTGCGCCGGTTGCGCCCAACGGGTGGCCGAGGGCAATCGCACCACCGTTGACGTTGGTACGCGCCGGGTCGTAATCCAGCTCCTTGGCCCAGGCCATGACCACCGAGGCAAACGCTTCGTTGATCTCGACGCGGTCGATGTCAGCCATGCTCAGGCCGCTTTTGGCCAGGGCCCGGCGGGTCGCGGCAATCGGTGCGGTGAGATGCCAGATCGGATCGTCACCAAGCACCGTCAGCTGATGAATCCGCGCCCGTGGCGTCAGGTCGTAGCGCTTGAGCGCCGCCTCGGACACCACCAGCAGCGCCGCCGAGGCGTCGCAGGTCTGGCTGGACACGGCAGCGGTGATCGACGGGAACTGTGGGTCCACCGGCTGCAATTCGGCCATCTTCGCCAGGCTGCTGTGGCGCGGGGTTTCATCCACCGCCAGGCCCTGGCAGCTGACGATTTCCCGGGCAAATCGGCCACTGGCGATAGCCGCCAGGGCGCGTTCGTGGCTTTGCAGGGCAAAGGCTTCCATTTGCTCGCGGCTGATTTGCCAGTGATCGGCAATCCGTTGTGCGGCGTAGAACTGGTTCACTGGTTGCTGGCCAAAGCGCGCACGCCAGCCAATGCTGCCCGAGAACGGATCGGCAAAGCCCAGGGGCTGGCCGGCGAGCATCGCCGAGGAAATCGGGATCTGGGTCATGGTCTGCACCCCGCCAACCGCGACCACATCCTGGGTGCCGCTCATCACCGCCTGCGCGGCGAAGTGCAACGCCTGTTGCGACGAACCGCACTGGCGATCGACCGTGGTGCCGGGCACGGTCAGCGGCAAACCGGCGGCAAGCCAACTGGTGCGGGCGATATCGCCGGCCTGGGAACCGATGGTGTCGACGCAACCGAATATCACGTCGTCGTAGTCTTCAGCGGGGATCACATTGCGTTCCACCAGCGCCTTGAGCACATGGGCGCCCAGATCAATCGCGTGGATCTCGCTCAATGCGCCCTTGCGCTTGCCGGTGGGACTGCGCAGTGCATCAACAATGTAGGCCTGTGCCATGACTCATTCCTCGAAAGTATGCCCCGGCCCCAGGCCGGTGGCGTCGGCGAACAGGTAGTCGCTGACACGGGTTTTGTGAAAGCCGCGGTCGCCCCAGGACGCATCGAGGGCCCAGGCGCGTTTCATGAACATCTGCAAGTCCACTTCCCAGGTGTATCCCATCGCGCCGTGCACCTGGATGCCTTTGCGGGCGGCGATCCAGCTCGCCTCGTTCGCCGCCAGGCGCGCTTGCGAAACCCAGACACCGGCGTTGACGTCGCCCCGGGCCAGGGCGTGAGCGGCGCGGTACAGCACCGGCTTGGCCTGTTCGATGTGACGGGCGACATCGGCCAGGTGATGCTTGACCGCCTGGAAGCTGCCGATCGGCTTGCCGAATTGTTTGCGCTGGGCCACGTAGTCCACCGACAGGTCGAGCATGCGTTGCGCCAGCCCCAGCAGTTGCCCGGCCACCGACAGCGCGCCACGGTCGAGCAGGCGCTCCTGTAAGGCACGCCCCTGCTCGCCACTGGCCACGCAGGTCGCCGGCGAAGGAGTCCAGATCACCCGACCCAGGCGCCGCGAAGCATCGATGCTCGGATGGTTTTCCACGTCCACCTCAGAACGCGGCAGCACATAGATGTCATCGCCGTCGGTGAGTATCAGCACTTCGGCCAGTTGCGCGTCGCTGACCAGGGCATTGACCGGATGACTGATCGCCATGCGCAAGCTGCCATCGGCGATCCGTGGCAACAGGTCGGCACGGGCCGGATGCTGGGCAGGCAGTCCGGCGAGCAAGCCGCTGGCGACATAGGCCGTGTCGGCCAATGAGTCGGGAATCGCGTAGTAACCCAGTTCCTGGGTCATCAGGGCCCAGGTCACATCGTCCATGCCCAGGCCGCCTTCGGCCTCGGGCACCGACAAGGCGGTGAGGCCCTGGCCGGCGATCTTGTTGCGCAGGTCCCGGGAGCGCCCGGCATCGGTCTCCCAGATTTCCCGGAGCATTTCCGGGGCGGCTTCGGTCATCAGGAAACGACTGATGGCTTCGTGGAACGCCAACTGGTCATCGTTAAAAGTGAAGTCCATGGCGGTTCCTTATTTCGGCAAGCCGAGCATGCGCTCGGCAATGATGTTGCGCTGGATTTCGTTGGTGCCGGCATAGATCGGCCCGGACTGGGCGAACAGGAAGCCCTCCAGCCAACCCGCCGCATCGCCCGCCTGCGCGCCCTTGTCCAGCAGTTCGCCGCGCGCGCCGAGAATGCGCATGGCGGTCTCGTGCATCTTCAGATCCAGCTCCGACCAGATGATCTTGTTGATGCTCGACTCGGCGCCAATCTGCTCGCCCCGGCTCAAGCGCCCCACGGTGTGATAGGCCGACAGCGCATAGGCTTCGGCGCCCATCCAGGTCTCCAATACCGCATCGCGCAGACCCGGGTCGCGGTCGGCGCTGGCGCGGTGCGCCTTGTACAGCTCGACCAGCTTGCGGGCCGTGGCCTGGAAGCGCGCCGGTGAACGCAACAGCAGGCCGCGCTCGAAACCGGCGGTGGCCATCGCCACATGCCAGCCCTGCCCCTGGTCACCGATGCGATTGGCCACCGGCACCCGCACGTCGTCGAAAAACACTTCGGCGAAAGCGTCTTTGCCATTGAGCGCCTTGATCGGGCGAATGCTCACCCCCGGCGTGTCCAGCGGCACCATGATGAACGACAGGCCGTGGTGCCGAGTCGATCCCGGTTCGCTGCGGAACAGGCCGAACAACCAGTCGGCGTAGATCGCCCGGGTCGACCAGGTTTTCTGCCCGTTGATCACGTAATGGTCGCCGTCGAGCAGCGCCTTGCTGGTGATCGCCGCCATGTCGGAACCGGCGTTGGGCTCCGACCAGCCTTGCGCCCACATGTCCAGGCTTTCGGCCATGCGCGGCAGGAAGCGCTGCTTCTGCTCCGGGGTGCCAAATTCCATCAAGGTCGGCCCCAGCAACAGCTGACCGTTCTGATTGACGCGCATCGGTGCGCCGGCGCCGTAATACTCTTCCTCGAAAATCAGCCACTCGATCAAGTCGCTACCGCGACCGCCCAGTTCGGCCGGCCACATCACCATCGACCAGCGGCTCTCGAACAGCTTGGCTTCCCAGGCGCGGTGCTGCTCAAAGCCTTCGCGGGTGTCGTAACTGGCCAGGGGTTCGCGTGGAAGGTTGGCCGCCAGCCAGGCACGGACTTCGGCGCGGAAGGCGTTTTGCTTGGGGGTATAAGTCAGGTCCATGGCGTTATCTCAGAACTTGGCGTCGCGTTTTTCGACGAAAGCCCGGCGCGTTTCCGCGGAGTCCGGGCTGCTGTAGGCCTGCATGGTGAAGCCCTGTTCCCAGCGATACTTATCTTCCAGGTTGCCGTCTTCGATGCCGTTCAAGGCTTCCTTGGCGATGCGGATCATGCCCGGGCTTTTTTCAGCGATTTTCGCCGCGATGCCCAGGGCGGTTTCGCGCAACTGGTCCTTGCTGACGATCCGCTCGATAAAGCCGTATTGCAGGGCTTCGGGGGCGCTGATGCTGTCGCCGGTAAAGAACAGGTAGCGGACCTTTTGCACCGGGAACAGGCGTTGCAGATGCGCACCGCCACCCATGGCGCCGCGGTCGACTTCCGGCAGGGCGAAGGTCGCGCATTCGGAGGCGACGACGATGTCCGCCGCCCCGGTGATGCCGATGCCGCCGCCCAGGACAAAACCATGCACCGCGACAATCACCGGCACCGGGTTGCGGTGCACGGCCTTGAAGGTGGCGTAGTTACCGGCATTGACCTCGACGATCCGCTCCGGGTGCTTGTCCAGTTCCTTGATGTCGACACCGGCGCAAAAGCCCCGGCCTTCGGCGCGGATCACGATCACCCGCACGTCGGGATTGGCCCCAAGGGCTTCGATTTGTCGCGCCAGGGCTTGCCACTCCTGGCTGTCGAGGGCATTGACCGGTGGCTTGGCGATCACCAGCTCGGCGATCCCCTGATTGAGTTGTGTCGTGAATGCCGGGTTCATAGGGGTTCTCCAATGCTGGCTGGATGATTCGAGGGGCGGGTCTGGCTGCGTGCCAGGAGCGCGTCCAGGCATTGCTGGGCCTCGCTGGCGATGCCTTCGATGACTTCACGGCAACTGAGTAACTCACCGATGGCGGCCGCGACCTGGCCACTGGGCAGGATGCCCTCGTCCGGGGCGCCATCGACCATCGAGCGCTGCAACAGCACCGGCTGGTTGGCGGCCATCACCACTTGCGACAACGCCGAAGGGTCTTCGCGCAACGCCCGGATAAAAACTGAAGCCATGTGGCCCAGGCTCATGCCGGTCTGCTGCTTCCACTGCCAGGCGCTGCCCAGGGCAATGCGCAGGCGACCGAAGGAGCCCGCCTGCTCCAAGTGATTGATGAAGCGGTTTTCGATCATGCGGTGGCGCATGCCATCGACTGCGGTGGTCACGCGCACCTGCTGCGGATCGTTGACCTTCAGGTAGCGTTCGAGGGTCGCGGCCGGGGTCGGCGATTCTCGGGTCATGAGAAACCGCGTGCCCATGGCGATGCCGGCGCCACCGGCGGCCAGCACCGAGGCCAGGCCACGGCCGGTGGCAAATCCGCCGGCTGCAATCACCGGCACCTTGACCGCCGCCAGCACCTGGGGTAGCAGGATCGAACTGGGCACGCCGCCGGTATGGCCGCCGCCCTCGCCGCCCTGGATGGTGATCAGGTCGGCGCCCAGTTCCACCGCCTTCAGTGCATGTTTCAAAGCGCCGACGGTAGGAATGCATAGCACGTTCGCCGCCTTGAAGCGCGCGATGGTCTGTTTGTCCGGGCCGCGCCCGTAGCTCACGGCGCGCAAGCGGTACTTGATCGCCAGGTCGACGCACTGTGCGGCGTTGTCCTGGAACATATGAAAATTAAGCCCGAAGTTGCTGCCGCCGGTGGCGTCGATCACCTTGCGGATTTCGCCTTCCAGCTCATCGGCCGCGATGGTCGCCCCGGCCAGGAAACCGAAACCCCCGGCCTGGGTCGTGGCGGTCACCAGGTTGGCGTCGGCGACCCAGCCCATGGCGGTTTGCACAATCGGGTAACGGCAACCGAGGGCCTCGGTCAGCGGCGTATCCAGCCAGCGGTTCATTGGCTTTTGTCCTCGGCCTGCTTATTGGCCCGGGCCATGCCCTTGGCGTCAAAGCCGCCCAGTTTGTCGCCGGACAACAGCTCGTTATGGGCATGGGCAAAGTGGTGCCAGGCGAACACGGCATCCATCGCCGTGCGCTTGCCTTGCAGGTCTTCGACGTGGTTGATCGCCTGCTTGGTCAGGGCCAGGCCCATGCGCGGCTGGCGGGCGATGCCGGCGGCCAGGGCATAAGTGGCCGACTCCAGTTCTTCACGCGGCACCAGGCGGTTGACCATGCCCACCTGCCAGGCCCGGCTCGCGCTCATGCGGTCGCCGGTGAAGAGGAACTCCTTGGCGATGCGTGGGTTCATTTCGTAGGGGTGGGCAAAATACTCCACCCCCGGAATGCCCATGCGCACCACTGGATCCTGAAAGAACGCGTCGTCGCTGGCGACGATCAGATCGCAGACCCAGGCCAGCATCAGCCCGCCCGCCACACACGCACCATGGACCATGGCGATGGTCGGCTTGGGCAGCTCACGCCAGCGCCGGCACATGCCCAGGTACACCTCCTGCTCGCGGGCATACAGCTGCTCGCCACCGGGTTTGTTGGTGTGATCCCACCACAGGTGCGCGCGTTCGAACGGCTTGTCGATATCGCGCCCGGGGGTGCCGATATCGTGGCCCGCCGAGAAGTGCTTGCCGTTGCCCCGCAGGACAATAACCTTGACGCTGTCATCGTTCACCGCCTGGCGAAAGAAGGCATCCAGGGCGTAGGTCATCTGCGAGTTTTGCGCGTTGTTGAAGGTCGGCCGGTTCAGCGTCAGCGTGGCGATACCCTCGACCACGCTGTACAGCACCGGGGTGTCCGTCTCGTAGACGGCGTTGTCCTGGCGGACGATAAATTCACTGTCGCTGCTGTGCATGCTCGCCTCCTTGTCTCAGGCCGTACGGATGCCGGGCGGGTTGCCCTTGATCGCGGTGGCGCGGTAATCGTGGGGGTCGAGTCGGCGGATCAGGGCCAACTGCTCAGGAGTGGGATGCGCGGTTTCGTGCAACTGCGCGGACTTGAGCAAAGGGAAGCCGGTGTTCTCCTGGACCTGCTCGAAACTCACGCCAGGGTGCAGCGAACGCACCTGCACCGCACGGTCCGGGCCATTGAAATCCAGGACGCACAGGTCGCTGACCACGCAATGGATGTCCATCAAGTCACGGCGTGCACCTTCGGGCCAGCGCTCGGCCTTGAAGCCGACACCGGAGACCATGTCCACTTCGCCGCTGACAAACACCCGGGTGTTATGGCTGGGCACGAAGAACGAGTTGAGGTGGTTGATGCTGTTGCCGGGCAAGCCGCGCACGCCAAGGATCGCGGTCTTGGGCTTTTGATAGTCGCCGACACAGGACAGGTTGGTCTGGCCCCAGCGGTCGATCTGGGTCGGACCGATCATCGCGTGGCGGCGTCCGCCCCACACGCATTCGAAGACCCGCTCGAACGACATGTAACCCGAGTAACGCGGCACGTAGTCACCACGCGGGCCCAGCGGGATCGGTTCTTCTACCAGGAACGCCTCGCTGTCGGTCATCAATAGTTCCGGGCTGTGGGTCAGTTTGGCCAGGCTGGCGCCCAGGCGCGGGATCACGCCCAGGCCCGAGGCGATCATCTCGCCATTGCCGCGCCAGGCCTCGGAGGCGGCAACGATCATCAGTTCAGCGAGGGTGAAATCACAGGTTGCAGACATAGTCGCTAATCCTCAGAACACGGGAAGGGGCAAGACGCCCATGGAATCGGCACCGCCGTTCTGTGCCTGATAGGCCTGCTCGCCGCCGGCGATGTAGGTCTGCACATAGTCCTGCCAGCCGTTTTCCGCCTGGCTGCTGGCGACATAGTTTTTCAGGTGCTTGAGGTCCCAGCCGTAGTCGGGGGCGCAGAGCGTCGGGTGCGCACCGAGGGGCGCATGCACCACACCGCTCACCAGGTAGCGCTCGAAGGTATTGAAGCGGGCCTGATCGGCGCTCAGTTCCAGGCGCTCTTCAAGACGTTCGCACGAGACAAAGCACTGCTTGGCGGCGCGGGCGAACAGGTGGTCGAAATACGGGTCCGACCCGGTCACCAGGCAGTTGCCCAGGCGGTCGGCGACGTTGACATGCAGGAACGCCACGTCGAGGTTGAGCGCCGGCATCGCCAGCAGCACCTCGCCATCGGCATAGGGCGACTGGATGGTCTTGAGTTCCGGGTTGAGGCGCGTCACATCGGTAGCCAGGCCGCAACGGGTCGGCAGGAACGGCAAGCGCATACCAGCGGCGCGCAGGCCCCACTGGAACATGCCTTCGTCCAGTTCCATCAACTCCAGTTCGCCAGCTTCGCGGGCCTTGCGGAAGTAGGGTTCCAGTGGAATGGCATCGAGGGTGGCGAAGCCGAACACCAGCTTCTTGACCTTGCCGGCGGCACACAGCATGCCCACTTCCGGGCCGCCGTAGGCGACCACGGTCAGGTCCTTGACCGGTGAGCGCAGGATCTCGCGCACGATGGCCATCGGCTTGCGTCGCGGGCCCCAGCCACCGAAACCGATGGTCATGCCATCGCGCAATTGAGCGACCGCATCGGCCGCTGTCAGTTGTTTGTTCATTTTGATCATTCCTTACTGTTGGCCGACCGAAAAGTCGTGCCCCCAAATGCTTACGCGGGTGAACTCGAACGCCGAGTGCTCGGCCCAGTCGACTTGCAATCCGCCAAAGCCGTACTCCAGATCGAACCCGGACGGCGTCTTCATGTAGAAACTGGTCATGCGGTCGTTCAGGTGCTGGCCGAGGGTGGCCGACAAGCTCACCTCGTGGGCGCGCAGACGGTCGTGGGCACGGCCGACTTCGGTCATCGAATCGACCTCGACCATCACGTGCACGCATCCCGACGGCACCGGGTACTCGGCCAGTGCCAGGCTGTGATGGCGGGCGTTCTGGCAATGCAGGAAGTGAATACGGATCGGCGGCACCGACGGGTCGGGACGGAAGTTGAAAATGTCCGACAGCTTGAAGCCCAGCACATCCTTGGCGAACGCCAGGGTGGCGTCGAAGTTCGGCGCCGGCAGCACGGTGTGGCCCAGGCCCATGTCGCCGGTAATGAAGCGCGGCACGCCTTGAGGCGAAACGAACGGCAGGCAATCGGAGCGATGGCCCCAGGTCAGCTCATGGATGTTGCCCGACGGGTCGCTGACCTTGACCAGCGCCTGCACGCCGCGCTGCTCGACCTCGGCGGCAGAGCCCGGCTGCCATTCGATGCCGGCAGCGCTCAGGTGCTCAAGTGCGGCCTGAAATGCCGGCTCGTTGGCCAGCTCCCAGCCAGAAGCCAGATAACGCGCCTCGCTGCCTTCGACGATCAGCATGCGAAACGGGCGCTCGTCCATTTTCACGTACAAGCCACCGCCCGGCGCTGGCTGTACCTGCATGCCCAGCACGTCTTCGGCGTAACGCTGCCAATGGCTGAGGTTTTCGATCTGCGAGACGAAATAGCTCAAACCGCGAATGTCGATCATGCCTAAGTCCTCGTTGGCTGAATGGCTTACGTGGCGAGCATTGTGCAAAGCGCCGCCCGCCGCTTCATCGTCCGTTGAGACTAAGCACCTGTGGGAGCGAGCCTGCTCCGGGCGGCGTTCCGACGAAGAGGCAATCACATCCAGCGTTGATGTTGACTGACACGCCGCCTTCGCGAGCAGGCTCGCTCCCACGAGGGCTTCGCGAGCACCGGAAATGCCCTAGTCCGTTTTAATGATTCGAACACCACCGCCATCCCCCCAGACTGGCGCATCCATCCGCATTGCAGAGACCGCCTCCATGGAGTTCGCTTTTACCGAAGAACACCTGATGATTCGCGACAGCGCCGAGCGCTTTCTCGCCCAGGCCAGCGACTCGCATGCTGTGCGCGCCGCGATGAGCCGCCCGGACGCGCATGACCCCGAAGTCTGGCGGCGGATCGGACAGGAGCTGTACTGGCCGGCGCTGATGGTGCCCGAGCGTGTTGGCGGCATGGGCCTGGGATTTGTCGAACTGGCGATCCTGCTGGAACAAAGCGGTCGCTACCTGCTGGGTTCACCGCTGTTCGCCACGGCGTGCCTGGCCACTCCGGCCCTGTTGCTGGGTCACAACAAGAGCATGCAGGAACATTGGCTGGGGGCGATTGCCGCCGGTGAGACTCGCGCTACCCTGGCCTTCGCCAGTGTTCCAGGGCTGGAAGCTTGCAGCGTGCAAGCCGTGGCCGAGCCTTGCCTGGGAGGCTGGACCCTTGACGGTCAGTACGCACAAGTCATCGATGGCGCCTCGGCCGACCTGCTGATCGTCGCCGCCCGCGCTCCCGGCACCCAGGACAAACAGGGTATCGGTCTGTTCGTCTTGCCTGGCGATACGCCGGGCGTAATCCGCACTCCTCTGGCAACTCTGGACCAGACCCGTCGCCTGGCACGCATTGAACTGCATCAGGTGCAAGTCAGCGAAGCACAGCTACTGTGCGGCCCCGAACAAGGCTGGGCGGTGCTGCGCGACACCCTGCTGATCGCCGCTATCGGGCTTGCCGCCGAGCAGACCGGCGGCGCGCAACAGGCCCTGGACCTGACCCTGGCGTACATCGCCGAACGCAGGCAATTCAAACGCACCATTGCCAGTTTCCAGGCGATCAAGCACCGCTGCGCTGACATGATGCTGCAAGTCGAATGCGCCCGGTCAGCGGCCTACTACGCCGCCTGCGTGGCCCAGGAACGCCTCGACCCGAATGGCGATGCCGCTGTGGTCCAGGAACTTGAGCAGGCCGCCGCCACCGCGAAGATCCATGCCAGCGAGGCGTTTTTCCACTGCGCCGCCGAGTCGATCCAGCTGCATGGCGGCGTCGGTTTTACCTGGGAATACGATCCACACCTGTACTTCAAACGTGCCCGCGCCGGCGAGCATCTGTTGGGCAGCCCGGCGCTGCACCGCGAGCGTCTGGCCGCGCATCTTTTGGGAGAGCAAGCATGAAAATCGGTTTCAGTCGTGCCGACGAAGCGTTCCGCGAAGAGGTCGCCCAATGGCTGGCCGAGCACCTGAACGGCGAATTTGCGCCATTACGCTTTCGCGGTGGACCGGGGGATGAACACAGCTTTCCCGAAGAACGCAAAGCCTGGGAACGCGAGCTGGCCGCAGGCGCCTGGATCGGTGTCGGCTGGTCAAAGGAACACGGCGGACGCGGACTGTCGATCAGCCAGCAGGTGATCTTCCACGAGGAGTACGCCCGCGCCGGTGGCCCCGGGCGCATGGGCCATATCGGCGAAGGCCTGGTCGGCCCGACACTCGCCGCCTTCGGTACCCCGGCCCAGCAGCAGCGCCTGTTGCCCGGCATCCTCGACGGTAGCCAGCTCTGGTGCCAGGGCTATTCGGAACCGGGCGCAGGTTCCGACCTGGCCAATGTGCAGACCCGGGCGAAACTGGATGCCACCGGCGAGCACTGGCTGATCAGCGGGCAGAAG
>Ga0207428_10003682_pt1 | contig 14749 bp, 15 predicted proteins | sample RhiMethybrSRZTD1_FD_187600 | JGI IMG/M metagenome (GOLD analysis project Ga0207428, IMG submission 187600) | Populus rhizosphere microbial communities from Tennessee, USA - Rhizosphere MetaG P. TD hybrid SRZTD1 (SPAdes) (version 3) | ecosystem: Host-associated > Plants > Roots > Rhizosphere >...
CCCCGGTATCAGCTGGCGGAAAGCCTCTCCGACGAGCCGCTCGGAGCCGGTCACGCCCGGTCGCTCGGCGTTCGTCGAGTCGCCGAGGAAGAGGTCGACGCCACGGTTGCCGATCTCGGCCAGCTTCCCGACGTCGGTGCGGAGACCGTCTACCGGTGTGTGGTCCATCTTGTAGTCGCCGGTGTGCAGGATGCGTCCGCCCGGCGTGTCGAGCACGATCGCGACCGCATCCGGAATCGAGTGCGCGACCCGGACGAACTCCGCCCGGAACGGCCCGAGTTCGACGGGGTCGTCCTCGGGGTCGGCCTCGCGCAGCTCCACGGAGCGCAGCAGGCCGTGCTCGTCCAGCTTCGACTTCACGAGCCCGAGGGTCAGCCGCGTCGCCCACACCTCCTGCACGCGCGTCTCGCGCAGCAGGTACGGAAGCGCGCCCACGTGGTCCTCGTGGCCGTGTGTCAGCAGCACCGCGCGAACCGGCCGATCGCGATCCATCAGGTACGAGAAGTCCGGGAGGATCAGGTCGACTCCGAGGTGCTCGTCGCGCGGGAATGCAAGGCCCGCGTCGATTACCACGGCCTCCCCGTCGGCCTCGATCACGGTCATGTTCTTGCCGACCTCGCCGAGGCCACCGAGCGGGATGATTCTGGTGCTTCCGGGCATCGCCGAAGTGTAGAGCGTGACGCGGGCTAAGCCGTTTCCGCGCAGAACCCGATACACGCTCTGTGCGGCTCTCTCTGTTCGCGTACCTGACCGTGGCGGCCGGCGTCGGCGCCTGCGTCGCCGGCGGGATCGCGGCTGCCGGCGAGCCGCTGACGGCGCTGGCGCTGTTCGGCGCGGCGGCGCTGGCCGCGGAAGTGCTCGAGGAGCCCGAGAACGCGCGCGTCCGCGAGCCGCTCGGCCCCGGGGTCTTCCGCGTCGCCTCCGGGGTGGACATCGCGGCCGTGATCGTCCTCGGGCCCTGGCGCGGCGCGCTGGTCGCCGGAGCTGCCGCGTTCCTCGCTCGACTGATGCGCGGCCCGTTGTCGCTCGGCGCCTTCCAGGCCTCCGCCTTCGCGCTCGCCTCGCTCGCCGCCGGCTACGCGTTCGAGCTCGGCGGCGGCCGTACGGGCCACCTGGCGCTCCCGGACGACCTCGTGCCGCTCACGGTGCTAGCCCTCGTCTACCTGCTCGTCTCGCGCGGCCTGCTGCAGGTCGTCGGCGGCCTCGAGGTGCTGCAGCCCGACTTCGCCGCGGCCGCGGCCGAGGTCGGGCTGGGCGCGATCCTGGCGGTGTTCGCGCTCGACCACCCCTGGAACGTGCTCGCCGTGCTCCCGGTGGCCCTGGCGGTGAACCAGGCGCACGCCCGCGTCCGCCGGTCGCGGCAGGAGACTCTGCACGCGCTCGAGACCTTCGCGAACATCGTGGACGAGCGCGACCCGCACACCTACCGCCACTCGCAGCGCGTCGCCGCCTACGTGGACGAGCTCGCACGGGCGTTGAAGCTCTCCTACTCCGACATCGACCGCCTGCGCTGGGCCGCGCGCCTGCACGACCTCGGCAAGGTCGCCGTCGACGCCGCCGTGCTCGGCAAGAACCGCAAGCTGACGCCGAAGGAATGGGGCGACGTCTGGCGCGCGCCGCGGCTCTCGGCTCGGCTGCTCCGCCGCTTCGAGCTCTCGGCCGCCGAGGCTCGCGCGGTCGAGTATCACCGCGAGCGCTACGACGGGCGCGGCTACTACGGGATCCCGGCCGAGGACCAGCCACTCGCAGCGCACTTTCTGGTCGTCGCCGACGCCTTCGACGCGATGACGAGCGACCGCCCGTACCGCGCCGGCCTCCCGGAGGACGAGGCGCTCGCGGAGATCGAACGCAACATCGGGAAGCAGTTCCACCCGGCCGTCGCCAAGGCGTTCGTCGCGCTGCGGCGAGGCGAGGATCCGTTCTCGGCGCTCACGCCCGAGGAGCAGGAGCAGGTCCGAGGTGCTTCGGCCCCGTACCGCGTGCCCGAGATCCGCGGGGCGCGCGACGTGAAGGAGCGGCCGGAGCTCGTCGCGCTCGCCGGCCTGATCGGCGGCTTTGCGGGCGTCGGGCTCGACCAGAGCTGGCTCGTGGTGGTCGGGGTGGTCGCCTGTTTCCTGGGCCTGACGGTGCGGACGTGGGTGCGGCTGCGGGCGAACCGCCTGTCGCGCTCGCTCGCGGAAGCATTGGCCGAAGTGGACCGCGAGCACGTGTTCGCCCACCTCACGCAGGTCCTCGAGCGGACGTCCGAGGCGGAGTGGGCGGCGCTGATCGAGTGGCGCGAGGATGGTCTCGGCGGGACAATCGCGCTCGCGCGAGGCGAGGGCCCGCTCGAGCACGTGCTGATGAGCTGGCTGGTCCGCGAGGCAGAGTCGCGCGACGAGCTGCTCGCGACGAGCGGCCACGAGCTCGGCGGCGACGGCGCATACGTCGCGCTGCCGCTGCGGCGGGAGAACAGCGCACTCACCGGCTTCGTGGTGCTCCGAACGCCGCGAGCGCTCAGGCGCTACGTCACCACGGCGCTGACCACGTCGCTCGACTCGCTCGGCCTCGCCCTCGCACCTGAGCCGCAGGTGGCGGAGGACGGTCCCGCCACGGCCGCCGCGGTCTAGGCTCGCGCCGGCTCGAGCAGCCGCAGCCGCTCGAGGTAGCCGCGGATCTGCGCGACCTCCTCGTCGCTTGCCTCGACGAGCGGCAGCCGCACGCCGCCTACCTCGTGGCCGAGCAGGTTGAGCGCGGCCTTGATCTGGATCGGGCCGGTGACGACCCCGATCAGCTCGTAGGCCGGCTCGAGGTCCTCGTCGAGCTGCCGCGCCCCGTCGAGGTCGCCCTCGCGGGCGAGGCGGACCAGCTCCTTGACCTGCGGGCCGACCACATGCGTATGGACGCACACGCCGCCGCGGCCGCCCAGCTCGACGAACGGAAGGACGAGGTTGTCGTCGCCCGCGTAGAGGTCGAGCCCGAGCTCGACGATCCGGCGGGCCTGTTCGAGGTCGGCGTTCGACTGCTTGACGGCCGTCACGTTGGGAATCTCGGCGAGCTCGGCCATCGTCTCGGGCTCGACGTTGATGACGACGCGGCCCGGGATGTTGTAGGCGACCGACCGGCCGGTCGGTCGCCGCGGCGACGGCCTTGAAGTGCTCGACGACGCCGCGTGGCGGCGGCTTGTTGTAGTAGGGGGTCACGACGAGCACGGCGTGCGCCCCGGCCTCGTGGGCCTGCTCGGTGAGCTCGACCGAGTGCGCCGTGGAGTTCGTCCCGGTGCCGGCTACGACGGTCGCACGATCACCGATCGCCTCGAGCGCGGCCTCGATCAGGCCGATCCGCTCCTCTTCCGAGAGCGTCGACGCCTCGCCGGTAGTGCCATTGACGACGACCCCGTCGGACCCGTTCTCGACCAGGAACTCGCAGAGTGCGCGGTAGCGGTCGTAGTCGACGGCGCCGTTCGCGTCGAACGGGGCGACGGTCGCGGTCAGGACCTCCCCGAGCACACCGCCATTCTACGCCGCAGCGAGGCCGGCCCCTCCCCTACCCCAGGTGCCCGAGCAGCGAGAATACGCCCCAGATGGCGAAGACGATCAGTGCCATCGCAACCACTTCGGACGCCATCGTCTGCCCGTCCTCGCGCTTACCGAGCGAGCTCACAAGCGAGGTGAACAGCTCCATCCGAATCACCTCCCTCCGCAATTGCCGCAGGAATGACCATCGCCGCATACCCGACACGGATCGACACGGCGCCGCGCCGGCTCGATCCCTCGTGCTGACTAGTCGAGCAGCGCGTCGAGCCCCACCGTGAGGCCCGGCGGGAGGCTCTGGAGCCGCTCGAGCGCGAGCAGGACGCCGGGTACGTAGGCCTCGCGCGAGAACGCGTCGTGGCGGATCGTCAGCAGCTGCCCGTCGCCGCCGAAGAGCACCTCCTGGTGGGCCACGAGGCCCGGCAGCCGTACCGAGTGCACCGGCACCTCGCCGCCCAGCAGCTCCGCGGTCGCGCTCGCGGTGCCCGACGGCGCGTCCTTCTTCGCCTCGTTGTGCAGCTCCACGATCTCGGCCCGCGGCAGGAACCGCGCGGCCTCCGCCGCCAGCCGCATCATCACGACCGCTCCGAGCGCGAAGTTCGGCGCGACGAACAGCGACACGCCGCGCGAGGCGGCCTGCTCACCCAGCGCCGCCGGGTCCCAACCGCTCGTTCCAACCACGCACGGCACGGCGGCGTCGATCGCCGCGCGAACGTTTGCCTCGACCGTGTCGGGCGCGGTGAAGTCGACCATCGCCTCGGCGTCGCCGAGCTCCACCACCAGCTGATGCCCCGCCGCTTCGAGCGCCGGCGCGAGCACCTGCCCGACCTTGCCGCCGCGTCCAAAGAGGACGACTCTCACGCCGCCCGGGCAAGCCCCGGGTTCACGTGCTCGACCGCCGCCAGGAAGCGATCCTCGTCCGGCCCGATCCCGGCCGCCGACAGCTTCTCCGGCGCTAGCAGCACGCCGGCGAGCTCGGCGAGCGCCTCCGGCTCGACCGCGTCGATCTCGGCCATGATCCGCTCGATCGAGAGCAGCTCGGTGTCTGTGATCAGTGACTTGCCGAGCCGGCTCATCCGGTTCGACGTGGACTCCATCGAGAGCATGATCCGGCCCTTCAGGTTGTCCTTGGCGCGGGTGAGCTCCTCGGGCCGCACGTTTCCCGCAGCGATGTCGGCGATCTGCTCGCTCGCGATCTCGAGGCAGGGGCCGACGTTGTCCTCGCGCGTGCCGATGTAGATGCCGACCTGGCCGGTGTCGGTGTACTGCGACGCAAAGCTGTAGACGGCGTACGCCATCCCGCGTTTCTCGCGGATCTCCTGGAAGAGCCGCGACGACGCCGAGCCGCCGAGGATCCCGTCCAGCAGCGACGCGGCGAACCGGCGCCGGTCGGAGCGCGCGATCCCGGGCGCCGCGACGCAGACGTGGTACTGCTCGGTTTCCTTGCGCTGGAAGCGCAGGCCGGGCGGCGGGGGCTTCACCAGCGCGGGCCGCACCTTCGGACCTTTCCCTGCAGGGGCGGCCGCGCGCCGCTGCACTTGTACGAGCAGACGCTCGAAATCATCGTGCTTGAGGTTGCCGGCCGCGGCGGCGACGACGTTGCCGGGCACGTACATCGAGCGGTGGTAGCCGGAGAGCACCCGCCGCGAGACCGACGAGATGACCTCGGCGCGCCCGATCACGGGCCGTCCGAGCGCGTGCGTGCCGAAGGTCGCCTCCGAGATCAGGTCGTGGACGAGCTCCTGCGGCTGGTCCTCGTACATCGCGATCTCTTCCAGGACGACCTCGCGCTCGGCGTCCAGCTCGGCGAAGGCGGGCGCGAAGACCATCTCTCCCATCACGTCGAGCGCGACCTCGAGCTTGTCGTCGGGCACGCGCGCGTAGACGACCGTGTGCTCGCGCGAGGTGGCCGCGTTTAGCTCGCCGCCCAGGCCGTCGAAGATCTCGGCGATCTGCTGCGCGCTGTAGCTCGCGGTGCCCTTGAAGAGCAGGTGCTCGATGAAATGCGAGATGCCGGCCTTGGCGTCGGTCTCGTCACGCGAGCCGGCGCCGATCCAGAACCCGATCGAAACCGAGCGGACGTGCGCGAGGCGTTCCGAGATGACGCGCTCGCCCGAGTCGAGCTCCGTGAGCACGTACTTCTGTTGCACGCGCGGATCGTACTCGCGAGGCGTCGCTAGGAGGCTTTGGCGGAACGGTGCACGCTCTCGGGGTGTGCTGCTCGTTCCGAGGCAGGGACGCAGGGAGCGTTCGTACCTGGAAGGTACGGGCGCGACTGAGGACGCAGCATCGGGGCGAGCAGCGCGGCCCGAGGGCCTCGTCGCTGTTTCGTCAAAGCCTCCTCTAAGCTCGTGCCCGTGGAGCAGGCCGAGGACTTCGAGGACGCCGTCGAAGCGGCCATCGACGCCTTACCGGACGAGCTCCGCACGGCGATGTCGAACGTCGCGATCGTGGTCGAGGACGAGCCGCCGGACGGCGAGCCGCTGCTCGGGCTCTACCAGGGCATCCCGCTCACGGAGCGCTCCAGCGCCTACTCCGGTACGCCGCCCGACAAGATCTCGATCTACCGCGGCCCGCTGGAGCGGTACTACGGCCATGACCCGGAGCTGCTGCGCGACCAGATTCGCCGCGTCGTGCTGCACGAGATTGCGCACCACTTCGGCATCAGCGACGAGCGGCTCGAAGAGCTGGACGCCTATTAGAGACTTAGGAAGCGTTCTTGATGGCCTTGTCGAGCGCCGCGGTGACCGCTGAGAGGCCCGGGTCGCCCGCCGGGAAGTAGGACGGCCTGGCGCCCGTATTGCCGATGCCGATCGTCGGCGTCCCGGACACGCCGTCGGTGCGCGACTGCTGGTCGTAGACCGCCGTCCGGTCCTTGACGGTCTGCGAGTCCATGTTGTCGAGGATCGTCTGGGGATCGAGGCCGACGCTGGTGGCTGCGCTGGCGATCATCGAGTCGTCGAGCCAGCCGCTGTTTTCTGCGCCCTGGTTGAAGTAGAGGATCTGCGAGAAGTTGAACGCCTTGCCCTGGGGCTCGGCCGCGACCATCGCGCGGCGGCCGCTCTCGGAGTCGGGGCCGATGAAGGCGATCGGCCGTACCTCGACCTTGACCTTTCCGGGCCGAACGTACCGCTCGACGATGCTCGGCATCACCTCGGTCTCGAACTGGCGGCAGACCGGGCACTGCAGGTCGATGTACTCGACCATCGTCACGGGCGCGCTCGCCCGGCCGAGGACGTTGCCCTGCTGCGGGATCCCCCCTAGCTGAGTTTCGATCGTGGCCGAGTCCGGAAGGGTCGACCCCGTCACCGCCGAGTTGCCGGAGCCGCCGGTGAAGACGATCGCCAGGACCACCGCGAGCGCGACGGCGATGATCAGCGCCACCGCGATGGCGAGCACCTTCGGCGACGCACGCCGCCCTTCGGTGCTGCGAACCGGCGGCCGCGCGACCGCCGCCTGCCGCTGCTTTCGCGCCTGCTTCCCGCTCGTCATGTCGTCCGAACCGTAGCGCGAGTTGCCGGGGGCGATGCTCCGATCACGAGGAGCTCGAGGCAGAGGACAAACGCCGTGAGGGCCAGCGTCGGGATCGTCATGTAGCCGAACTCGTTGATCCACTTCGTCGCGCAGCCGCCCGGTGCCGAGATGAGGCACGCCTGCGCCTGCTTGACCACGTGGTTCTCGACGAGCAGGTGGTAGATCGAGACGCCCGCGCCCACCAGCGGCAGCGGGATCAGGTAGCGCGCCACCCGGCGGTCGTTCGCGAGCGCCGCGAGCAGCGTGATGATCGTGAGCGGGTACATGCAGATCCGTTGGAACCAGCAGAGTTCGCAGGGGACGAATCCCGCGATCTCGGAGAAGAAGAGGCTCCCACCCGTGGCGATGGACGAGACGAGAAACACGAGCCAGAGCTCGTAGCCCTCCAACGCGACGCGCACGGCGTCGCCCGGTCCGCGCAGGCCGAAGAGCCGGGCGAGCCCGACGAGCAGCAGCAGGCCGGCCAGCACCTGCCCCACGACCCCCAGGGCCGAGAGCAGGACGATGACGTCGTGCGTCACCGCGGCGCCTCGAACACCTGCTCGCTCTTGGGTTCGATGAAGAAGCGCGACCCTCGCGCCCGCTCCCACCCCGACAACCGCGCCAGGCCGACCAGCGCCATCACGCCGAGCCCGGCGAGGATGCCCGCCAGGAACGCCGCCAGGGGCGGTTGCGGCCAGAGCGCGATCACGGTCAGGACGGTCAGGCCGATCGTGCTCGGGTACGTCGCGGCGGCGAGCGCCCGGAGCGGGCTTTCCACGCGGTAGTCGTCCGGCGCCGGCTGTGCGTCGCCGAAACGGCGTGCCGCGCGCTGAGGCTTGCCACCCGCGTACACGGAGAACAGCACGAGCCCCGCCCCGAACGCGACCAGGCCGACAGCCGGGCCGGGGTCGACGCCGCGCGAGACGGCCGCCGCGACCCCGGCCGCCGCGAGGGCAAGCCGAAGCGCGGCAATCAGGAGCGCCTGCCCCCGTGCCTCCACGAGAACAGGCGCTCCCTGGTGCTTGCCTACCTCAGCTGCGGTCGCGTCCGCCGCGTCCACGTCCACCGCGGCCGCGGCCTCGCTCGCCGTCGCGTCGCGGCGGGCGCTCTTCGCGCTCGCGTGGCGGCGCGTCCTTGGCCCGCTCGATCAGCTCCTCGGGCTGGACGAGGTTGCCGTTCTCGTGCTTGGCGATCAGCTTCAGCCCGATGCGGCCACGGTCCTTGTCGACCTCCTGCACCAGAACGTCGAGCACGTCGCCGCGCCCGATCACGTCCTCGATGTGGCCCACGCGGCCCGGGCCGACGTTGGAGACGTGCAGCAGCCCGTCGGTGCCCTTCTTCAGCTCGACGAAGGCGCCGAACTGCGTCGTCTTCACCACCCTCCCGGTGTAGGTGTCGCCGACCTCGGGCTCCTTGGTGAGCCCCTCGATCGCCGCGATCGCTGCTTCTGCCTTCTCGCCCTCGGTCGCGTAGATGAGGATCGTGCCGTCTTCCTCGATGTCGATCTGGACCTCGTAGTCGGCCTCGAGCGAGCGAATCGTCTCGCCGCCCTTGCCGATCACCATCCCGATCTTCTCGGGATCGATCTTGACCGTGGAGATGCGCGGTGCGTGTGACGGGAGCTCCGCGCGGCTCGCCGGGATCGTCTCGGCCATGCGGTCGAGGATGAACTCGCGCGCCCGCTTCGCCTGCTCGAGCGCGTTCCGCATGATCTCCTGTGTGACGCCGGTGATCTTGATGTCCATCTGGAGCGCGGTGATGCCGTCACGCGACCCGGCGACCTTGAAGTCCATGTCGCCGAGGTGGTCCTCGGCGCCCTGGATGTCGGTCAAGACCACGTAGTCGTCGCCCTCCTTGACGAGGCCCATCGCGATGCCGCCGACGGGCGCCTTGATCGGCACGCCGGCGTCCTGGAGCGACAGGGTCGAGCCGCAGACCGAGCCCATCGACGACGAGCCGTTCGACTCGAGCGTCTCCGAGACGATTCGGATCGTGTAGGGGAACTCCTCGAGCGACGGGATCATCGGCTCGAGCGCCCGCTGCGCGAGCGCACCGTGGCCGATGTCGCGCCGCTTCGGCCCGCGCATGAAGCCGGTCTCCCCCACCGAGTAGGGCGGGAAGTTGTAGTGGTGCATGTAGCGCCGGTCGGTCTCGAGGGAGAGGTCGTCGATGCGCTGTCCCTCCTTCGCCGTGCCCAGCGTCAGCAGCGACATGATCTGCGTCTGGCCGCGCGTGAAGAGCGCCGAGCCGTGCGTGCGCGGGCTGACGCCCACCTCACACGTGACCTGGCGGATCTCCTCCGGGTCGCGGCCGTCCGGACGGCGCTTCTCGACCGCGATCTTCTGGCGGACGAGTTGCTTGTAGATCGACTCGGCCGCCTTCTTGATCTGCTGGCGGGTCATCGAGTCCTTCACGACAGGCGCGTCCTCGTCCGACGGGGTTGGGCCGACTGGGAACGGCAGCTGAACTTCCTCCTCGATGCGCTCGAAGAGAAGACTCCTCTTCGCCGACTTGAGCTCCTTCGAGTCCTGCTCGGCCTCGGTCAAGGACCGCAGGTCGTCCTCGAACTGCTCCCGCACCGGCTGGACAACCGCCTCGAGCCGCGTGCGGTCGAGAATCAGCGCCAGGCTCGAGCGGATCTGGATCTGGCGCCGGATGTCGTCTTCCGTCGACTCCATTGAGAGCGCCGGGCTGAGCTCTGAGACGAGCTCCTCGACCACCGTGCCGGCTTCACGCAGGCCCTCGGCCCCGATCCGCTCGGCGAACCGGAGGCCGTGGTCGTTCTCGAGCTGCTCGGTGAGCTCCGGGTCCAGCCACTTCTCCTTGCCGATCTGACGGCGCAGGTCCTCCTGCGCGTCGCAGATCTTGCGGATCTCGGTGTGGGCCAGCTCGAACGCTTCGAGGATCGTCTCCTCGGGGATCTCGTCGGCACCGGCCTCGACCATCGTCAGCGCGTCGGGCGTGCCGACGACGATGAGGTCGAGGTCGCTCTCGCCCTCCTCCACATCGGGCAGCGACGGGTTCACGACCAGCTGGCCGTCGATGCGGCCGATGCGGACGGCCCCGACCGGGCCCATGAAGGGCAGCGGCGAGACCATCAGCGCCGCGGAGGCGCCGTTGATGCAGAGGATGTCGTGGGGGGTGACGAGGTCGACCGAGAGCGTCGTGCATACGACGTGCACCTCGTTCTTGTAGCCCTTTGGCCAGAGCGGCCTGATGGGGCGGTCGATCATGCGCGCGGTCAGGATCGCGCGCTCGGTCGGCCGGCCCTCGCGCTTGAAGAAGCCGCCCGGGATCTTCCCGGCGGCGTACATCCGCTCCTCGACGTCGACGGTGAGCGGGAAGAAGTCGGCGCCCTCGCGGGCCTCCATCTTGCCCTGCGCCGTTGCAAGCACCATCGTCTCGCCGGAGCGGACGACGACGGCGCCGTCGGCCTGCTTGGCGAGCTTGCCGGATTCGAAGGTCAGCTCCTGATCGCCGACGGTGACAGACACCGAGGCGGTCCGGGGCTCAGTCGTTGTTGCCATGTGGTTCCTCCACTTCTGGTTGGAGAGTGGAGGTTTGAGCCAGGCCCACGGCCGCGAGAGTCACCAGGCCTCGCTCAAACTTCCACCCTCAGGCGGGTTGGTGTGTGGTCTGGTTCGGCCTACCTCCTCAGGCCGAGCTCCTGGATGAGGGCGCGGTAGCCCTCGAGGTTGCGCTTCTGCAGGTACTGCAGCAGCCTGCGCCGGCGGCCGACGAGCTTCAGCAGTCCGCGGCGCGAGTAGTGGTCCTTCGGGTGGGTGCGCAGGTGCTCGGTGAGCTCGTTGATCCGCGCGGTGAGCAGCGCGATCTGCACCTCGGCCGAGCCGGTGTCCTCCTCGCTACGGCCGTGCTTCCCGACGATCTCTTGCTTGGCTTCCTTGGTGAGGGTCAAACGGTCCTCCTTCAAATGCGTCTCCGCGATCCAAGCGCGCCGCGCGGAAGCACACGCGAACGGCCGAGACCGCGGTCTGGCCGGGAAGGGTAGCAACCACGCCGTTTCCGCGCCGCTCGCTGGCCCGCTCACAGCCAAGTACGCCCGGTGGCCACGACCCTCCTCCCCGCTGCGAGCGTAGCCGTGTTCGGCGCGCCCATGGTGACGGGAGCCGAACGAAAGCGTCACGATCTCCCCACAGTGCAGGCGGCAGTCGCAGCAGGCCATCCGGCGACCGTCGAGGCCGGCGTCGAGATCCTCTCCGAGGGCGGGTCGGCCGCCGACGCGGCGGTTGCCGCCTCGCTCGCGTCGTGTGTGGCCGAAACCGTGATGACGGGCCTACTCGGCGGCGGGCACGCGCTCTACTTCGACGCGTCGTCTGGCAGGGCGCGGAACCTCGACTGCTTCGTCGCCGTGCCGGGCCTCGGCCCGGAACCGCCGCGCGACGCCGAGCTCGTCGAGCTCCAGGTGCCGTTCGGCGCCGAGCTGGTGCACTACGCGGTCGGCCCTGCCTCCTGCGGCGTTCCCGGCCTTCCCGCGGGGCTCGGCTTGCTGCACCGGGAGCACGGCCGGCTGCCGTGGGCAAGGCTGGTCGAGCCCGCCCTGCGGCTCGCGCGTGACGGCGTCGAGTTTCCCCCGGCGCACGCGGCCTGCCTGGCCATGCTCGCCCCCGTGATGACGATGGACATCGGTGCGCGCATCTACTCGCCCGGGGGTCGTTTGCTGCAGGCGGGCGATCGGCTCTTGCAGCCCGGGCTGGGGCCGGCGCTCGAGGCGTTGGCCGAAGAGGGGCCGCGGAGCGTGTACGACGGAACTCTCGCGGATGCATTGCTCGCGCTGATCGAAGACCGCGGCGGCCTCGTCACACGCGACGACCTGCGCGCCTACGAGGCGCAATGGAGCGAGCCCGTGGAGTACACGTTCGCGGGCACGCAGGTCCTGACACGCGCCGGGCTTGCTCCGGTCGGCGACACCCTCGTGCGGCTCCCGACACTTCGCGGGCTCTCGCCCGCCCGGCGCGCGGTCATCCTCGCCCGAACGCTCGTCGGCCCTGAGCGCGAGGGCGACACCACGAACCTCGCGATCGTCGACGCGGAGGGGAACGCCTGTGTCGTGACCTCGAGCCTCGGCCTCGGCTCGGGCGATTTCGTGCCGGGCCTCGACCTCCAGCTGAACAGCATGCTCGGGGAGTCCGACCTGATTCGCGGCCCGCTCGAGCCGGGCGAGCGAATGGCGAGCATGATGTCCCCGCTGGTTGCGCTGGACGGAAACGGCCCCGTGCTCGCCGCTGGGGCGGCCGGCGGCACGCGCCTTCGCGGCGCGCTCGTTCAGGTCGTTGCCGGAATCCTGGACGAGGGGCTCGCTCCCGACGAAGCGGTCTCGCGGCCGCGGCTCCACCCGGTCGATGGTCTCGTCAACCTCGAGCCGGGGCTCGGCGAAGAGGTCGTGCAGGCGCTCGAGCAGCTAGGCGTCGAGGTCCGCGAGTGGCCGGAGCGACACCACTACTTCGGCGGCGTCAGCGTCGTTACGCGAAGCGGCGCGGCCGGGGATCCACGCCGAAGTGGTTCTGCGTCGATCCTTCGCCCGCGCTGAACGGCGACCAGCCCAGGTACCCGCACTCCGGGCATCCGGGATTCGCCGCTGCGGTCCCGCGGCTCATCGGCTTGGTGTACGGGCTCCCGCAGTCGAGACAGCGCACTCGCGCGAACGCGTTCACCAGCCGGTTTTCGTATCCCTCGTAGAGCTCCATGCCCAGAAGAGTCCCGAAGGTGGCGAAACTTGCGCTTAGCTGCTTTTTTCCTCGTCGACCCGCTTGAGCGCGGCCAGCGCGATCCAGCCGACGCCGCCGCACTGCGGGCAAGCGTCGGCCTCCCGGAGGCCGAGCGGAAGCGGGTAGACGGTGCCGCAATCGAGGCAGCGCACCAGCTGGCGGTTGTCCCGATCTTTCGGTCGCTCCACTCGAACATGGATGCGCTCGCGACACTCGACTTGCGGGCTCAGACCGGGGGTTGCGCCCGTCGCGTGGCCTCCACGTCACGACCGATCTGCGTCACCAGCTCGTCCTCGCTCTCGAACGCGAGCTCGTCCCGCAGCCGTTGCCAGAGCTGCAGCCGCAGCTTCCGGCCGTAGAGATCGCCGTCGAAGTCGAGCAGGAACGCCTCGATCCGCCGCTCACCGCCGCCGTAGTGCGGGTTCGTGCCGATCGAGATCGCGGCTCGGCGCCCGTCGGCCGCGCCGGCGTAGATGCCGTACCCAGGCACGAGGAGCCCGGGCTCGGGGCGCAGGTTCGCCGTGGGGAAGCCGAGCGTGCCGCCTCGCGCGTCGCCCGCAACGACCGTCCCCTCGATCTCGGCGGGCCGGCCGAGTAGGCGCGCCGCTCGCTCGACCTCGCCTGCGCGCAGCAGATCCCGGATGCGCGTCGACGACACGCCCTCCACCAGCGGCACCGCGCGGACGTCGAGGTCGAGCCGTCGCAAGAGCTCGAGGTCGCCGGAGCGTCCTCGGCCGAAGCGGAAGTTCGCGCCGGCCACGACGACGTCGGTGCCGATCGGGAGCAGCACTCGCTCGACGAACTGCTCCGGCCCGAGCTGCGCGAGCTCGAGGTCGAACTCGACCATCAGCGCCTCGTCGATCCCGGCCTCGGCGAGGAGCTCGAGGCGCCGTTCGAGCGAAGTCAGCAGCTCGACGCCGTAGCCCAGAGCAACCCGAGGGTGCGGGTCGAAGGTGACCACGGTCGGCGCCTGGCCGGCTGCAACCGCAGCGTCGAGCACCCGCCGGTGGCCGCGGTGCACCCCGTCGAAGGTGCCTAGCGCCACCGCTCGCGGCCGCGGGTCGAGCTCGCCTGGGCTGCGAACGACCTTCACGCCTCGGGAGCCGCCGCGCCCGCAGGGCCGAGCCGAGCCAACGCCTCGTCCGCCGGGATCAGCCGCTCCGGGTCGGCCTCCTCCACCCGGAACGGGCCGACCTCGGTTCGCCGCAACGACGCGCAGTGGCCGCCTAGCGCCGTGGCGATCGAGCGCACGTAAGTCCCCGAGCTGACGCGCAGGTCGAGCCGCGCAACTCCTTCGCGATAGGAGATGACGTCGAGCGCGTCGACCCGCGACCTCCGCAGCGGCATCTCGACGGCGACACCGCGGCGGTGAAGCCGGTAGGCACGCTCACCGCCGATCTTGACCGCCGAAGCGGCCGGGATCGGCAGCTCCACCTCGCCGCGGAGGCCCGCGAGCCGCCGCCCGAGCTCGTGCTCGTCTGGCGGGTCCTGCTCCTCGAGCACCGAGCCCTCGCGGTCTCCCGTGTCCGTGGCCGCGCGCAGGTCGACGTCGGTCAGGTAGCGCTTGTCCAGCCCAACGAAGCACGAAGCGAGCTTAGTTGCCTTGCCGGACAACACGAGCAACAGCCCGCTCGCGAACGGGTCGAGCGTGCCCGCATGCCCGGTCCGCGCACCGGTACGGCGGCGCACGTCCGCAACCACCCCAAAGGAAGACGGCCCTTCCGGCTTGTCGATCAGGAAGAGCCCGCTCGGATCAAGTGCCCGCGGCGGCACGGAACTCGTGGTGAATGAAGTCGGTGATCTCCTCGACGGACGCGTCGCTGGAAAACCCGGCGGCCTGGCGGTGACCCCCGCCGTCCGACTTGCGCGCGATCGCGGAGACGTCGAGCTCGTCGTTGGAGGCCCGCAGGCTCACCCGCCGGCGCGGGCCCTCACGCCGCGGCGGCTCCCGGATCAACGCCGCCATCTCGGCGCCTTCGACGGCGCGCAGGTAGT
>Ga0207428_10003689_pt1 | contig 14725 bp, 23 predicted proteins | sample RhiMethybrSRZTD1_FD_187600 | JGI IMG/M metagenome (GOLD analysis project Ga0207428, IMG submission 187600) | Populus rhizosphere microbial communities from Tennessee, USA - Rhizosphere MetaG P. TD hybrid SRZTD1 (SPAdes) (version 3) | ecosystem: Host-associated > Plants > Roots > Rhizosphere >...
ACTCCTCGAACAACACCGACGGCAGGATGCGCGTACCCTCGTCCATCCAAGGCAACGTCATCGCGTAGTGCTTCTGACGTGCCGCCGAACGGACCGCATTGACCTCCTTGAACGCTGTCTTGGACAACAACTGCTTGTTGTACCGTCCAGCATCCGTGGAGGCACCCTTGGACGTGTTGATTTCATCGGTGACCTTGAGGTCGAGCCGACGACCAGTCCAACGGCGGATCTTGACACCAGCCAAGATGGCCTTGGTCTCTAGTACGTTAGTAGCCATTTCTCTCTCCTAATCCGCACAGGATTGTGCGTAGATGGGGCTTGGTAGCCCCATCGGCTCACAATCTACAGGACAACTGCCTGGTTGTCCTCAACCCATCGGGTGTAGGCCCGAGTGTTCTTCAGGCCGGGATCCCGTCGGGTAGCATCTTGTATCAACGCCACCTGGAACTCAGGCAGCATCCGGTTGGCGTAGACCATGATAGGGTCCGCGTTCTTGCGGTCTATCATCCGGGCCAGCATGCCCGTCACCGCGTAGTAGGTGCCGGTATCCTGCTGCTCCGGCAGGCGGGCGCCCTTGGGGTCAGCGACGACCTCGTCGATGGTCGTTGCCTTCTCCATGATCCGCCAGAAGGCTTCGAACTCACCAGCCGCGTCGTCACCGACGTAACCAGCGATCACCTTGCGACGGAACGTGGGCTCCTCCTCGATGAACTTGAACGCCTTGGTCCAAGAACGCGCCGTGGGGAACGCCAACTGGTCGGCGTTGGGCATGACATGGAACAGGTCCGGCCGGAAGCGTAGGAACGCGGTGCCCCGCGTATCCACGTGCTCACTGCCGTACTGCGCCAGCCACACCTTCAAGTCCGGCTCCACAACCTGGACGTTGAACCGATTAGCCAACGCAGTGCTGATGCGCTGCGCCGCGGCACGGTCCGCCACGTTGTTGCCAGCCGCCATCGGGGTCCAGTGGATCGGCATACGGTAAGAACCGTTACGCCGCTCCTGGATGAGACCGTAGGCGGTCGCCTGCATCAGCTGAGACACCACGTTGATCTCGTCAAACAGGACGATACCTTTATTGCCGTGGCGCTCCACGTTGGGCAGGTCCTCGGGCACGTAGTGCTTGAGGACTCCGGACTTGACGTCCGGGACCCGCATGCCACCGACGTCCACCGGATCACGGAGTGACAGGCGGAAGTCAATGAAGCTGATGGCCAGATGCGCACAGACGCTCTCGAACATAGCCGTCTTGCCCATGCCAGGCTTGCCGAGCAGCATCAGCGGCTCGTCTTGCTCGTAGGCACGGATGACCATGCGTCGTGCGTCTGCCATATTGATAGTAGCCATTTTCTCTCTCCTAATCCGCACAGGATTGTGCGTAGATGGGGTCCGTAGACCCCATCGGCTCACAATCTCTCAGTCACGCTTCGTCAACGCGAACATCAACTTCACGCCTTCCTCCCGGTCCTTGACCGGGATCAGCATGCCTTGCCCTACAACGTAGAGACCGTCGTAACGGCTCTCAACGCGGAGCGGACCGTCCGTCTTGAACGTCACCCCGTCTGAGAATTTGATCATCGTGGGTAGTCCTTGTACGACCGACGATCACGGAGTGGCACCTCCACCCGCTCCCGCTCGGCCTGTTGCTCCTTGATCACCTGTTGGCGTAGGTCCTCGTAGGAGGCACCTAGCCGCTCCCGCAGCCGGTAGTAGCCCGGACCGTACTGCGGGCGCTTGGTCACCAGCTCCACCTCACGGAAGAGCAGGTCGCTTTTCCAGCCCGTATCGTCCCACTTGACGACCACACGGGCACCATGACGCACCGCGGTGACTTCGCCCTCATGACGGGGATCCGCCACCAGCCGCACCTTGTCACCACAAGAGTACGGCAGCCAGTCAGCTGTCCTCATTTCTCTCTCCTAATCCGCACAGGATTGTGCGTAGATGGGGTCCGTAGACCCCATCGGCTCACAATCTCAGTGAACCGTCGGCTTCAACCGACGGCGCTTCTCAGGCTTCGGGTCCGGCACGGAGGCGCACCGCACCCACTCATTGGGCACGATGGCTTCAGCACCGGAGTCCCAACGCACCACGCTTTGCTCCGGGCCAGCCTGCACAATCGTGCCTGCCGTCCCGCGTGAGGACCCAACCAGGACCACACGGTTGGCTGGGTCGGCCTTGAGCTTGCGCACCGCTGACATGGGCATGCCAGTCAACGTGGACCGTGCCCGGTCGCCCACGTCCGGTTCCGGGCTGGAGCTGGAGTCGTTACCCCCAGCCCAGATGCGCAGCCACCGTTTGATCTTAGACGATGACACGCCGAGCTCCTCGCCCAGCTTGGCGGCAGCCTCCGCGCCTTCGGCGTTGAGGGCAGCCCGCACGCGACCGCGCTTGCTGTTAGGTTTGGTCATTGACGACCTCCCACAAACCCATCCTCATGCAACTGGTCTTGCGCCTCGTGGCTCCCAGCACGATTGTACGCACGCACAAACCGCTCACGGGACTCCGGAGTGGATCGCTTGCTCCACTGTGCTGTTGGGATGCCAAGGCGAGGGTCATCCGGCATAGCGTAGCGGCTAGCCTCAACCATCTCGTCGAGAACCTTGTTCATTTTCTCTCTCCTAATTGTGCAACTTGCGGGATGCAGGATTGCACGCAGATGGGGCTTGGTAGCCCCATCGTCTTGCAATCTCAAGCAGCAGCAGCCTTGGCCATGACCACGCGGCGAACCTGATCACCAATCCAAGCCTTGGCGCTGTCAGGGTCAGTAAAGCGATCAACAACAACTAAGCCCTGATCGTTTTCCACAACCCACTTACGGGAGCCCGGCTCCCGACGGCGGACTTTCCACTTGCTACCGCTACGGTCCGTGGCGACCCAAACGTTCTTCTCACGCTCGGACCAGCGCAGCTTGCCAGCCTTCTCTTCCTCGACACGCTTGGCTTCATCCTGCTGCCAGTAGTCGTAGAACATCAGGAGCTCTTCAACCTTCTCCAAGAACAAAGCCTTGGCCGCCAGCATGGCGCCGTCGGTCATGTTGGAGCACTGGCTAGAGGAACGGCTGACACCGTACCGAGCCGTGGTCAACACGTCCCGGCGCAGCGTATCCCGGATCGCCTTCACGATATCCTCTGGCGACCGATCAGTCAAGGCCAACGGACCCTCTGCCATCTCCACGGCCAGCTGATACTGAGCCGCGTTGACGAACACCGAGTCCCCCCAACGCAGCGCGTCGTAGGGATTGGCCGCAAACCGCTCCTGGAATTTGTCGAGCGTAGCCTTGCTGGTAGTACGCAGCTCAGCGGTATACTCGACGATCTTCTCGAATGGCGTCTTCATTTTCTCTCTCCTAAGCGACAGCAGAACTGGCCATCATCAGACACCGCATCACGGTGTGACCGGGGATCACTCCCCGGTTTCGGCCTTATTTGTCCAACAAACTCATAACACCGCCTTCAGCCCACATAGCGTAAGGCATCCAAGTGAATTCTTCGTCTTCTGGTCCACCAGGGACCAGCACGTAAATGCCTTCGCCATCGTGGTGGTTAAGCATCACCCATTCCTGAGGATCGTCATCGTCAGGATAGATGCGCCGCGCTACAGTGTAAGCAACCGTTTCATCAGACAAGGGCTGCTTGTTACCATACCGATCCTGAACCCAATATTCGGTCGGGTTGGCGTTCATTTTCTCTCCCCTAAGTGAGCTGTCATCATCAGGCACTGGTCGCTCAAGCCAGCACTAGGCCTGGTGTCTCACGACAGCAGGCCTTTCGACTTTTAGGAAAGAGAGAGAATACAATACCTGCCTATTCCCATAGCATTGTCAGTCCCGGCCGCGGGCACGCGCGCTCTCACGCGCGGCACTGGGCATGCGGACCATCGGTGCCAATCACCGTGGGCAACCCCTACTACGGCCACGAGGGGCGTTGGGGGTCTCCACCGGCCAAACCGCGAGTGGCGGTGTCAGGCGCTGGTGATCATTGGCGACAGGCGCGCCGGAAGCGCGCCCGCAGCGGCAAAGCTGCTGCTAGGTTTCAGATCAGGTAAGGTGCCACCGTGGAGCCCGCGCGCTGTGTTGGTCGGGCGCGCCGCGTTGGTCGGTGCCTGGGCGTGAGCCTCGGCGCGGCGCGTGGTCCCTGATGTCGTGCGGGTCGGTGGTGGCGCCTCCGGCGTGGGCTGGCTTGAAACGCGGGCTCCTACGCCTGAAGGGTTTCTTGAGTCCGGGTCACGCCTTCCGCCTCAGCGGGGCACCGCCCTATTCCCAGGTCAAGCCTAATCATACCGCGTTTGACAATAATTGTCAAATCCCGGCCTGGGAGGGCCCCCGGCTTAAGCCCTTGATTTCCCTAGACTTTTAGGCCCCGGCCGGGCCCATAAAACCGGCCTAAAATGGGCCTTCTTGGGGTTCCCCCACGGGCAGTGGGGTTTCCTGGGGAGGGTGGGAAGCCCAAAAAGCCCACTGGCAGTGGGCTCAACCGGCCGGAGATCCGGCTGCGGCAGTGGGCTAAAAAGCCCGACTGTAGCCCATGAAATGGGCGTTTCTAGAGTGCCCCAAAAAGCCCCCATTTCATGGGCTTTCCTGGGGATTGACAGAAAACCGCAGGGGCAGTGCGGTAATTGACACACGTGGCCCTTGCGGTTTAAACCTTATTAGGGGTATATGAATGAAGTGCGGCCCACCGCTGATCGTTTCGATGGGCCGCTTAAGTGACCAATCCTTGGGAAGGGTTGGTGGTCACGAAAGCAGTTTATACCGCATTCCGTGACCTCCCCCAAGCCCTGAATTGGTCTAGTGATACCCAGCAGTAGATCCTGCTGATTGAGTATCCGAGTAAACACCTGCCGGTTAATCCGATCCGGTCCAAATCGGCCCTCGCCCTGGGGTGCACGCAATACCAGGGCTAAGACTCCGCCGGGTGCTCGCCCAAAGCGGGACCAAATGGACAGTGCAGCAGGGATGCTCCATTGTCATCCGCCAGGGACTCCGACGGTTCCATGGTTACTGATCGTGCCATGGTGATAGCCAGGGACACTTAATCCCTAGCGTGGTGAAGCCACGTGATCGAGGGTGAGTCCTCGAGGGAGCGTCCTGGTCCCAGCGTCAAGTGGGACATCCCTGGGGAAACGGAGTCATGAGATCAGCACTCATCATCCGCGTCTCTCTACTAGGGCTTCAGGCCTCAGGAGGGAGGGTGTGCGGAGGCAGGAGGCATAAGGATGAAGTGGAGAATGATACTGGATGATGGTGAACACCTGTATGGTTGACTATGAGACTCACCTTGATCTCCACCAATGATACTGATCACTCTGTGATTGTCAGTGTTGACAATGTCAGGTATGAATACTGGTTGGGGGACCATTACCAGAAGTTGTCATACGTCAAGTGGTGGATCCGCAAAGGAGTCAATGGTCGCGCTCTCAGTTGGCTCAAGCAGCACGCTATTAGGACTGACAAACTATGATCCAGTTCGGGTTAGGGTTGATCTGGGTGGCTGCCATAATTTCTATGGCGTTCGTGGTCGTCATCACGCTATCACAAGGGCTCCCTCAATGATCGTTCTCACGGGTAGGAATGTCAACACCCTCTGGTCCAAGGCGTTGGAGGTAATTGAGAACTGTCAACAGGAGGCCTCCCGCAATGGACCGGTGATAGTGGCCTCCTGCCCAATTATGAGCGTCTACGACAAGCCGTGGGAGCGGGTGTTGTTCGATCCCGCCCGGGACGCCAACCCGTTCTTCCACCTGTTTGAGGCACTGTGGATGCTGGCTGGCCGCAACGACGCAGCCTTTCTCAACAAGTTTGTCAAGGACTTTGGGGCACGGTTTGCGGAGCCGGACGGTAGGATACACGATGCCTATGGGTACCGGTGGCGTCATCACTTTGACCATGACTATGATGACCTGGACCAACTAGCAATCGCAGTAGACAAATTGCGCAAGAACCCCCAGGATCGGCAAGTTGTCATCCAGATGTGGGATGCTAACTGGCATGATTGTCAGGAGGGATACGCCAACACGGGCGCCAATGACTTGTTAGGTGATTGGCGGGGCCGGCCTTGCAACACCCACATCTACCTGCGCGTGCGGGACGCTGCGCGCACCGTACGGCATTACCTCAACGTGGATGGTACCCGACGCCGGGATTGGGCCGCCACCACCCAGCTGGACATGCCCAACCCCGTCCTAGACCTCACAGTGTGTTGTCGGTCTAATGACATCATCTGGGGGGCGTACGGAGCCAACGCTGTGCACTTCAGCTTCCTGCAAGAGTACCTTGCTGGGAAGATAGGCGTGGGTATTGGTAAGCTCTACCAACTCAGCAACAACTGGCACGCCTACGAGGACACGCTCCAGGGTTACTACGCGAAGAACCCCGTACCCAGTCGGGATCCTTACACCAATGGTATGACTCCCATCCCTATTGGCAATAATTGGGAGGCCTGGGACGACGACCTGGCCGCCTTCATGACGTGGGCTGAGAACGCTACTGACGGCCAGTGGCCCTACTTCCAGAACGTATGGTTTAATGTGGTGGCAGCGCCGATGTTTCATACTCATTGGATATGGAGTACAGGTCGCCAACAGTACGCTTTAGCTGTCTTAGAAAACGTTATGGCACCTGACTGGAAATTGGCCGCCGAGAACTGGATGCGTAGGAGGATACGGTGATAGAACGTGATAGCCTACGCAATGATGTGTTCATGGCCGGCCGGGTCAAAAGGTACCACACCTGGCCCACCATCAACACTGAGACGATCGCCGAGCACTCCTGGGGCGTGGCCATGGTGTACTGCCGCATCTTTGGCACGCCCAACGGTTACGTATTCCGGTACATCCTAGAGCATGACCTCACCGAGCTCTGGACTGGGGATCTGCCCTTCCCCATCAAGCGCGAGTTTCCACTGGTAGCCCGCACCTTGGGCCTCGTTGAGGACAAAGCTTGCACCGCTATGGGCATCTTACCACAGGCCTCCGTCACCTTGAATGAGAAAGAGCGCACCCGCATCAAGTTTTGTGATTTGACCCAGATGCTGCTCTTTGGGCTGCTGGAGATCAGTATGGGTAACCGTCTAGCGCAACCTATCATCGACGGGACCGCAAAGGCTATCTTAGCATTGGGGTTGGAAGGCGACGATAGGCTTGCTGCTGGCAAATTCTGGGAGGCCGATAACCTATGGACAAGAATTGTCTCGCATACCACCGCCACCAGGACGGCATCGTCCAACGGTGATTAAAGTGCTGGGCTGGCAAGGACTCTTAGCAAAGGTCAAGGCTTGGTGGGGAAGAACACCTCCACCCCTGCCGCCCCGGTGGGAGCCTACCTTCGAGCCGACGGTGGCCCAGCCGCACCAATTGGTAGCACCTGTAGTGCTGATGCCACCCCCTGTCGTGGAACAACCCACAGAGCCTGAAGCACAGTCCACCAGACCTAACCACCGCAAGCATAAACCACACAAAGAGCATGACTTCACCTACCACTACCTGCGCAAAGACCTTGCCGACACTATCGACAGCATCCTAGGTCGATTAGAGCACCTACATAAAGCTGCTCGCGAATACTATGATATAGACATAGACAATCTAGAGAACTTGTGGGGGTGCGACTTCCTACTGGTAGATAGGGACTTGGGCGAACGTATGAAGGGCGGCGATAAGTGGAGCGCAATTGATAACGCCTCCACCAGTGAAATGGTTGAAGTGATCTGGCCAATAGACCATGCCTTCGTCAAATTATGGGATGATGATGGTGGTAATGTTATAAACCTCGTCCGTCTTACCAGTGTTACAGCCAAGCAAGTACGTGGCAAAATCAACAAAATATACCCCAAGATGTTGCGGATGCTATTAGCAATTGTATCCCCCGAAGGTGTTTGGACTACCGTAGACTATCACCTGGGGCTAACCAAGGATGCTTGGGTCTTCATTGATAATTTCGAAGGGATCGCTCGCAAGTCTCGAGATAAGTACCGATCCGTAGTTGACTACGTACTACCAATGATTCTTACAGCCCGCTACGAGTGGCACGTGGCCTTTGGCACTATACCGGGCGGCCCAAGGGTGCTGATACCCACCAACCCCACTGCCTGCCTACAACTGTTCCGCAACCGTGACCGGGACCCCAACGCGACCCGGCGTGCCAAGCTGCGCCACTGGGTTGAGGAACACTGGCGCGAGAACGAAGAGCAAGGGCTGGCATTTGTGTGTGCCCACCTACGTGGTCACACTGAATTTAACTGGAGCGGGTTGGCCTGTGAGCTATTCGTTAGTGAGTATGACTTGGAGAAGAACGAGCTGTTCAAGGCGCAGGCCAAGGAGTGGCGGAGCCGCCGGCAACACAACCGCGTGCGCGTGCACATCAAACGGAAAACCAACGGGCCACACTAGCACTGCAGGAGGCTGATAACCTATGGACAAGAATTGTCTCGCATACCACCGCCACCTGGACGGCATCGTCCAACGGGACTTGAGCTACGTCCGCAAGAAGGACACCCAATACAACGCCAGCTGGAAGCGCCGCGGTGGCTCTGGAGCTTGGTTCACCATCGTGCGCCCCTGGGACCGGTTGGAGAATATAGTCAGCGGTCAGCACCACGATATCTTCTCGGCCATCCACAAGGAAGGCTTGGACGGTCCGGACGGCTCTGTAATAGCTTGTATACGGGACCTGCGCCGCTACCTACTCCTGGTGGAAGCTGAGATGATGGAGCAGATCATGCCGACACAACGTCGCTTTCGGGGGGAGCGTCCTGAGGAGCTTTCCGTGCCAGGCACGCCGGAGGACGGTGGCCACCACGCGCGTCAGCGTGACCCCGATGATCTATGGCCCTGGGTGGCCAGCGTAGACGATTACAATGCTATCCCTAGTAAGTTACACAACATTTGGTCGTCGTCATCTTGGTTAGAACCCCGCATTACTCCAGAGCAGTATGAAAGCCTAAGCCAAATCGGGTGGCTTAGTGGCAAACAGGTGCAAGCGTGTTACTCCCCAGTGTACATGGATTTTGAGACTGGCGAGGACGTCGACGACCCAGTGATCTACAAATACGCTGACAGCAAAACCCCCGACAACGGTAGATGGAAACTACACGCCTATTGGTTAGACCTCTCCAAATGCCCTCCTAGCGAGCGGGATCGGTACCGTTGCCTGCCCAACGAGCTTAATCTGAAGGAAGCTGAGAGCCTAATGGAATACCGCGAGTTGTACTCTTGGGTACCTAACCTACAACGGTACGTACTACGCCGCCGCGTGTGGAGAATGGAGTAACCATGGCAAAAGCAAGTAAACCCACTATTAAGATCGAGGCTTATGATCACGTCAAAGTGGCAATAGGCCGCAAGGACCAAGTCATCACTATACAAATGACGTTCTCAGATGACACTCAGGCCGAGATCGCGTTCGCCGATCTTTGCGAGGCCAGCTCCGGGAAGGGCTTCAGACTAAATTGGGACGTCAAATGAGCACACTCGTTACCGGGGACTTCCACCTTAATGACCACCCCCGGGATCAATACCGTCATAGGGCAATGCGGACTATCCATGACATTGCTAAGCAGCACAAGGTTAGTAGGATCATCATCCTGGGGGATCTGACTGACGAGAAGGACCGGCACAGTGCCAACCTAGTGAACCAGGTCGTCAGCCACCTAGCGCGGTTTTCTGACATTTGCCAGACGGTCATCCTCCGTGGGAACCACGACTACCTAGACCCCGAGCAACCGTTCTTCGGGTTCCTCAACCATTTGCCAGACGTGGTTTGGATCAATTCTCCTACATACTCCCCTGAAATGAACGCCTTATTTCTGCCCCACACCCGTAATTACCAGAAGGATTGGGACGGGCTCGACTTGCGGCGTAGGCAGACTATCTTCGCACATAACACCTTCACCGGAGCGAAGGGAGCAAATGGGCAGGCGTTAGAGGGTATCTCGCTAGACGCGCTTGGGGCTCACAAACCTGCTGCGAATAAGGTTATCAGCGGTGACATACATGTCCCGCAAATGGTTGGCTCCGTCACCTATGTGGGTGCACCGTACACCGTAGACTTTGGCGATGATTACCAGCCACGGGTGCTTATCCTAGGGTCAGATAGTTATTTCTCGGTACGAGTAAAAGGTCCGCAGAAGCGCCTGATTGAGATACGCGACAACAAGCTACCCAGCAAATGCCCGACTGCTGGCGACATCCTATCCGTGCGTGTGCACTTGGATAGTAGAGCCAGAGCTGATTGGGCTAAATTCCAGAAGGAAGTTGTAGAATGGGCAGCAGGGTGCGGCTGCTACTTGCAGCAAATCCGGCCTATTGTCGACCGCGTTATTCGGCTACCACAGCCTAAACGCGACACCAGGTCTGACGAGGCACTAGTCAAGGATTATGTCAAATCACAAAAGGCCGATAATGACACCAAGGCCGCTGGCCTCAACATCTTGAGAAAAACGTAGTGTACAAAGTCGAGTTTGCCCACCTAGAAATCCAGGGGTTCCGTAGCATAGCCAGGCCCATCCGGTTAGAACTAGGCCGCTACGGTCCTGGGTTACACTTCCTACGCGGGGCCAACCTAGCAGAGCCCGGCCTACGTAGTAACGGAGCCGGCAAGTCAACAATATGGGAGGCACTCACCTGGTGCTTGTACGGCAAGACCACAGGAGGACTACGCAGCACAGACGTGCAGTCCTGGTTACCGAACAGCGGCACCATCGTTGGCGTAGGACTACTTGTCAACAAACGCCTATATGAAATAGTGCGTACAGCTGCGCCCAATAGTTTGACCATTGACGACAAGGACGTCGGGCAGGAGGCTGTCGACAAGCTAGTAGGCTTGAGCTACGAGACCTTTCGACAGACCGTGCTATTCGGTCAAGGACAGCCGTTGTTCCTGGACCTGCCTCCACGTAGCAAGATGGAATTGTTCAGCGAAGTGTTGCAACTGGAACGGTGGGATAGGTGGTCGGAGGCCGCTGGCAAGCGCGCCAAGACACTGAGTCTCGAGAACAGCCAGTTGTCAGGGGAGATGATCGGCGCGGAAGCCCGCTTGGCCGACCTTAATAAGATGGTAAATAACGCGAACGAAAGGGCCAAGGAGTGGGCCGCAGAGCGGCAAAAGGCGCAGGCCCAGGCGGAGGCCGCTATAACCCAAATTAAAAGGCGGCTGCAAGCCCTACAAACGCCCGTGCATGCCGCTCAACTAACCTATGATGGGGTCAAGGCCGAGGCGGCCAGCCGGACCAACCTGCAGGCCGAAGTCACTCGAGCTGTGCAGGACGCAAGAGTGGAAGTTGAGCGGGCGCATGCCCGCGTAGCAACTCTCAAGAAACAGCTCGACCAAACCCGAACAGGCCGGTGCCCCACTTGCGGCCAATCAATCAAAGGTGACCACAAGCATCTCGAGAAGCTCAAGCAGGAAGTTGCCGCTGGTGTGCCCAAGAAGTTGCTAGAAAACCTCAAAGCAGCGGAGGGGTCCTGGAAGGTTGCCTTCCGGGACAATCAAGCTCACGAGAAGAAGGCTAGCGGCGCTCTTGAGGTCCTGAGCACAATGGGCATCGAGCTTGCTGAGCTCAACAGCAAATTGCAAGTAGCCCAGAAGGCTCGCGACGAATATGCTGATTCAGCCAACCCTTACCGACAACAATACAACGAGCTACGCAAGCTAGAGACCAAAGCCATCGTCGCGCTCGAGGAGATCACCGCCCGCCACCACTTGTTGCAGCGCCGGGTGAGCCGCGCCCAATTCTGGGTCAAGGGCTTCAAGGACATCAGGCTACTGGTAATTGAGGAGGTTCTACAGGACCTGGAATTCTTCACCAACGCTTTGTTGCTAGAAGTAGGACTGGACGGTTGGTCAATTCAGTACTCTATTGAGAAACTGACCAAATCGGGCACCGTCCAGACTGGACTGAACACCACTATATTATCACCGACAAACCGTTCCCCAGTCCGGTGGGAGGTGTGGTCTGGCGGCGAAAGCCAGCGGTTGCGCCTGGCAGGCAGCTTGGCCCTATCGGAAGTGTTGCTGGCGCGGGCGGGGGTGTCGGTAGACTTGACAGTACTCGACGAACCCACTCGCGGGTTGTCGGCTGAGGGCATCCGCGATATGTGTAGTTGTCTGGCGCAACGTGCCCAGGACACAAGTTCGCAGGTATGGTTAGTTGACCACCATGCGGTACCTTCTAGCCAGTTTGCTAGCACGCTGACCGTAGTAAAAACTGATTCAGGTACTGAGATAGGCAGGGAGGACAGTTAATGACGGATACGCCCACAGAACCCAACAATGGCAAGCGCCCACGCAAATCAGCATCGGTTGCTGAGCAGATCGAGCAGAAGCTGTTGAATGAGATTAGTGAGTCCGTAACCAGACTTGCTGGTAACGGCACCGGCCAGGAGTTAGCCATCAACGACCCGGTTACCGAAGCCCGCCTGGCAGTGGTGCGGGCTGGCATGGCTGAAATGCAAGCCGTCTATATGGACCGCGACGGCTGGCGCAAACGTGCTGAGGAGGCGGAGCTCCGGATTACGGAGCTGATGAACATGGCGGAGCAAGCCAAGGAGGGGGAGCGCCTGCGGTTGAAGGAGGTATCCGACCAAGCCATCACTGAAGCTCGGGCTTCGCTGGCTGCTCAGGAAGTGCTGCAGGGTGAGATTGACAACATGCGGGCGCGGTTGGTAGCGTCTGACACTAAGATACAGGAGGCGCAGGCCGAGGCCGCAAAATACAGAACGTTCGCTCTAATGGTAAGAGCAAGCGTTGACAAACTAATCCCTAAGGACTAAAGATGCGCGATGACCTGCGGGCGATTGCTACGGAAAGTTTAAAGCAATGTTGACGATCGCCGCCGTGCTCTTGCGCATCAAGCCTACGGGGAAGTGATGATGGATGACCGGCTCTATTTTGCGATAGTCGGCGGCGCCTTCGCCGTGGCAATAGTCTTCTTTGTTAATAATCACTACTTAAAGGGAAATACGAGCTGCGGCCTAGCTTGGCTCCAGGGTTGCGCGGACGCCGGCCTGTCTAAAGACTTATGCGATGACATTCGAGCCCGAAAGAAATGGCGGGATGCGTTCACTCCGTTTTGAGAGGTTAAAGCAATGTTGACGATTGGCGCCGTGCTCTTGTGGTGGAGTACTGATGGGCGGGTGAAGCTGCCGTGGTGGACGTGGGTCTGCATCGTCCTTGACACCGCGCTCAGTAATCTGCCGACTATGTTGGTGGGACGGATCTTATGGAGGGCGGTCGTATGATGGGTGAGGGCGGCAAGCTTGCCACGTCCGCGCGAACGAACGAGATGATTGGCTGTGCCCTGACCTGTTATCCCTTTGTGTGGAAGCTGGGGGTGCAGCGTTCGCCTGGAATATGGATCGCTACCATCGGGCCGGTCGGACTCGTCGTCTCATGGCAGCGGCCATTCGGGTGGGCGGGTGGCGGGATGAAACTACTAGGAGGTAATGACCGCCTCCGCGCCGAGAATGAGCGGCTACGGGCGGCTCTGGAAAATATCAGAGCGGCCCTTGAATCAATTAGATCAGACAGCAAGGCAGCCGACCGGGCATGGGAATATGCCCTCGCTGAACTAGAGGGAGAGCACCGATGAGCGATGACCTGCGGGCGCGAGCGCACAACTTCGTTGCGTACTTCGAGCAGCAGTTGCGCAACAGACTGCGAGACGAAGAACGGGCCGCATTAGAGCGGATTATGGCGGCTAAGTTTGGATTTGATGACGATGCCCTCCGCGCCGCCGTCGAGGCAGAGACAAAACGTTGCGGTGAGATCGCACAAGTACTTCTTGATGGCGCCGTCGAGGCAGAGCGGGCAGAGAAAGAGAAGCTGCTAGCGCTGCTAGAACGTTGCGTTGAAGTTATGGAGTTTGCCTATATGAACGCCGCCGAGCAACCGAGGGAAATAGAAGAGGCTCGCGCCGCCATCCAAGCGAGGAAATCATGAGGGAATGGTTTATTATGGTCGCAGTGTTGTCCGGTGGCGTCATCATCGTATTGGTAGGCGTGCTGATCGCCGCCATCAGAGCGAGGAAGTCATGAGCGATGACCTGCGGGAGAGAGCGTTTGAGGCGTTTCGCGCTAAAACCTTTGGCGCCTACTCAAAGTTTCCTGTCGACGCATATACATATTTCATGGCTGGATACCGCGCCGCCGTCGAGGCAGAGCGGGAGGCGTGTGCGGCCCTCTGCGATGAGGATGACTATATAGACGGTCCTGGGTTTGCTAGGGCCATCCGAGCGAGGAAGCCATGAGCGATGACCTGCGGGCGAAGGTGCGTGTTGCCCTATGCTGCGGCATTAAGTGTCTCCAGCCGACCGAGTGCATTGCGCACCGAGACAAGGAGCCGTGTTGGGCTGGTCGTGTCTCTTATGTTTACAAATGGCAAGCGGACGCCGTGGTCGCGCTTGTCAGCGCCGCCGTCGAGGCGGAGCGGGAGGCGCTTGAGGCGTGCGCTTTGTTCGATACCGATCTGTTTTACCTCAAGTCCATTCTCGGGCACTTGCGGGAGATCCGCGCGCTGCCCGACCCCCTGTCCCTTGGAGCCGAAGTTTTGGCCGATAATATCGACTTCTTGGACTGTTTCATTGACAAACATGAACGCAAGAAGGCCGCCATCCGAGCGAGGAAGCCATGAGCGATGACTTGCATGAACTGGCGTGGAGCGCCGCCGAAGAGTGGGACAGGGCCACACCTGGGCGCGGGCCGAATGAAGCCTTGGTGGCGCTAATCGAGCGGA
>Ga0207428_10003690_pt1 | contig 14722 bp, 18 predicted proteins | sample RhiMethybrSRZTD1_FD_187600 | JGI IMG/M metagenome (GOLD analysis project Ga0207428, IMG submission 187600) | Populus rhizosphere microbial communities from Tennessee, USA - Rhizosphere MetaG P. TD hybrid SRZTD1 (SPAdes) (version 3) | ecosystem: Host-associated > Plants > Roots > Rhizosphere >...
AACAACGCGCTCGAACAGCACCTTCGCGAGACGTTAAGTCTGCGGTTCGCCGAACGACCCGGCACCGACCCAGCCAAGCGGTCGATCCGAGAGATCGTCGGTATCGACCCCGACTGAATCAGCGCTGGTCGACCCGCCGTGCCCACATCGAAACCCGCCGCGGCGAGCTAGCCATCCAATTTCAGGATGATCATGGCCGGCCGCCGACCCCCGTCGAAGCGTTACAGCTGGCAGAACAAGCGACGTTAGAGACCCGCGACGCCAAACACGAACCCCGGTCGCTGGGTGAGCAACGCACGACCTGGCTCAGCGAAGCCTCAGCGGTGCTAGGCAGCCGGGAAGCCGTCGCGTCAATGGTGCAGACGGTGCTGACACCAGCCGCCCCGACGACTGCAATTGCCGACTCACACTGGGTCGCAAACACGGCTGACCACATCCTTAACGTTATGGAGTCGAGCCGCTCGACTTGGGAGATGTGGCATGTACGCGCCGAAGCGCAACGACAGGTGCGCACCATCGACATGCCTGACGAGCAGGCGAAGACGCTGGTGGACCATCTTGTCGAGGAGGTCCTCGAGCACCGATCAGTAGCCCTGGCCGCACCACCGGACGGCATCGACGAACCGGGCGCGCTGCGGCGGGTCGACGGGTCCTCGGTTTATACCGTCGCGGGCGCCAACCTCTACATCTCGCAGCGGATCCTTGACGCCGAACAGCGCCTCCTCACGATCGCTGGGCGACGGGACGGGGCAGCCGCGCACGAGACGGCAGTGGATCTGGCGTTGCTGGAGATGGCGGCGAACGGCAGCGCCCTCGATCGCGGGCAGGCGTCGCTGGTATGGCAAATGTGCACCTCGGGGGCTCGTTTGCAGCTCGCGATTGCCCCCGCCGGCGCCGGGAAGACCACGGCCATGCACGCCCTCACCCTGGCCTGGAGGCAAGACGGCGGCCAGGTGCTCGGCCTCGCGCCCTCGGCCGCAGCGGCTGCCGTCCTCGCCGAGCAGACCGGCATCCCGACTGACACGCTCGCGAAACTCACCTGGTCACTTGATCACGGCGAGCTGCCAGACTGGGCGGCCGCGGTCGGCCCGTCGACCTTGGTGATCATCGACGAAGCGGGGATGGCCGACACCCTGTCCCTCGACACCGCCGTCCAGTTCGCCGTCGGTCGCGGTGCGAGTGTCCGGCTGATCGGTGATGATCAACAACTCGCCGCGATCGGCGCGGGCGGCGTCCTCCGCGACATCCAACAGAGTTACGGCGCCCTCCGCTTGAGCGAGCTGCATCGCTTCACCGACCCGACTGAAGCAGCGGCAACACTTGCCCTCCGGGAAGGCAAACCAGAGGCACTCGACTTCTACCTTGAACACGGCCGCGTTCACGTCGGTGACATCGCCACCACCGTGAAGGATGCGTTCGCGGCCTGGGTGTCCGACCGGGTCGCCGGACTCGACGCGATCATGCTCGCCCCCACCCGAAAGCTTGTCGCCGAACTCAACCGACAAGCCCGTGATCATCTCCTAATCAGTCACCCGCCGGCCCGTGAAGTGTGGTTAGCGGATGGGAACCAGGCCAGTGTCGGCGATGTGATCATCACCCGTACGAACGACCGCCGACTGCGGCTCGCGGCCAAGGACTGGGTCAAAAACGGTGACCGCTGGACCATCACTGGAGTAGGCCGCCGCGGCGATCTGATCGTCCGACACAACCGCAGCCACCTCATCACGCGGCTCCCCACTGACTACGTTCAAGCCTCCACTGGGCTGGGTTACGCCACCACCATCCACGGCTCCCAAGGCGTCACCGCCGACACGATGCACGGCCTGGTCACCGGACAGGAATCCCGGCAGCAGCTGTACACGATGCTTACACGTGGCCGGGCCGCGAATCATTTGTACCTGCAGGTGGTCGGCGATGGCGACCCGCACACCCTCATCCGACCCGACACCGTCAGCCCCAGCACCCCGACCGAGCTGCTCGAACAAATCCTTGGCCGCGACGATTCCCCCGCTTCAGCCACGACGCTTCTCCGCCGACTCAGCGACCCAGCGGCGCGGCTGCATGACGCGGTCCAGCGCTACGCCGACAGACTCAAGGCGGCAGTCGAGCAGCTCCTCGGACCCAAGATCGTTCACACGCTTGACGGCTTGGCGGACCAGGTCATTCCTGACCTCACCAGCGAGCCGTCGTGGCCGTCCCTTCGAGCACACCTGCTCGCGTTGGCGGCTGAAACCGGTGAGCACCCACTCATCCACCTCCATGAAGCCGCACTGGAGTGGGATCTCAGCACGGCCGAAGACAGGGCCGCTTTACTCGACTGGAGCCTCCCGGAGGCCGCATCCATTAACCCAGGACCTCTGCCCTGGCTCCCCGGCATACCGTCAACGCTTCATGATCATCACGTTTGGGGTAAGTACCTGGCGAAGCGGTCGGAGCTCGTAACAGACCTCGCAGAACAGGTCCGAGACGGCGCCTGCCATCGCCGCGAATTGCCCGTATGGGCATCGCCAGGCAGCCACCCGAGCCTCGCCCTCCTCGGGGAAGTCGCCGTCTGGCGCGCCGCCATCGACGTCGACCCGCACGACCGCCGAGCAACCGGAGCAGCACAACCACCAGCGGCGTCCGCACTGTGGCAACAAAACCTCGACCGAGCCGTTGCCATGTGCAGCCGCCCCGTTGGCGCAGATGCGGCGAAAACCCAGGTTGCTGGTCCCCATCAAGATCGCCAACGCGAAGATCGACATCGCAAGCCTCCAACACGCACTGTTCGTCGGAGTTTCCCGCCCGGGCCACGACGCTAAACGCCGGCACCCGCTGAATAGATCCGCAGAAAAGGCTCGATGCGAGTACAGGACCGCCTGCGCTCAGCGAGACCCAGCAACAACGCGGCAACTGGCTGTTGCTAGCCCTACCGGCTGTATCACGGGCGGTGCTGGTCGACACGTGAACACAATGTCGTGCTCCTTCATGGGGCTCTCATATCCCTGAGTAGCTGGATGCTCAGGCGCTGCCCGCCAGCAAGAACGCCGCAGGCGAGTGCAGACGATTCAGGTTCGATCGGTGGGATCTTTGGCCTGGCCGTCTTTGCCATCGCGCCACTTGGCCTTGCTACCTACTCTTGTTGTCGGCTCCCGACACCAGCTGGTGCACGGCTTGGTCACAGCTGGCGAGGGGAGCCGGGAGAGATTGCGGAACTTGCGTAACGTGATGCGGACCCCGCGGCCTTCTCACTCGGGGCACGGACATATCAGATAGACGTCAGAGGCGCAGGTTCGTGCTGGCATGATCGCCTCCTATCTCCGGCTGCGAATCCAGCGACACGCCGCTCCCAGGCGTGAGCGGCGGACTGAGGAGCTCCCAAGCTGACTCCGGGTGGAAACGCGCAAACGCTGTGGAGTTCTTACCCGCTCCGGACGGTGAGCCGGTTGAGAGGCCTCGAGTTGATCACCTTCATGATCAACTGCTCCTTCGACTCTGCGCCAAAGACATCTATTCACTTTCTGCGATTTGCCGCCACAGCTGGTGCCGACCCGTGGATAACCTGGTCGTCGCGATTTCCAGGACGAGCCTGTCCCGCTCGCCATAAGGAAAACCGCGGTGCCGTGGTCAGGGTCTCAGCGGTTCCAGGCCAGCGGAGCTGACCCCGGCCGACCCGGGCCGACCTGTGCCGGGAACTCCTAATTGCCTATAAGTGGATGATATATTCCATCTATGCGTAGTTCTGCACCGCCGCTGATGCCAATATTCCGCTCCCAACACCAGGCATCACTGCTGGCTTGGCTGCTGCTCCATCCACAACATGAATACACCCTGACCGACCTCGCCCGACGACTCGACGTCCCGCTCACCACGCTGCAGCGCGAAGCACAACGCCTTGTCCGGGCAGGCCTGCTGCGCGACCGCACGGTAGGGCGGGCCCGACTGCTGCAGGCCAACACCGATAATCGGGCTGCGGCTCCACTCACCCAGCTGCTGGAACTCACCTTCGGACCCGAGGCAGTGATCGGGGAGGAATTCGTTATCCCGGGTGCCGAACGGGTTCTCATCTTCGGATCCTGGGCCGAGCGCTACCTCGGGAAACCAGGCGTGCAACCCAATGACGTTGACGTCCTTGTCATCGGCGGCCCGTCCCGGGCCGACGTCTATGACGCCGCTGACCGGGCCGCCGAGCGACTCGGCATGCAGGTCAACCCCGTCATCCGCAGCAGCCAACAGTGGGCCGAGGACACCGATCCACTTATCGCCCAGATCAAGGCTTCCGACGTCGTCGACGTCACGCCCGGGGAGTGCAGCCAGTGAGCCGGTGGACTATGGGCGAGGCCGAGATCGAGAAGCTGCTGGCTGAGCGGCAGCTGCAAAAAGTAACCGGCGCCCAAGCCAACGGCGAGCACCTCCTTGGGCGCGCTGCCCGCACCCTGTTGACCGCGTCCGACGTCGTCGACGACGACCCGGACAGTGCATACATCTTGGCCTACGATGCGGCGCGCTATGCCGGCACCGCCCTGCTCGCGCAGCAAGGCCTGCGACCCACGACGAGCGGCGGCCACTACGCCGTCGAGCTTGCGCTGCGGTCCCAATTCGGCAAGGAGTTCCGCCCATTCGGCGCGATGCGCCGCCGCCGCCACGAACTCGAATACCCCAGCGGGCCCGGCGAAACCACCACGCCCAAGGAAGCCCACGAGGCCATCGAGTACGCCCAGCGTCTTTACGACGCGGCCAGCCGGCTACTTCCCACGCTCGGGCTCTTCTAAGCACCCGGAATTTTTCGGTTCGATGCGAGGCTTTGCGAGGCCTTGATGACCACGCCCTTACGCCTCCGCCAACCGCCCTCGTGGCACAATCCCGGATGGTTAAGAAGGTTAAGAAGGTGCAGGTATGACCTTGGTGTTTCGCGGGGCGCCCGGCTGGTTTTGTGGAGATTCCGGGACCACGGCGCTGAGTGACTACCGGGTCGACGCCTACATTCAGGCATACCTCCACGGATCGAGTTCACGCTCAGTTCACGACCTCCACGCCTCAAGGACCGTGCTTCGGGACGAAGAAGTTCGGGCTTCGAGGGCCATGTTCACCCGGGCCTGAGGGCTGTCGCAGAGCGATGCTTCGCACGCGCATCGGTCAGCGCCGGACAGTCAGGTGCCCTTTCCTCGCGCGATTCGGTCGAGGGCGTCGAGGTTCTTCCGGTCGGCGTCAGGCAACGTATGAAGGTACTTCTGGGTCGTCTGGATCTGGTGGTGACCCATCCGGTCCATTACTGACCTGAGGTCCGATCCACCCGCCAGCAGCCAGGAGGCATGTGCATGGCGGAGGTCGTGGATGCGGACGCTGAAGTCGACTCCGCTTGCCCTCACCGTGGGCAGCCAGACCTGGGTGCGGAAGGTGTTGCGAGAGATCGGCGTGCCGACCGTCGTGGTGAACAGCAGATCGTTTCGAGCGATCGATTTAGTACGGAGGTGCGTCGCAACTTCGTCCAGCCAGGCCTGACGGACGCCGAATATCCGAGGCTCGTTGTTCTTCGGGTACCGCTTCACGATGAAGCGCTCACCGGTAGGAGAGTTCTTCTTGGACGTCTCGACGATGGTGCACGAGGCTCGGGTCAAGATCATGCCCAGGGTCTGAGCAACTTCAGCTCTCGGCTTACCTGTGCGCGTAAGGAGGTCCGAGAGGAAAAAAATTCTGGCTACGGATGCGCGTCGGGAGGACAGTGCCCCTATCGGCAACCCCGACCTGGTCACCGACACCAATACGCAGGCGGCACGCGCGTACAGTCATGCTAAAAGGAGCTCTGTCATGAGGTTCAAGGAGTGGGGGAACTATTTCGTCGGTGGCGTCTGGACCACCACCAACGCCCGGGGAAAAACAGAGGAAATCCGCTGCGAGTGGATCCTCGACGAGTCCTTCATACGGCTGACTTGGAAGACCGGCGCGGAGTCCCGGGAAGAGTTTCACGGCATCGACCCCGCTACCGGGCAATGGACCATCTGGGGCTTCGACAGCAAGGGCCGGGTCTATAAGGGCGTCGGCGAGAGCGGGAAGGCGGGTGAGTGGAGTTACGCGGCTTCGGGCCAGAGCAAGGATGGGCCGATGTCCATTAAGCACAAGGACGTGAAGCTCGGGCCGGACGAAGATCGGTATGAGATCCAGGAGTTCATCCTGGACGGGAAAGAGCAGCCTCCCGAGGTACAAGTGTGGAAGCGGACGAAGTAGGGCGCTCAGCGGTAATACGGGCACGCAACCTAAACGTGCACGGAGTTGAAATCCGTAACTTCAGGCAGAAATCCGAAATCCCGTGAGCTGCGCAACCTATCAACATATAATTTGCCGTTGAGATGATCCGTTTCGTGCTGGGCAATGATTGCCTCAAATCCATTAAGCTGGACTTGCTGGTCGATCAGCCCCTCATCCAAATACCGCAAGATGACCGACTCGTGACGAAGAGTAACGCCACGCATGTCCGGAACTGACAGACAACCCTCAAAACTGGGTTTGTCACGATCACCGAGAAGTTCAAGGTGCGGATTGATCGCAATTCGTAAAGGTACATCGCCTGCGTTTTCGTATCTGGGGTTGTCAGGCCTCACCTCAATGGCAAAAATTCTAAGTGAAACACCGACTTGAGGAGCAGCAATCCCAACCCCATTTTGATCTCGCATAGTGTCAACCAAATCTTCAACGAGAGATCTAAGCCAGGATCTGTCAGTGTGTTCTAGGTCAAGCTCACTTGCTACGAGCCTGAGCACGGGCGTTCCTAGCCGTGGCACAGTCCGAACGGTCACCGTAAACTCCACTTCTGAACAGCACACGCTGCATCGGTCACAAGTCGGTCGTCAGCTCGACGATCCTGAGTAGCACTGTCATTCGCAAGCCAGATCCGCCCCGTCCGTCTCAAGCTTCAAGCGGCAGTCAGCCTGACCGCATATATCAACTTACGGAGAGAAAAGTCTCCTGGTTTACACAGGCGGGCGTTTCACAGGCCAGACCGTACCGCGACCGAGTTTCCGATGCTGTCAAGATCGTCCCAAGTGTTTGAGCAACTTCAGCTCTCGGCTTACCCATAACATTCCGTCAGACCCGCTCGTCATTCCACCACGTGCAACCTAACCGGCCCGGTGTCTGATCTCTTAGAAGACAGAGGGCCTGGCCACCCCGCTGCGCAGCGAGAACTCAAATAGAGCCACCGGTCGGTCGATTGGTTCTTGAGTGGCTCACCGGCTCACCTCACGATTGAGTAGCCGACCACAGATGGGCTTCGTGCGTGCGTGTGCGTGCGATCAAGAAACCCGGTTGATCATGCTAATCAGCGCGTTCACACGATCCGGATGCTGCGCGACCGGAACGCTCGCGTCATCTCAATCCGGCGCTACAGAGGGCCTCTGAGCACTCGCCCGAGCGATCGTAGATGCGGCTAGCGGCTTTGTGCGTGCGCATGCGTGGGTGCCCGTGCGCGCCGCGTGCGTATTGGTGTCAACGGGGCGCGCGGCGGACGAAAAATTTCTGGGCACCGACCGCGCCCCACCTCACTCGATGTGGTCACCCAGACCCTTCGCACCTGATGCTCAGCTGCACTGTGGGACGGGCAGGACTGAACCCGCGACCGGGCCCGTTCGGGTCGCATACCAGGCCCTGCGGGGTTAGTCAGCGGGATCGTCAGAGTCCTGGGGCTCCGGCACGTGACCGCGGTGGGTAGCCAGCCAGAACTGCAGTCCGATGACGAGCAGGTATGTCGATGTGGCGGTGAACCCGACGAGCAGCCAGGCGGGATGCCCGTGCGCAACCTGGGTCACGACCCATACCAGCAAGATGCTCGACCCGACCGACGGTAGATGGAGGCCGCCCCAGACCCGGATCTCGCCTCGCGTCCCCGGCGCAAACGCTCCGGTGATGCCGCCGTACGCGAACGCCGCCACCGCCGCGAAGCCGGTGACCGCTCCGGCAAGCAGCAGCAGCGCGTCCAGCGCCGAAGGCAGCCCCTGGGCATGAGTGGTCACCGCCCCAGCCGTCCACAGCGTCAGGGTGTAGCCATACGGAGCCGCACTCGCCGCAACGACAGCGCGGAGATGGTGCCGGTAGTCCACGCACGGAACTCTAGGCAGAATCGGTTCAGTCTCATGTAGGGATTGGGACTGCTCCCAACTGTTGCATCAGGCCCAACACGTCCATCACGACCCATTGCTCCGCGATCTTGTCACCAAGCAAGCGAAAGATGTCCACCCCCTGGATCATGATCTCCCGTCCGGTAGCCGGCATACCCATGAACTCGCCTCGATGTGTGCCTTGCACAGTAAAGTGCACGACAACGAGATTCTCTTGGGCAATGAGCCGTTCAGGTTGGAAGTTGAGATCTGGAAAGGCCATAAACAACCCGGCGAGGAAGTCTCGCTGCGCACGAGGTCCAACCACCTCCGGCAGATTGGCATCATGTCGGACATACTCTTCTGCCAATAGCTCCACAGCTGCGTCGAGATCCTTGGCGTTCCATGCGGCGATCCACCGCTGAATGACGGATCCTTGCTCCGCTACGGACATACTCGCTCCTCCTGGCATTGATCAATACGGTGTGCAGCACTCGCTTGCCGAGCGGCCCGGGCCGTCCGATCGTGTGCTGATGGGTGAGGGTTACATCGTGACCACCGGGGCCGACGGCCACCAGTATCTAGTTGCTGTGCCGGGTTCCGCATTCCGGGCGAAGCCGATCCGTTGCAGCATCGCCGAGTGAGACTGGTGATCGTAACCACTGAGTCTGAGCAGCAGGTCAGTCACAGAGTCCGACCGCACCTTAATGAGGCACGGCTGAGGACTAGCTCATGGGAGCGCGCGCAAATCGCGCTGCGTTGGTGGGGGCGGTCGAATTAAAGGGCCGCCGCCCAGTTTCACCAGAAAACCGCCTCTGCGGTCACTGGTTTGCTGGCTGCCGTCGCGTCGTATCGGGTGAAAGGTTGTGAAGCGTAACGACCATCGAGGAGCTGGCATGAAGACCCGTATTGTGCAGAACGAGCCCAACGATCCGGCGCCAGGAGAGCCGTCCGTGACACCGGCCATGAGGAGCGCCGAGGTGAGAAGTTCAGCGACAACTCCGACCAACGGGTTTCGAGCATTCGTGCGTCGCCGTGAGCTGGTGATCTTCTTCGCGCTCTCGTACCTGATCGCGTGGTCGACGCTACCGTTTGGGACCTTCCTGGCCTTCGCACCACTCCTCTCGGCGATCGTCGTCGTGCTGATCGCCGAAGGCTTGCCAGGGCTGGCTCAGCTGGGCCGGCGCGTCATTCGCTGGCGCGTGAACTGGATCTGGTACGCGGCTGCCATCGGCCTGCCGTTGCTCGTCCACGCGGTGGCCGTCGGTCTGAACATGGCGACAGGCGCCCCTGCTCCGTCGATGGCGCAGTTCCAGCCGTGGTACGCGGTGCTGTTGCTGTTTGGCCTCCGCATGGTGAATCCCACCGACGGCCCACTCGGGGAGGAGCCGGCCTGGCGCGGCTTTGCTCAGCCGAGGCTGCAAGCGAGATGGTCACCCCTGGCGTCGGCGGCCGTTCTTGGGCTGCTCGTCACCGGCTGGCACCTGCCGCTGGTCTTCATGCCGCAGTTCGACCTCGCGCTACCGGACATCGTGTCCAGTGTGCTCGTCACCTTCTGGTACGCCTGGTTGTTCAACCGAACTGGGGGCAGTGTGCTGCTGCCGCTCATTGCTCATGTCACCGAGGGCTGCATCAACACCCAGACCCTATGGCCCGCAGGACCCTATGCCGACCGGGAGGATTTGATGTGGTTGATCGCGTGGGCACTACTGGTTGTGGCTCTATTGATCTTCGATCGCAAGTCGTGGCGGACGGCACCGGAGTCAGCAATCGATCGAGTGCCTGGCCGGATAAGTTGATCATGCGCCGCCAGATGATCGCGGCGGTAGGTCGCCCAGAATTTTCTTGACACCAATACGCACGCGACGCGCACGGGCACGCACGCACGAGGTCTGGCTGCGGGGCGCGCTTGGTGACAACAGAGAGCGGACTGGCTATCTTCATTTCCGTGCACCGATCGCCTCGCGACGATCCTGGGCAATTGAGTCGACGAAGTTGGATTGCCTTCCTTGGTGGCCTCGCGCTGCTTGCGGCTGGGCTTATTGCGACGGGTACCTTTCCTATGCTTTCCACCGTCGTCGCTCTTGTCGGCATTGGGGCGATGATTTACGGCGTTGTGGCGGGCGTAATGGTCGTTCTCAACCGGGATGACGACGGACCGCCCGGCTAGATCATGAAGCTGATTATTGCTGGCAATGACAAGGCCGCATATCTCGAGCTGATTGCAAGAAAATTCCTGGCGGTTCAGCGGGTAGCTCACCCTGCGGGTGCCCAAAAAATTCTGGGGCGACCTACGCGCGGCACCTCCGTGGTCGTTGATGGACAGGATCATTGACGGAGACCCGGACTATGACGGCCCAGTGGCGAACCCGCCTAGGGGGTCGTGAGCTACAGCAAGTCAACATCGCTGACCAGCAAGGGGCATCCCGCCCATTCCAAAATCAGTCCACTGCCGGCGACGTAGTTATACGAAATGCCCCAAGTCCACAGACCGGCCTCGATATCGCGATATCGAGCCGACAACTCCTCGTCGCTCATCCGCTTGAACACATCCGCGAGTGCCGCGGCCAGCCGTTCGCCCTGCTCGGAGGTGAGGGCAAGCTCTTTCTTGAGCCGGAGGCACTCCTCGGCTAGCCAGTCGAGCAGGTCATGCGGCGGAGGTCCTGACAAATCCCCGGATCGCACCTCCTCTACCCAATCGTCAGGTATCGCGGTCATGATGAATTCTCCATTCGTTTGTTTGGTTGTTGATCTTCCTTCGGTTGGACCGTCGGAACCGGTTCCGGTGGTCTATATAGACCACCTCCCGGAACCGGATTCCGGAACCGGTTGGTCACCGGTTCCGAACCGGTTCTCGGTGGTTCTCGGAACCGCCTCATGAGGCCTCCGCTTGCTTGGCTGCTAGCCACTCAGAGCCGCGCTCAGTGACCGATGTTCGGATCACATTGCCCTTCTCGCTTCGCTCACACTCGATCTAGTGCTGCATCTCAAGGAAGGCTCGCAACTGAGGCCACGCCGACTTCTGTATGCGAAGCTGCGTCACCATCTTGTTGCCCGATATCCCTGGATCGGCCAGCATGATCTTCAGCGCCTTCGCCGCGTTGACATCACTGACCGTGTAGAGGCTCTCGTACGCCTGGCTTAGCTGCTCGGCCTCGGTCGATAGCCGCACGTAGACCGAGCCCGTCCCCGCTACCGGTTCGACTGCGAACATGATCGGCTCGAACCTCTGCCCGAACTTCTGCTTGACGTTCGTGATGCAGTGGTCTTTGATCTGCATGACCACATCTAGTGCCTGCCGCTGCCGGGAGCTACCACGCTCCCTTGAGTCGTCCCAGCCGGTGTGGTGGACGACACCGACCGCCGCACCGGTTGCATGGGCGTGGCGATCCTGGTTGGGGTTGAGCTCGCCGGGATTCTCGGCGCACTACTCGCCATCCCTTTCGCCGGCATCATCCAAGTCATCGTGCGTGACGTTTGGGACCACCGAAAAGGCGGCCTCAAAGATCAGCCCACCACAGGGGAAGAAGAGGTCCCCATCACCACCGTGCCGCCGCCGCCAATTGGCTCGCCAGGACCCGGATCGTACATGTCGCACCGGAGGCGTAAGGCAGCCAGGCCTGTGCGGGCAGCTCTTTCCAGGCCGCAGCACCCGCGTCGTCGTCCCGAAGCGCCTACCCCTCCAGCCGGAACGCAGTCAGCCCCGCCGCCGTAACTTGCCACGTCGACTGTCGAATGTGGCTCAGGTAATGATCAAAGCGGCGGTGCGCGCCGCTCCGCTCGTTGTGGGCCGGGCCAGATGCGTAACGCTCGCGCCATCGAGTCGATGGATGCCATCAGGTCGATGGACGACGCGCAGTAGTTGACGGAACCTCAAACTGAGGGACTTGGGGCGCGTCTCAGTCATCGCCGAGCAGGAATCAGGCGTTCGGCGGAAACATCCGCGCGACTCGGTTAGTCATTCAGCGCCTGGTGAGCAACTCGAGCGCCGCTGTCGAAATGTGTTCTGAGAAGACAAACCCGTTGGCGGGGCGGCGGCCTCATGCTGCAAGCGACGGCGAATTTGCCAGCGCACGAGCGACCGGGGCGTGGGTCTGCACGGATTCGATGCGCGCCAGCGCGACGGCAAGCGCTCATCGGCCCAGTTCGGCAGCGTCTCAGGATTCAAATCCAGTAATGCGCCGACATGCCGCCGGGCACCCGCTTTGACTCGCCCGGCTCCTCAAGCCGTTCCCGATAGATCCGGACCGCCCACTCACGGAACTCCTGGTCGTACTTCCTCGGTGCTCTCATGTGCTGAATCCTCCTGTGTTGGATTAGCACCCTCCGGCATTTCCAGGACGGTTCAGGAGCCTTGCCTTCGCTAGTGGCCTGGTGGGGCTCGGGTTCAGTATGGTGATCGTTGACGACCTGGCCTGGTCCTACTTTCGCACTTTCCCGCCAAGGGCAAACCCACGACTCATCTGGACGCGCCCGACCAATAATCCTAGTCGCGCGTGTCTGCGCTTTCCGACTGTGGGTTTGCCGCTACAGCCCATACGCCGATACCTCGGCCCAATCTGGAGCACTGGACCTTTTGTGGATGCATTAGACACCGGGCCTCGTTATGACCCGCCCGCGGGTGCGCGGGCGGTATGAGTTTGGGTGTCCGAATCAGTCACCGTCAGCCCCGATGTCGGTTCACCCGACCGTGTTCAGGGCGTGCGGTACACAGTCGATGGTGAGCCCCGAGTCGGACTCCAGCTGAAGGACTTCTCCGTCGATCTGGGCGGGAACAGCGTTGACCGTCGTGAACTCGACGCGGCTGACGTGTGCCTGGGCTCCGAGCCCAATGGTCACCGCGCGTAGCGCCATGGCGGCGATTTGCCATCGGCGACCGTGCCGACGCGACACCACCTCGAACAGTCCGTCGTCGGGGCGACCGAACCTGCTGAGCCGACCGTACTTGGCCATCCGTGCCACGTTGGCGAACACGAGACTGTCGTATAGCTCCCGCTGTCCCTCAGATCGGACGATCTCCACTGGCGTGAGCTCGGTGAAGGTCCGCAGCACCGAGAACAGCTCAGCGATCGTCCCTTTCCGGTCCCGTTTCAGCCCGACCGCCATCAATGGTGTCAGCCCGAACCCAATGTAGGAATGCGCATACTGACTCCACTCACTGTCAGCTGAACGGACCGTCAGCCGCAACAGATCCAGATGCCGGGCCCGGCCCGTGATGTGAGCGGCGACGATCGCGTCCACCAGCGGCATCCGTCGAGTGCTGCGCCGGTGGTCGTTGGCGTTTCCGGCAGCCGCGACAGCGGCCAATGCTTCATTTCCGGACACGTCGAGGACGCCGTTCACGACCTCGTTGTAGACGCCGTCGCCGCTGACCGCGACGATTAACGGCCGGCCCGTCGCCGCGGCAGCGCTGGCCAGCTCACGGGCATGCCCAGCATGCCCGGTCGCCACTAACACAACCGGCACATCAGGCAGTCGGCTATCAAGCTCCCTCCACATTAATTCGGCCAACGTCAACGGGACGCGCCGGTTCATCGGGTTGTAGATCAGCACAACCCGGTCGAAAAGCTCAACCCCGACGGCATCCGCCAAGCCGATCCCTGAACGCCTGAAGCCATGAGCGAACCTGTGTACCGAACACAGGCTGGCCCCACCAATTCGAGTTGTCCATCGTCCAACAAAAGGCAACGCCGCCGCCTTTGCATAGCTGGGTGAGCTGGACGAGGGGTCACGTCCGCTGGAGTGGTGATTGAGCCGGTCTACGCGATCTTGTTTCTGGACTCTATGCGGTGATGGCGGTGATGGTCACCTCCTCGTCTGTGGGGGTTCTGGTTTGTGATCTTGATGAGGCGGCTCTTGGCGAGGATGTCGAGACCAAGGTAGCGGCGTTGCTCGGTCCATTCGTCGTGCTGTTCGGCCAGGACGACGCCGACGAGCCGTATCAGCGCGGTCCGATCGGGGGGAGATGCCGACGACGTCGGTGCGGCGGCGGATTCGATTGAGCCGTTCTTGGGGATTGTTGGACGAGATTTGCCGCCACGCCGCCTTCGGGAACGCGGTGGAGGCCAAGATGTCGGCTCGGGCGGCGTCGAGGTGCTGCGCGACGGCGGAAAGCCCGAGCACTGCTGCCGCCTCGCTCAACCACGTCGCGCGTTGCTTCGGTCAGGGAGCGGGGTTCGTGCTTGGCGTCCCGCGTCTCTAGGGTCGCCTGCTGCGCCAGATGCAGCGCCTCGACCGGGGTCGGCGGGCCGCCATGATCTTGCTGCAACTGGATCGCGAGGTCGCTGCGGCGGATGTTGATGTGGGCGCGGCGGGTCGGCCAGCGCTGGTTCAGTCGCGGGTCGATGCCGAGGATCTCTCGGATCGGCCGCTTCGCCGGATCGGTGCCGGGCCGTTCGACGAACCACACGCCTAACGTGTCGCGGAGATGCTGTTCGAGCGCGTTGTTGTAGACGGTATGAGGAGGCTGAGGCCTCGCTCGCAATTGGACGTGGGTTACAGACAGCTAGCGTCCGTCGAGGTCTGCACCTTGTTCGCGACCGCGACATGGGCGTGCAGATCGGGGTCCCCGGCCCGGCTGTCGCGATGGGTGAACGCGGCGGCAACCAGGCCCCGGACGTTGACCTGCTGGATGCTTTGTGGCCCGGTCCGTG
>Ga0207428_10003691_pt1 | contig 14720 bp, 8 predicted proteins | sample RhiMethybrSRZTD1_FD_187600 | JGI IMG/M metagenome (GOLD analysis project Ga0207428, IMG submission 187600) | Populus rhizosphere microbial communities from Tennessee, USA - Rhizosphere MetaG P. TD hybrid SRZTD1 (SPAdes) (version 3) | ecosystem: Host-associated > Plants > Roots > Rhizosphere >...
AGGCAGGGGACGCGACACCCGGTGGGTTTCTTGTAGTCGGTGCAAGTCCACGTTTGCCGTTTGATGAGAACTACCGATCCTTCTTCGAACTGTTGGCGCGCGGGACGGCGGATGCCCTCTCGAACGCTCATGCTTATGAAGAAGAGCGGAAGCGCGCCGAGGCGCTTGCTGAGCTGGACCGGGCCAAGACGGCGTTCTTCTCGAACGTGAGCCACGAATTCCGTACGCCGCTCACGCTCATGCTCGGTCCTGTGGAGGAGTTGTTGGATGAAAGCCATGCCGATCTCTCCACATCCGCAAAAGGCCAACTAGAGATCGTCAAACGCAACGGGCTGCGGCTCTTGCGGTTGGTGAACAGCCTCTTGGATTTCTCCCGCATTGAAGCCGGCCGCGTGCAAGCGCGATACGAGCCGACCGATCTGTCGGCCTTCACTGCCGAATTGGCGAGTTCCTTTCGGTCGGCCACCGAGCGAGCCGGCCTGAAGCTGATCGTCGATTGTCCGCCGCTTTCGGAGCCGGTCCACGTCGACCGCGATATGTGGGAAAAGGTCGTGCTCAATCTGGTCTCCAATGCCTTCAAATTTACTTTTGAAGGCCAGATTGTCGTGAGGATGCGCCAACGGGACGGCGTCGCCGAACTTGTCGTGCTGGATACGGGGGTCGGCATTCCTGCCGAGGCACTGCCGAAGTTATTCGAGCGATTTTATCGCGTCGAGAACATGCGGAGCCGCACGCACGAAGGTAGCGGGATCGGTCTGGCCCTGGTTCAAGAGCTCGTTAAGCTGCACGGCGGAACGGTGCGCGCGAACAGCAAAATGGGAGAAGGGAGTTCGTTCAACGTCAACATCCCATTCGGGTGCGCCCATCTGCTGGCCGACCAGATCGGCGGCGCGCGTACCTTGGCCCCCGCCGCTCTGGGAGCACGCACTTTTGTCGAAGAGGCGCTCCGGTGGTTGCCGGATGAATCGCAGGACAAGCATGACGAAGCACGGTTGCAGGATGATCTCTTGTCTGTACCCTATCCGCGTTCGCGGGATGAAATCGCAAGGAGTCGTCCACGCATCTTGGTGGTCGATGACAACGCTGACATGCGGCAGTATGTGGCACGTCTGCTAAGCGAACGCTATGAAGTCGAAGCGGCGGCAGACGGCCAGGCAGCGTTAACCGCCGTGCAAGTGCAGCGACCGGATCTGGTTCTGAGTGACGTGATGCTGCCCAAGCTCGACGGGTTCGGGCTGCTGCGAGCGTTGCGCCACGATCCGTCGTTGAAGACGCTGCCGGTCATTCTGCTCTCCGCCCGAGCCGGGGAAGAATCCCGCGTGGAAGGATTGGAGCGCGGTGCCGATGACTATCTGACTAAGCCATTTAGCGCCCGCGAACTGCTCGCGCGAGTGCAAGCGCATCTTGATCTGGCGCATCTTCGCCGAGAAGGCGATGAGCTGAAGGTGCGACGCATGAGTGAGGATCGAAAACGAGCGGAAGCACGCCTCCAAGAAAGCGAGGAACGGTGGCGAGCCGTTTTCGAGAATTCCGCTGTCGGGATCGCCTTGACAGATTTGAACGGCCGTTTCCTTGCCACCAATTCCGCCTACCAAAGGATGGTTGGCTACAGTGCGGATGAATTCCAAGCTCTCCGTTTTATAGACATCACTCACGAGGAAGACCGAGACCGCAACCGTGTACTGGTCACGGAGCTGTTAGAGGGAATGCGGGATCAGTTCCAAATCGAGAAGCGCTACCGGCGCAAAGATGGTGCCCTGATCTGGGTGAGGAACAGCGTGTCACTTGCTCCCGGTAGCGAGAACATGCCAGTGGCCATCATGGCGATCGTCGAAGACATCACGGAGAGGAAGCGAACGGAAGAGACACTGCGGAGGACGCAAGCAGAGCTGGCCCACGTGACATGGGCAGCACGTCTGGGAGAAATGACAGCTTCTATTGCCCATGAAGTCAATCAGCCGCTCGCCGCTGTCGTGGCCAACGGACACGCCTGCCTGCGTTGGCTGTCCGCGTCGCCGCCAAACGTTTTCAAGGCCGTGGAGGCAGCAGAGCGGATCGTCAAGGACGGCAAGGACGCTGGCGAAGTCGTTCGGCGAGTTCGCGCCTTGTTCAAACGTACGGCCGTGGAGAAAGCGCAGCTCGATCTCGGCGTCGTCATCGAGGAGGTCCTTCGCCTGCTCGACAGCTACCCGGCGCGTCGGCACGTGTCCCTCGACGTGGTGTTAGATCCCGAGCTCCCGCCAGTTTTCGCCGATCGGGTTCAATTGCAGCAATTGGTTATGAATCTCCTGCTCAACGCCCTCGAGGCGTTGGAACCGGTCACCGGCCGCCCGAAGCAGTTGTCGGTCCGATCAACACGTGCCGAGGCCCACCAGGCCGTGATCCAGGTCTCCGACAACGGGATCGGCCTCGACGACCCCGTTGCGGCATTCCAACCGTTCGTCACTACGAAGCCGGAGGGGTTGGGCTTGGGCCTGGCCATTTGCCGGTCTATCGTAGCTGCTCATGGCGGCAGTCTGTCGGCCGAGCGCAACGCGGGCTTTGGCACGACGTTTACCGTCACCTTGCCCCTTCGACCGGAGGTGTCGCCATGACAGCCGACCGCCCAATCGTGTTCGTGGTCGATGACGATGCGCGTGTGCGTGAAGCGCTGTCGAGCCTCCTGGGGTCGGCCGGACTCGAAGTCGCCCTCTTCGCCTCGGCAACCGAGTTTCTCAACGCAGAAAAGCCGGACTCGCCCGCCTGCCTCGTACTCGACCTCGAGCTACCGGACATCCACGGGCTTGAACTGCAGAAGGAGCTTGCGGAACGCGAAGCGCCGCCGATTGTCTTCGTCACCGGGCACGGCGATATTCCTTCGTCGGTAAAGGCCATGAAGGCCGGTGCCGTCGAGTTCTTGTCGAAGCCCTTCGGCGACGAAGAGCTGCTCCGCGCGATCGACACCGCAATCGTCCTCGATCGGGCAGAGCGGCGGAAACGATCAGAACTGGCGGCGCTAAAGGATCGATACGAACGACTGACACCTCGCGAACGTGAGGTCCTCACCTTCGTCGTCTCGGGCTTTCTGAACAAACAGACTGCCGGCGAGCTCGGGACCAGCGAGATCACCGTCGGCGTCCATCGTGGCCAGATCATGCGCAAGATGGGTGCGCGGTCCCTCGCTGAGTTGGTCCGATTCGCCGATAAGCTCGGGATCACGCCCCACGAGAATCTCTGAATAAACCTATAATAGACACCCGCGTTGGCGGATGCGTACCATGCCGTCACAAGGAGGCCGTGATGTCTGGTTCGAATCTCGTCGTCGCAACCATCGACGATGATCGTCGTGTTCTAGAGTCGGTTCAGAGCGTTCTGGAATCGGCAGGATATGAAACCGTCACCTTTGAATCCGCGGAAACCTTTCTGCTGTCCGCCGCGCTATGGATTGTGGCTTGCGTCATCTCAGACGTGCGCCTGCCCGGTATGGACGGGACGGAGCTGCAGCGGCGGATTCGACAGGAACGAAGTCAGCTACCCGTTATCTTTATCACTGCGCATGATGACGATGACGTTCGCCAACAGGCACTGCGAGAAGGCGCGGTTGGCTTTCTACTGAAACCTTTCGATGGCGGCGATTTGTTGGAACACGTCGCAAGGGCGACGAACTACTCCTGACCGATTCGCGTTGGAGGGAACGTGAATGGCTGTGCCACTGATTGGTAACAGCGTGGCTTTCGGACAAGTCACCGAGGCGATCGCCATGGTTGCGCCCGTGGACAGCACGGTGCTGCTGCTCGGCGAAACGGGGACCGGCAAAGATTTGATTGCGCGGGCAATTCACGATGCCGGCCCGCGACGGCACCAGCGTTTCGTGGCAGTGAACTGCGCCGCGATTCCCGTGAGCCTGCTTGAAAGCGAACTATTCGGTCACGAACGAGGGGCATTCACTGGCGCGGTCTCGCAGGCTCTTGGACGATTTCAGGCTGCTGACCGCGGCACCTTGTTTCTGGACGAAGTCGGCGACCTTCCCCTGGAACTGCAACCCAAGCTGCTCCGAGCGCTCCAGGAGCGGCAGGTTGAACGACTGGGCAGCGGCGGCCGTGCGACGTCAGTGGACGTCCGAGTAATCGCCGCGACCAACCAGGATCTCGAGCAGATGGTGCAACAGCGCGCCTTTCGCGCCGATCTCTTTTATCGATTGAACGTGTTCCCCATCCGAGTACCGCCGTTGCGCGAACGGGCCGAGGACATTCCGCTTCTCATCGCCCACTTCGTCCGCCGGTTTGCCGAGCGTCATGGCAAGAAGGTTGAGGAAGTACCAGACAACGTGATTGCCATGCTGAAGCACTATCCTTGGCCGGGCAACGTTCGTGAACTTCAGAATGTGATCGAGCGTGCTGTCGTGGCCACGACGAGCCCGACGTTGCGACTGTCGGAGCCAGAGCTCCGCATCGACCGTGCGGCTGCGGCGTCACGCACCCTCGCACAAGTGGAGCGGGACCACATCGTGGCGACCTTGCAGGCAACGAATTGGGTGCTTGGCGGCTGGAACGGGGCGGCAGCGAGGCTGGGGCTATCCAGAACGACGCTTATCTCGAAGATGCAACGCCTCGGCATCTCCGCCGGGACCCGTCTCCGCAAGTCAGCGAGCCAGCCAGCTGCTGCGGTTGGGAAGCGCGTGCAGGCACAACCGCAGGTGCAATGTACAATGTGAAAAGCCGAACCAGGCAACTGAGTTCGATTCGTTACGGGCAAGCAGAAAATCCAAGACCGCGCATTGACATCGTTTGGGCGGCTTTTTATTGCGGCAAGTTGTATGGGAAGGAAGGAAGAATGCAATAGCTATCGCATCTGCACCCCCTAGGCGTCCCTCCTTCCGTGATCATGTGTACAGTCTCGTGCGCCTGCGCCCCTTCGAGATCCGTGTCACTCAGGATGTCTCAATCAAGATGAAGAGAAGGGTTCCCGCCTTTCTTGCTGACCGTCTCGACGGTGGTGTCGTCGAGAAGATTTCGCAAAAAGAAAAGGCCAGCGAGAATCGCTGGCCTTTGAATCAAAGGTATCGGTTGCTGTTAAGGCAGCAGCACCTCACCGAGTGACCGGAAGACTCACTTCTCGGTCCAACGCCATGGCAATTTCCGTCCCGGAAGCGACCTGAACGTCATTTCCCTTGGTCATCAATGCGCCCAAGGTTCCAACGCCGGCACCCACCGCCGCACCAATCCCAGCTCCCTTTCCGCCGCCAGCAACTGCTCCGACGAGTGCCCCGGCACCGGCACCACCGCCAATGAAAGCCACATTACGCTTTGTAGTGGATTTACCTTCGACCTCGCCTTCCTGTCCCACTTTCTGCTTCTCGCCTTTTTCATCTTCTAAGCTCGCGAGCGATCCGTGGATTTCAATGCTCTCTTTGGTCGGGAGTTCTAGTTCGTAGAACGCTACCGCAACGCTTCCGTTCTGTCTTCGTTCGGCCCGCAGCACTTCCGTAACACGCCCATGAACCGTGCTACCTTCGGGAATCACGACGGTGTTGTCGACCACAACAGGGGCACTGACGCGGGCAGTGAACGTATCACCTTTCTGCGCCGTCCGGGAACTCAATCCCTGGTTGAGCTGCAGCTGAACAACAGTGTCTGTGGGCACGGCAACAAGGCTCGGTTTCGCAGGGACACTCGGCTGCGCTTGGCGCGTATTCCTGACGGAAAAGGCTGGTGCGGGTGCATCAGTAGTCACTAGCGCTGAACCGTACCATCGTTTCAGGGCTACGGCTTCACCGTTCGTCAGACGAAAATTAAGCCTGGATCTTTCCCCTGACCGATCGTGAACTGGGCGGCGCAATGCCAGACCTGCAGTCCTATCCTGGATGGTGAGGTCTTCGACTTCGGTTCTCGCTACGACGAAGGACTGATCGGGTCGTTCTTCGTCAATGAACACCAGATGATCCCCGGCCATCACGATCTTGCCAGAAACCGTTCCGAAGGGAATAGCGAGTTCGGCTTTCTGCATCTGGGCGGGGGTTTGAGCGATGAGGAGGCTTGCGCTGCAAACCCAAATCGCCAGGCTCGAGACAATGGTCTTCTTCATGATGATAGGCTCCTTGCAAGGTTTTCGGCGCACGATGCGAATTCTCGACATCCGTCTTGAAGATCGTGCGGCAACATTACTTTGGCGAGGTAATCGCATTGGGACATCCAGCGGGTCACGGCACGTCTCTTTCCAATTCCGATATGGCAGTCGGTCAAGTGCTAAGCGATTGGCTACTGTCACAGAGGGAATCGCTAAGATTCGCTTACGGCGTGCCACTAGGATTGGAACGCGGAAAGAAATAACCGTGCAGGGACAGAATTGTGCTTAGGAAGAGAGCTGCCTTCCGACCGAAAGAAGTGGGCTTCGCGCCCCCACGTCCCTGCAAGGACGGCTCGAGGCGAGCCTGCAAGGAAATGTGTCATTGAGCCCGGTGGTCCAACTATCAAGCATCTTTTCTTGGGTTCCTTCAATCCAAGCGGGTGTTGCAGTCTGCGAAACAAAGGAAACTTTTCTATGGTTTCTTCGATACTTCGTCAGCTCAGAGCGATTTTGCGGTGGCAGATCTGCGTCGCCATAGCAGCAGCAATCTGTAGCACCCTTCGGTGAATCGTGTAGCTCCATTCTTCGGGTCCGTGAAGCGAAGAAGCCTCGAGCAAGGCTTTCGTCGATTCCTTTCCTGAAGGGCGGCGCTGAGCTTTGAACTCCCGGACTCATTGATTTCCACGAGAATGTGTCATTTTCTGCGATCCGATTCTTCTCTCAATTCCCAAATCTATTCGTAAGTTACTTCTTAAAACCTCCCGGCCATCGGATTTGACTGGCTCCGTGGTCAGGAGGCCTTACCGGAGGTCAGTTCGGTCATGAGTCTTGGCGCACTGCCTCAGCAGGACCGGGTTCAGCTCGCATCCTTCTGAGTCCATCCCTTCACGGCAGTGATTGGGCACTGAAGAAGCCGCTGGTATTGCCAGTGGTGCTGTAAACGCGGGAGACGGCAATCACCGGTACGTCGGGGTTGGTGTGGATTTCAATGGGCCCGAAATCACTCGTAGCCCCAATATCCTCCAAAACATTATTTGAAAAGAAATAGCCATTGGGAGGAATGTTGACCGTGCGTGTTCCAGTCACAGCTCCGTTGTTCTGGGTCCCGCCCTCCCGAGCAATGAGAGTCACTGTTGTCGCAGAACTGTTTGGGTTCTCGATCACCAGGCTAGATTGAAAATTGGTGTTGGCCGAGGATTTCAACAATAAGCTGCTACTTCCATTCGCCGCGCTGTTCTCAATGCTGGGATCTTGCGTGAGGTTGTCGATCTCCGTGGCGAATGCCTTGATCGGCTGATTCGACGTAATCTTGAGATAGCCTTGCTGCTGCGTCACGGGCGAGCTGCCGGAACCGGTTAGCAGAAAGCGCAGAATATTGTTGATTTGGACCAAGCCCAAAGAAGCCACTTCAATCGGGGAGCTGGTGGATGCCCGGACACTCGCGTCAGCTCCAATCAGTGTGATATTGACGCTTGCAGTCCCAGTTCCGAGATTGTTCAGTCCCAAATTGGTCCGGAACGAGTCAGTATCGATGACGAAAGGAATAATCTCAGACAGAGATCCAGAGTCTGCTGCTTGAGCGACGAAAAATCCGCTGGTGTTGCCGGCTAGACCAGAAACACGTGAGATCGCAGCTAATGCCGCGCCATTTGTGGCGCGGATCTCGATCGGCCCAAAAGCATTGTTCAGTCCCAGGACAGCGAGAATGTTATCGAACGAGGCAAAGCCGTTCCCTGCGATCGACAGGTTTTCAAGGCGAATACCTGTCGGCTGACCCGTTACACCATCGAAGGCAGTCACGCTAACGAAGGCTATGTTTGAGGACAGGTTCAGGACGACGAGGTTGGAGCGGAAAGATCCGGTATTGGCCGCTGACTGCAAAATCAGACGAGAAGCACCTTGGCGGACACCATCCAGAATGCTGGGATCACCCGATTGATTGTCGATCTGTGAAACGAAGGCTTGGATAGGTTGGTCGGACTCGAGCACCAGGGAACCCTCACGTCCACTAGGTCCATCGGTCCCTTCTAACGTCCTGAGAAGGCTATTCTCCTGAATGAATCCGTTCGGCGGTATTGAAAGTGAGTCCAGCTGGTTCACTAGTAGACCATTGTTATCCAGCAGCAGGACTCGAACATTGGCCGCTACGGCATTCAGGTTGTTGATTCCCAGGTTGGATCTAAAAAACAGGCTGTCGACTATGTGCGGAATTCGCAGAGCATTGCTGGAAACCGCAACAGGAGTGAGCGAACGATAGGAGTATCCGTTGGACAATTGGCCGGATTGCGCGCCCAGATTGTTGACCACGACATCGACTAGTCCGGCAGAGCCGGGCGGTGTAACAGCAATGACTAGGGATGAGCTGACTATTTGGACACTGGTGGCGGCGACGGCTCCGAAGCTCACGGTCAACCCGTTCTGAAAATTGTTTCCAGAAATGTAAATAGGGGTGTTCCCGAGTGTAGATCCAGAAGAAGGCGCGATGCTGCTGATGACTGGAACCTGCGAAACTCCTTGCAAGCGGGTATCTAACGTTCCCAAACCATCGGTCGCTTGAACAAAAAAACTCTGGAGGCGCTGCTGAATCTGGTTCAACTTATTCGTATCGGCATTGGATGCCTTAGTGCCTTGGAGAAGCAGCAAGACAGTAGCCTGACGGAAGGTCTTTGGTGCAATCGGAACATCCGGAACTCTGGGTCCTTCCGCGGCGATGATGTCTTGAACGGTCAAATCTCTTCGCGTTCCACTAAACGTCAGACCGATATCCGACAGATCGGTGACATCCGTGGCCGCGTGGCCCCTCGTTACAGGCTGCACATAAAACAGTGGTCCGACATCTGCCGCATTGCGCAGACCCATCAGGTACTGGTCGAGTTTCCCGTAACGGTTGGTTGCCGCCGTAATAGTGAATGTCCCATTTCCGTTGTCTTGGATCAAATGTCCTTCCATTACGGAAGCATCCGCATTGAAGAAGAAGCTCCAGTGAGCCAGTTGGTAGCCTAATAGGGCCTCACTATTTACCGTACCATTTCTGAAAACGGGGTAGGCTAACCAGCGGTGAGCGGCCTCATGAGCCACAACTTCAACCGTCGAATACGTCCGTACGGCTGTTGCATCCACGTCATTTGGAAATACCGACAACTGATTAAGGGCCAAATAACTTTGCAGCCTGCCTGCACTCCCAAACTCCTGGCTGAAGTCAAAGAGGTCCTGATTAATTCCCTGAATGTCGTTTTTGATCGTCACTTCATAAGCAAATGTGTCGCCCCCAATGGCATAGGGGAAATTGGTGTAGACGGCCAGTTGATCATAGTCGTCCGAATGTGTCTGATAGAACTTCTTAGCCAAGGCCGTGAAATCAATGTCGGCGTCCTGAGCAAACCTTTCGGCCACCGGACCCGAAACCGATGAACTGGCAAGGTTGGCGAAGTTAACCACATTGATACTTGATTGGTTTCCACCCCCACTCCAGCCTGTGACTCCAAGGGTGACGGAGACCGAACCGTAGCCGAACTCGAACGAACCATCCGGAAATAACGACAGCTGAAAGGTGCTCCCTGAAGACCCCCCGAATTCCTGAACGAGCCTCCACGTCACTTGAAATCGATCGGAGAGCTGATTGAAGTAAACCCCACCTTGGCGGAGCGAAGGGTCAAAATCATTCAGCAAAGGGGCAATCCGAGGCGACCCTCCGTTGAGCCTGGTGAGATCTCTGTCTGTATGTTCAGCGTCGCCCTGAACAAACGTAATGTTGCCGTCCGAATTAATGAAGACGCTGGAATAGCTGGTTCCAAAAAAAGGAAATCTGAAGCTTCCCTGAAAGCTAATCTGGCGGAAGTCGTCGTCGGTCAGAGCCAAACGCGTCCCAAAGTCTTGATTGATGGCTGGAGGTTGGCGGCTAATGGTGTAAGACCCCGAAGCGTTGGGCGTCATTTTCAAGTCCAAGTTGGCAAGATCAAACGGATTGGCTGGAGCGACAATCGTGCCATCGTCCTCAATCACAGCAACATTGCCAATATCCTGTGCAAACGTCCGACTTGTATCTGCCAGGGCAGCCGATGCCCTTCGCGCTCGAAGAACACGCTGAAAGTCTTTTGCCTTCCGCATTTCATCGTGCACTCTTCCCGGATAGGTACCACAGAAGGAATGGTTGAAGTCAGCTGCGCGGCGTGGGACCTTCGACGAGGGAAACAGGCAAACTGGAAGGCACAGCACCAGTAAGGAAGCCAAGATGGGTTTTTTCATAGAAAGAATTCTCCCAAGAGAATCACTCAACGGCAAAGACGTACGGATGCCGAATCTGAGTGTCTCGTTGTGTAGAGACTCGGGAGGACGTTCAATTAATCTGTGTGGGGTGTTAAGTGGCAAAAACGCCACACTCGAAGCTTTTGACATGGGTTTTCGCCTCGTCAACGCCAGAGGAGTCCGGTCCAGTCGCTCCGCTGTATGCGAGCATTAAAAAATGAATGCCGTCTGCACAACGACCAATGGTCTGAAAAGATCGATCCTCGCTGCTTGCCTTCCACCTCCCAACTTCAGCGGCTCGTTCTGCGACGTCGCCGAAGCGCGCAAACCCTGTTCCAGGCCGAACAGAAATGGCCGCATTTCCCAGCATCTTGGGACTTTCCGAAGATATTGAACTTGAGTTTGGAATCGGCTCTGCCTCCTAGCATCAAGTTGGCCCGCTCTTGCTTGTTGATACAAGAGCTCTCCTTTGTGGCACTGTACTTGCCGCGAGGAATCCTGAAGATCGGTCTTCCGGCTTGTGACACCCATCGTCGCTGTTGTCCTGGCCTTGGGACCAATGGCAATGGCAACGGTGTAGCGGCCTGTCACAAGACGCGAATCAAGGGCGACAGATGATTGAACAACTGCATGACTTTTCTTGGGCGGGATCATGGGCCGTAGGGGTGACACCGAGTTCGCCATACAAGACGGTCGCAACGTCGAACGTGTCGCACTGGTTGGAAATGGGAAGCGTGGAAGGCCTAGGTCTGTAAGCTAAGTTGGGCGGTTCGACCATCCGGAACTGGGGTCAACGGTTTTGGCAACTTCCCATCCGGAGGTTCTTCGAATGAAAGGTCATGAGGGAATCCACCATCAATCTCGACGATCAGGACGATCAAGGAGAGTTCAGATGAACAAGCCATTCAAGTATCTCATGGTGTCTCTGGGTTGCTGTGCTCTGATGGGTCGTGCCGTCCCAAATCAGGCAGAACCCGCTGGGAATCCACCAGGTAACACTGTCAGCGTCGTTGTGACTGCGACGGGCCTTCATGGCAAGGTACCCCCGGGGCTGACAGGCCACGATGTTCTTGTTTACCACGAACGAGAACAGTTGCCCGTGATAGATGTCACGCCACTCCAGAAGCAAAGAGCCGAATTAGACCTGTCGATCCTCCTCGATGACTCCCTAGAGTCAACCGTTTCGCAGCTGGCAGAGGTTGCCGACTTCATCCGCGCTTTGCCGCCCACAACACAGGTAGCAGTCGCCTACATCCGCAACCCTACTTTCGTCATGGGCCAGGATTTGACGACTGATCGTGAATTAGCCGTCAAAGCACTACAAGTTCCTCTCGGCAGTCCAAGACAGTTCGACAGCCCTTATCTGGCATTAACGGACTTGATCGAGGCGATGCCCGAGAACGGCCACCGGCGCGCAGTTCTCATCATTTCCGACGGAGAGGACCGGTTCCGTGGCCCGTTCGATCCGGTTAGCCCAGACTTGGAACCAGCATGTCAGGAAGCCGAGCGCAGAGGCGTTCTCGTCTACACGATCTACGCAACTGGAGTCGGCCGCGTCCAGAACGTGGTCCAGATTTTGGATGACGAAGGAGCTTTATCCCAACTGGCTCACGAGACGGGTGGCGAGGCCTTTCTTAAAGACTCTTCAACTCCCGGTTCGTTGAAGCCATATCTCCGAGAGCTGCAACAGATATTGAGCCAACAGTACCTGATCAGTTTTCAGGCAGAACCCGACGCGGCCGGCGGTTATGAGCACTTCAAGTTCACCACGGAATTCCCCGACGTCGAATTGAACGCCCCCGGTCATGTTTATGTGCCTGGAGGCAAGTGATTCTGGCCCTGGCATTCAACGGACTTTGTTAGGGCGGACAACCGCAGTCAGCGCGCTAATCGCTTCCTTCACCCCACATGAAAGGGCGCGCTGCTTACGGTGGGACCGCGTGCTCGGTCTTCGCCCCCTTCACCCCTAACCCTTCTGCCACGTTGGCGGCGGGTCTTGGATCCTCCTAGCACCTGGACGTAAGGTTTGGCGCAGGGCCACGTCCAGAAGGCAAGTGGCCGGGGGTGCTACCGGCCACTTCTTTGATGCCCTTGTCCCTGCCAAGAACCATGTCCACTGCGTCCTGGATTCAGCTGCGGCTGCCGTTCAGAAACAATGGGTCGATGAATCTCAAGGGGTGGCCGTGAATACTCGGGCTGTCTGAAGTTCTGAGGTTGCCGCTCAGCCGGACGCTGGGCTGAAGGCGTGAAGTGGTGCCATTCTCCTTGTCGATCATTGGGGAAAGAATTGCTGGAGGGTGATTGAAAACTTGAACGATTCCCTGCTGCTGGCGGCGTTGCCGACGAAGATCCATTGGGCGCATTTTCACCGAAGTGTCTCCATGTCGGCGCTCCAGGTCTGCTTCCTGAGAACTGCGATGGAGATGTCGCCGGGTCTCTCGGAGTGGGCCGGTTCTCCGCTTGCCCTGAGGCAAAGGGCCGCTGTGGGTTCACTGCTTCTCTGGGGACCGTTGTTCGCCCAGGCTGTGTCCCTGCGACAGCCGGGCGACCTCCGATCGTTGCATCGCGCGCTTGACCAGTGATGGTTTGGGCCTGCCCAGGGGTCTGCATCATTCGTTGTATTTCGGCTGCACGGCTGTTGAAGGAATGAGGGGACGGCGGTGTTTGTCGCAAGGTGAAGAAACGATCGGTGTTGCTCGTCCTTACTGCTGACGAGGCAAGATGGACTGGGCGGTCCGCAGAACGCAGGCTTTGGCGCGTCGGAACCGCCGGAATGGTGCCGGTCACGAACTGCGCGCGGCGAATCGTTTCAACGCTCACTGCACGTGAGGCTTGAGAAACCCGTCCTCTTACAAAGTCGTTTTCGGAGACCCGAGTGACGGCCTGGCGGACACGGTCGTCTGTCAAAACCGCGCGGACGTTTGAATACGCATACCGGCTGCCTGGCGTGACCAGTGGAGACACGGCGCCATTCACGTTCGCGATGCTCCTGACGCGAGTGATACCGGTGATGTTGACCGCAGAGAACGCCCTGCCCCGGCCGTACCACGGATAGAAATAATCACCCGGTCCGACTGGGAGCCAGCCAATCGAGTGGTAACCAAAAGAGGACGGACGGATGCCCAGTCCCAGCCCAAAGAACGAAACGTAGGCTGGCGCCCAAAGCGGGCGGTAAGCCGGAGTTACCGGACCAGGCCACCACCACCAGGCACTGTTCTGAAAGAACCAACGGCCATAGTGGTATGGCGCCCAGCCCCAGGGTTCGTACGAAACCCACGTCCAGCCCCAGTAGGGTTCAAAGGTCCAGCGGCCCGACCTGTAGGGCGCCCAAAGCGGGTCCACGTTCGGAGACCAGACCCAGCCATAACCTGGCGTCCAGGCCCAATGCCCGTGACTGTCTAGCTCGTAGGCTCCCGTGTAATAGCGGTCAGTGTGACTCCAGCTTTGCGCGTCCTGGATGGTTCGGTCGCGATCTCGGTTCCATTGGTCCCACTCATCCGGTTCCGGAGCGCGCGCTACTTGGTACTGAGGATTGTCGCTGCCTTGAATTGTGATGATTTGATTCTTTTGAACGCGGGTGCTGCCCTGAGGGGTGGAGACCTCCGCTTCGCCGTCGCGGACCACGAACTGGGTCTCACTCTCGGAGACTACCTGAAGACGAAAGCTCCCTTCATGTAGAGGGTGAATTGCGACGTTAGGCGTATCAATCTCGATACCGGCCTCGTTTCCTGTCAAAACCGTATAGCCGACCAGTCCCTGCGCAACTTGCACCTGGATGCGCGCACGACTCAGGTCGGCCAAAGTCACCCGAGTGTTCTGGTCAAGACGTAAGACATTTGCATGGTCGAGCTGAATCTCAGTGCGCGATTGCTGGTCGGTCGACACCTTGTCCCCTTGTACCAGCGGCGTATTCACGGCGACGGCGACCTCGTCGCCCGAGTCGCCCCGCATGCTTGAGACCTCTCCTTGAATGAGACTGACGCGAGCCACGCCCGGCTCCGTTGTGCCAGCAGCAGCCGACGTCCGTTGTCCAAAGAACACAAGCGTCAGTATCAGAATACTCAAAGTGCAGTGACGAAATTTCATGGCTCGCCTCCGGATCTGACCAATTCTCGCAGCGACCCACAGCACTATTCTCAAAGGCAAATCTCTTGCCGAACACCGCAGAAGCGAGGCAGCCAATAGTCCGGAGATTCGAAATGCCTTAGCGAGACCAGCGTTGGAAACCGAGGACAGGGAGGCTGAGGAATGGCCGAAGTCAACCAACTCTCTGGTTGGTTTCGGCCAGTATTTCGGTCGAGGCTACTGCAGAGACACTGAGACGCAGAGAGCTCGGGTGAGGAAAGCCAAGCCCACAGAACTTAACCGCCGTCGGTTCATGGCGGTTGTTCGAGCTGCTGGCTCGTAGTTGACCGGCGGTCCGCGATGAA